>Ga0080006_1145288_pt1 | contig 48864 bp, 54 predicted proteins | sample RS3BMetagenome_FD_69209 | JGI IMG/M metagenome (GOLD analysis project Ga0080006, IMG submission 69209) | Ferric oxide microbial mat and aquatic microbial communities from Rainbow Spring, Yellowstone National Park, USA - RS3B (SPADES... ... | reverse complement strand
TAACCCCTATGCAGATAGCCAACCTTTCTTCCAGCTCTGGAGACTTCTACTATCAGGTGAGCCCTCTTTACATTCAGGTAACAAACAGCTCTACCTTGCCACAGGGAATACCTTTTTGTGCCGGAGGACTTTTAATTTGTTACACTCCTAGCTTCATAAGCAAGGCTTACAATTTTCCAGATACCTCAGTACTGAACGGGAGCGGACAGACAATTCTCATAGTCGATGCATTCGGAAGTCCTACAATAACCCATGACCTAGCTGTATTTGACAAAGTCTTCGGTCTGCCTCCACCTCCGTCATTCAAAATAATATGCCCTGATGGCTGCCCAGCGTTCAATCCAAACGATAGAAATCCTCACGATGAACTAGGATGGGCCTTTGAGACTTCTCTGGATGTTGAATGGGCACATGCAATGGCTCCTCAGGCCAATATAGTGCTGGTGGTTGCCTCAAGTAATTCAGGCAATGCAATAAATTCAGCAGAAGCAAAAGCGATATCACTTTATCCCGGCAGCATAATGAGCCAGAGTTTTGGGATACCTGAGTATCTTGTAATAGCAAACAACGCACAGATAATGCAGGCACACAAGAATTACATGCTGGCTCAAAAGGAAGGAATAACTGTCTTTGCTTCTGCAGGAGACAGCGGTGCCACAAACGGGATAACTACACCCAATGCTCTATACCCCTCATCAGACCCTCTTGTTACTGCTGTGGGAGGAACGATGGGTCTGCCATATGCTCCTAATTTTACAGCCAGTCAATGCATGTCATCTTCATGCGTAGCTGGCCTTGCAACATTCGACAATTCCACTGGCCTATGCCATGTTTCAAGGCCTACTTTGGTCTTCACCTGTCCAGTGGTTGGATACGGAGCTGAGCAGGTGTGGAATGAGCCAAGGTTCGGGGCTGCGGGAGGAGGAGCGCCAAGTCTTCTATTTGAAGTGCCATCTTTTCAGTCAGGTTTAGGATTGAGCAGCAGAACAACTCCTGACGTTTCATATAACGCAGCAGTCAACGGAGGCGTGCTTGTCTATGTATCAGTTCCCGGCATACCGGCAGGCTTCTATATATTTGGAGGGACCAGCGCAGGGTCACCTCAGTGGGCCGCAATAGCAGCACTGGCAAACCAGAAAGCTAAGCATCCCTTAGGATACTTGAATCCAATGCTTTATGCCATAGGTTCGGAACATCCCAGCGACTTCCATGATATTACAGTAGGAAACAATAAGCTGGTTGGTACGCCATTCGGTTATAATGCAACCTCTGGCTGGGATGATGCAACTGGCTGGGGGACTCCCAATGTATCCAATTTGGTCAATGACCTAGCATCTCAATAATCTCCAGAATAATTTCATAACTATTTTTTATGGTATTGCTATGTAGCAAAGCTGAGAGTACTTATTAGCATGAGAAAATTGGGAGGATACGGTCGAATGTGGGAAGGCTGGAGGAAGGATTTCAAAGGTCTGGGCACCTTATGGAGCTCCCTCATGCTGTCTACGTCGGAGATGGAGCTCTCGCAGAACTGGGTAATTTGCTGAGAAACCAGTCTCTACATGGGCCCATATGTATAGCAACTGGGCCCCATGTCAGAAAACTGCTAGGAGAAAATCTTGCAAAAGGACTCAAAGGTTATGAACTGAAATGGGTAGAAGTCAACTTTCCTACAGAGGAAGCAGCCAATGAAGTAGCAGAAAAGGCGAAGGGGATGGGAGCTATGACGATTGTTGGATTTGGTGGAGGCAAGACGATAGATGTAAGCAAAGTTGCTGCTCAATTTCTTAATCTGCCTATGGTTAGCGTCCCTACAAGCGCTTCCCACGATGGCATATCATCCCCCTTCGCTTCTTTGAGAGATTCCAACAAGCCTTATTCTAAGATAACAAGGCCTCCCTACATAATAGCTGTTGACCTTGAAGTTATTTCTAAAGCCCCTTCCAGGCTCTTCAGAGGCGGTTTTGGAGACCTTGTTGCCAAGGTAACCTCTGTGAAGGACTGGGAACTTGCTAGAGATGAAGTAAAGGAGTACTACGGAGATTATGCTGCTAGCCTAGCTGCTATGAGTGCAAAGCATGTAATGGAGAGAGCTGATGACATAAGGGAGGTAAGCAAAGAAGGAGTTAGGGCGCTTATCGAAGCACTGATATCCTCAGGAGTTGCTGCAGGCATAGCTGGAAGCAGCAGACCATGCAGCGGCTCAGAGCATCTTATCAGTCATGCTCTTGAGCTTATAGCCCCTGGCTTAGGATTGCACGGGGAAAAGACAGGCCTGAGCACTGTTATGATGGCCGAGCTTCATGGTCTTGATTGGCAAGATGTCAAGAGATCGCTGGAAAGAGCCGGTTGCCCTACAAAGTTCAGCCAGCTGGGAATTACGGAGGAGCAGCTTGTTGATGCAATAGTCAGAGCCCCGTCGATAAGGCCAGAGAGATATACAATACTTCATAAGCTTAATCTCGACAGAAATGAAGCTAGAAGCCTGGCTAGAAGAACGAATGTAATATAAAAAAATAAATTTATTGCTTGACTGATATGCTGGCTTCTGCACCTGTTCCTATAACAGTTATTGTGTATTCTCCGTTCGAAGAAGGTATGAGGGGTAGATTACCGCTCTGCGCAACATAGGTTAGAGTAACAACCTGACCTGGCTGAAGCAGGTAGCCGGATGAGTTATATTGTGTCATGCAGCCTGATACGCATGCTTCTACAGCAGGGAACGGTACAAGAGTTGCATTTGGAAGTATGTTGAAGACTTCAACTGTAATAAATGCTGGTATTACCATGGGCATCATCCTGGGAGGGTTGCTGGTAGATACTACTGTTGAAGGAGTGATGATAACAAAGTGAAGCCTTGTGCTTGCATTACCCGTATTCTTAACAGTAACTGATATTGAGTTAGGAGTGATTGTTGCTGATGTTATCGTAAGGTTGGCTGAATAAAATGCCCTGTATGTATAGAACCATTTCGCATTGCTCAGGTTTGTGTTTTCTCCAACCTTGCTTACCACAGTCTTCTGAAAGCCTACTGGAACCTGTGCACACCATGCTGTGGCGCTGAAGACAAAGCTTGGCGATGAATCAGAATTTACGTTAAGAAGTGTTGTCTGAATATCTATTAATATGCTCACGTTTGTCGATGAATAAATATCTATGTTCTGGGATAGTGAAGCAAGAAGTTCCTTATTACTTACTGCGACTGATACGTTTCTGCTGTTGTAGACAGCATGAATATCTGTAATGTTGAGCCTTACCTGGTCGTATGTATTTGATGGTACTTCTGCCACGGCTATTGTTTTGCTGACGTTGATAAGCTTCATCAAGTCGACGGTACCTGAGGTATTTACGTTCACCCAGTCTGTTGAAGAACCGCCAAAGACATGCAGGGATATACCGCTGTATGTGAGCAGTACGGAGCTGACGCCAGCAGGTATGACCGGCGGGTCTGTGACAAGCACTGATAATGTCCCTGTTTGGCTCTTCTGTGTTGTTATCGGATAACTTGACTCAGGCGAAATAGGCAATACACCTCCTGCCAGGAATGCTCCAAGAATGGCTATAGCTAGCACCACAGCTACAATGGCCGTAAGGAAAATGCTCTTTCTGCTGCTCATGACCCAAGTATAAGGGCAGTCCAGATATTAACCGACGTTTTTGAACAACCTATACCTGTTAATGGCGAACATGTTCAAAAAGTAGAACGGCGATACCGTTTTAGAGTGGAGCTAGTTCATGCTGGAGGGATTGGATAAAGAAATAATTGAGTCAAAACTGAAGGGTAATACTCTCAGGGTCTATGTTTTTGCCCTGAGAAGGAAGAGGGTTGGCGTAAGAGAGGTACAAAGAGGCCTCAGCATGTCCAATCCGTCTCTGGCGCAGTACCATCTGAACAAGCTTGTGGAAATGGGGCTTCTGAAAGAAAACAACGGAGAATATGAAGTTTCAAGCGAAGTAAAGGTAGATGTTCTGAAGGATTTTCTCCTTTTGGGAAATCTGCTTGTTCCGAGGTTCGTCTTCTATGCTGCATTCTTTAGTGTGTTTTCTGTATATTTTCTTTACCTGTCTTCTGCACTGATCAAAGTGCAGCCCCTTTTCTTAGCTCCAACCTCGCTTCTGACTGCAGCAACCCTGGTATTCTGGTATGAAGCATTTCATGCGTGGCGAAACGCCCCTGCAGGCTGATATGGTTGAGGTTATGAAATGATTCTACTTCGTAGCTTTTTTGGTTGACCTCTTTGTTGTCTTCTTTTCCTTGGGAGCTTCTTCTGGCTTTTCTTCTTCCTTCTGTTTTTGGGCTTCAGGAGATTCGAAGACTTCCGTAAAATAGACCTTAGTTATTCCCTTTACAAATTTGAATATCTCATCCGATATAGCCTTTTTTGCATATTGAATACCATCCATGAAAAATACTTCTTGGGGCAGCTTTATTGTTGCTGTATCATCCTTCAGCTCCAGCTGAACTTTTGACTCCTCTACAGGGACCCTCCTCCTTATCAAAGCTAAAGCTATTTCCCTGGGGTCTGACAGTGTTTTTACAACCTCAACATCATACACTATGTTCTTTCCAGCCAGCCTGTGGTTGAAATCTACTTGAACTCTTCCAGAACCTATGAACCTGACTGTGCCTATTCTGTTATCGACCTGAACCTGCTCTCCAACTTTTAATTTTGAAGCATCATCACCAAACCTTCTTATCGGGATGAGTCTTATTTTGCTGGGGTCCCTCAGACCAAAGCCCTTTTCAGGAGGTATTTCTACAGTCAGCTTATCTCCAGGATTGGCTTTAAGGAGAGCTTCATCCAGACCCTTCAGAACCCATTGCTCCCCCACAGCAACCAGTTTTGGTTCATATTTGCTGTTCACATCATACACGGAAAGCGCTTTGGCATCCTCTTCTCTGGTAGCCTCAAGCACCTCTCCTGTCTCCTTTACCTTTGCAACGTAGTTTATTAGAGCCAGTGTTCCCTGCTCCAAGAAATTCTGCACCTGATGTGTTAGCCCTTGAAGTTAATATATAAAAGCTGTTCTGAATCCTTTTCACGAAGATTGCTTACCGATGGGTCTGGACCTGAGTTTGCATGTTTAACTCCTTTAACCTGTCCGCAGCAAGCTTCAGAACTGATGGCGTATCTACATGGTAACCAAGAAAGTTCAGCGAACTGGCTATGGCATTTAGAGTGACAAATACATGATGCTCACCCACATCTCCCATATTTCCTATTCTGAAAATTTTGCCCTTTAGAGGGCCGAATCCACCTGCAAGTATTACGTCGAACTTGTCCTCGACAGTCTGTCTGAAAATCCCATCATCTATCCCCTTCGGATAAGATATCGTTACCACAACATTAGACCTGACACTTTCTTCGACAAAAGGATTCAGACCTGCAAGGCTCAGCGCATCATAAAAGGCTTTGGCTGTAGTTCTATGTCTTTTGACCCTAGCTTGCATTCCCTCTTCCAGAACCATTGTAAGCGCTTCTTCGAAGGCATAGAAGAGAGGCAATGCTGGGGTGAATGGTGTTTCACCTTTCTCTCCAAACTCCATATATTTCTTCAGGTTGAAGTAGGTTGTTGTCGGTTTGTTTGATTCTATGTATTTCTTCAGTCTTTCGCTTACCGATACAAATGCTATACCGGGTGGAGCCCCAAGACATTTCTGGGCTGCGCCTATAACCATATCTATACCCCATTTGTCCTGAGGTAATTCATCCCCGCCAACTATAGAAATAGAATCAGCAACGAGGAATGCTCCATAAGAGGATGCTATCTGCGATACCTTATCCAGCCATCTGTATGTGGTGCCGGGAGAGGTGTCGTTGTATACCACTAAGATTGCTTTTACTTTACCTGCTTTCCTTGCAGCATCCTCTATTGCTTGTACACTCGGTGCAGAACCCAGTCCAGAATTCACGGTAATCACGTTTGCTCCTTCTTCAGCGGCCTGTTCAGATAATCTTTGGCTGAATTCACCAAAGACAGGAACTATTATATTGTCTCCTGGCTTCACTATGTTCTTCACTGATGCCTCAACAGCTCCAGTCCCCGAAGAAGATAAAACAACAATTTCTCCGGTAGTCTCAAGTACAGTTTGCAGTTTGCTCCTTATAGATTTGAGCAGAGGTCTGAAGTCAGAGCCCCTGTGGTTGATTATTGCCTTGAGCATTGCTTGCTGTACCCTATCTGGAACATTTGTTGGTCCCGGTAACATTACAAGCTTGCGTCTTGGATAAAAATTCAATTTCTATCGTAATACAGTTGAAAGCCTTACTATGTTAAGTTTTTGTCAGATTGTTATTAGCAGAACTCATCTTTGACTGCTCAAAAAGTATCTTAACCCTGCTCTCGGCATCTATACTCTTCAGGAATTCATAAACTTCCTTCGGGACAAGCTTTGACCAGTTGATTCCCTGCGCCATTCTTCTTCTTACCTCTGTAGCCATGAGTTCTTCCCTCCTGTAAAGAGGAACTTCTTCAACAGCTATACCAGCATTCCTGAACAGAAGAATTGTTAGCGGGTCATTCGAAAAGACCCTCGTAAAGTTTGGAGCTAGAGACTTGACAAGAGGAACCCATAACAAGTGGTTTTCCACATCCGGCACAGTTATTGTTATGACTCTGCTCGTCAGACTTTTGGAGAGAAGGACAGAATAGAGCATCTCTATTCTTTCCCCTGCAGTGAAAGGGTTACGAAGTTCGTAGCTCTTTTCAGAGCTTCCTACTGCTATTACCAGCCTGTCGCTTTTGCTAAGAGCATATTCTATTGCAGCCACATGCCCCAGATGAAGAGGTTGAAACCTTCCCACGAACAGCGATGTTTCCAATCGAAATCAGCCGCTGGCAGAGATACTTGAAAAGGCATATTAAAGAAATTTTTCATAAGTTGATGATAATGCAAGAGGGAATAATTTCTATAGATGGCTCCTACGGTGAGGGAGGAGGTCAGATTCTCAGAACAGCCCTTCTCCTTTCCCTTGCAACAGGCAAACCTTTTGAAATTACAAACATCAGGTCCAAAAGGCCAAAGCCGGGACTCCTTAACCAGCACCTTGCAGCTGTTCGTGCGTTCAGGAAAGTTACATCTTCAACTGTCATAGGCGATGAATTGGGAAGTACAAAGTTAAGGTTCTTTCCTGGAAAGGTGACCGCTGATAAAGTAGCAATAGATGTAGGTACTGCAGGTAGCGTTACGCTGATACTTTCTTCAATTCTACCAGCTCTCAGCATAATCGGTGCAGAGATGACCATTGACATCAAAGGGGGGACAGATACAAAATGGAGCCCTGCATATGACTATTTCTCTAACGTCATCATACCTTTATATCAGAAGCTGGGTATAAATGTGCAGAGTAGGTTGCTGAGAAGGGGCTTTTATCCTGTGGGCGGAGGAGAAGTTGTTGCAACATCACAGGGGTGTAAAAAGGTTCTTTCTTTGAAGAGTAAAGAGGGTACTGCAAAACAAGCAAGAATAAGGAGTATCTGTTCCAATTTACCACTAGAGGTTGCTGGAAGGCAGACAGAATCAGCTAGAAAACTTCTCCAGAGTCATGAAATTGAAGTTGTTGATATCGAAACAAAGCAGGAACCCGCTGCTTCACCCGGAACAGCTATAACGATATGGCATGTGGATATACCAGCAGGTATATTTGTTGGAGGAGATGCTGTAGGAGAAAGAGGAATCGCTGCAGAAGAAATAGGAAGAAGGGCTGCAACGTCTTTCACCAATTCAAGCAGGGCACCTTTGGATGCCCATATAGCTGATGTGGCAATACCTTTGCTCTCTTTAGCAGAAGGAGATTCGGAGATTGCATTTCCAGAAGTTACAGGCCATATAAGAAGCAATATCTATACTGCAAGCCTGTTCACAAAAAGGAGATTCGAATTATCGAAGCCGGCTGGATTGGATATGTTGCGAATCAGTTAAAGAGAATTTGATAACCCTTTTAACTATCTGATTCAGAGGGTGAAAATATGTCAGGAATCGAAGCCTACATACCAGGTGCTACTGCTGTGGGTCTTGTCTTTAACGAGGGAGTTGTGCTTGCTGCAGAGAAGAGGATGGTTCTTGGTAACTTCATAATGAGCAAGGGCGTGAAGAAGGTATTCCAGATCACCCCTACAGCAGGTGCAGCCTGCGCCGGGATGATAGCTGATATGCAAGTACTGGTCAGAAATGTTCAGGCAATAGTAAAGATGAGAGAAATGGAACTGAAAAGGCCGATGAAGGCAAATTCTATAACAAAGCTGATGTCAGTGATAATGTTCGAAAGAAGGATGTATCCTCTTCTAACTCAAGTGATACTTGGAGGAGTAGACAATGGAGGAAGCATATACGTATTAGACCCTCTTGGCTCAGTCATACCTGATAAGTATGCATCAGTCGGCTCTGGAAGTGAGCTTGCAATAGGAGTCATTGAATCAGAATATAAAGATGGAATGGATGAAAATTCTGCAAAAGAACTTGCCAAGAAAGCGATAAAAGCATCATCCCAGAGAGACAGTGCCAGCGGAGACGGTGCCGATATATTGGTTCTCAAGAAGAACGGTTCATATGAGGAAAATGTTTCATTCTGAGAGATAAGACTAGTTGAGCAATCATCAGTTAAGCAGTTCTGGTTTTGAAGAATCTGTTGGAAAAGTTGCAAAAATCTTCCAGTCTCAGGAGAAGAGAAGAGAATTACTCATAAAGGAATCAAGAGACGTAATACTTCTCTGCTCAAAGGCAATTGTAAACGTACATTCAGGAAAGATTGATGAAGCAAAGCAATCGCTTAGCAAGGTAAAGGCAAAACTGAAAAAGCTGACAAAGACGGCAGAACAGGACCTGGCAAGATACATACAGGTTGCACAGAGTGAATATGTGGAAGCATCTGCATTTCTGAAGCTGATTGAAGAGAATGATATACCCTCAATAGAGGATTTTGAAGTAGAGCCTTCCTCCTATATCCTTGGGATGCTTGACGTCATAGGAGAGGTAAAGAGAAAAGTTTTCGATGATGTCAGGACAGGTAAAAGGGAAGAGGCTGAAAAACTTTTCAACTATTCTGAGACCATCTATTCATCCATAAAGCCTTTATCAGCTTTTGATAATTTGGTTCCGGGCATAAGGAAGAAACTTGATGTGGACAGAATATTGCTGGAAGATATGAGGGCTCTTATAACTGAAGAAGTAAGAAGGGATAAACTGCTCAAACAGATGGAGAAGCTGACCAAAGGGGATTAGCGATTTTAAGTCCTCAGATTATACTTAAGGTATGGTAACAAAGTTTGCCGATATTGTACCTTTTGCAAGAAAGCTACAGCTCAAGCTGGCAGAATTATTCGAGAATGAAGGAGTGAAGGATGAAGAAATAAGGTATACTTTAGCTGTTGATGTGGCATATAATGCTGACCTTGCAAGATGTATAGGTATAAAGTATGATATAGAAAAGCGCCAAGTTGAAAAGAAATGGAGCCTTAAATCGTCTGTCTTCTTTCCATACGTGCCCGGCTATTTTTACCTGAGGGAAGCGCCTCCAGTCATAAGGTTGTTGGAGAGAGTGAATGAAGACTATGACCTTATCCTGATTGATGCTCACGGCAGACTTCACCCCAGAAAAGCAGGACTTGCAACAATTGTAGGTATACTTGCCAGTAAACCAACCATAGGAATAGCAAAATCAAGGCTGACAGGTAAGGTTGAAAGGATGAATGAAAGAGTATCGAGCGTAACTGTGAAGGGGGAGGTTCTGGGTTACTTGGTAGGCGACGAAAGGAATGGATTCTATCTGAGTCAGGGAAATATGATATCACAGCATGAGATGTTAAAATTCATAGCTAGAAGGGGTTATGAATATCCAGAAGAACTGAAGATTGTTGATAATGAGACGAAGAAGGCTAGAATGACTCTATAGCATCTCTTTCCTTTTTTATTTTCGTACTTTTCATATCGGGTATTGGGCTGTCAAGCCTCTTCACCTTAACGTTTATTCCTCTTTCCAAAGCCTTCATCTCTATCTCCTTTTCATCATGCTTCTGGTCGTAGCCTATAGCGATTATGTCAGGCTTGACAACATACATAGCCCCCAATGGGTCATCTTCACTGCCCAAAAGAGCAGCATCAACATATTTTATGCTGCTTACAAGCTCAGCCCTATCCCTTTCAGAATTCATTGCAGGCTTGCCCCTTATCTTCTCTACTATCTTATCTCTTGCAACTACAACGACAAGCACATCGCCAAGTGCTTTAGCCTTGCTGAGAGTGTAAATATGACCCCTGTGTATTATATCAAATACACCGCCCGTAAGGACCACTGTTATCTTCTTTCTTCCTTCTTTTGTTAAGACTATACCCTGATTTATCCTGATTAGTCCTTTCTCCTTCAATTCATTTAATACAGAATCAGCCTCAAAATCTGATAGATTGAAGGCTTCACAGATATCTTCTTTCTTACACTCATTCTGAAGCGACCTTGAGAAGATAAAACCCAGAACCCTTTTAATAAACTGTTCTCCCTTCTCTTTAAGAATACCGTTCAAGAAATTTCCCTCTGACCATGCTCAGAGGTCTATCTATAGCTTTGCTGGCAGCCTCCGCCTGAATTCTGGGTCAGCTTTTATGGATGGATGGTGGGGGTCTACCATAACCACTTCATACCAGCTGAAGCGTCCATCTCTAGCCAGAAAGTAGGAACCAAGAGCCCAGAGGTTAGGGTATCTGGCACATGCTCTCTGCACAGCTACTTTCTTTTCGGAAAGATTACCTTTAATCTTCACAGTGCCCAAATGTTTTGGCCTCCTTCCTGATACAGGTCTCTTCATTCTCATCCCTCCTCTTGCAACTCTTACCCTCAGCACAACTATTCCCTGCTTTGCCTTGTAGCCGAGAGCCCTAGCTCTGTCAAGCCTGGTTGGTCTTACAATCCTGACAACTCTAGGCCCTTTTCTCCATGCAATCATTCTTCTTTTGACCTCTGGAGAACGTTCTTTCAGTTCCTGTTGATAGGTATGAGATATATAGCTGTACATTAAGCCCTCACACATCGCCCCTTCTTAATCCATTTAAAGTTTCTTAAGAATGCTCGTCTGATTGAAAAATTCAAGCACCTGATTCGCTACAGAAATACCTGCATTCAGCTGCGCCTCTGCAGTCTGTCCTGCTATGTGAGGAGTAAGCACCAAGTTCTCCAGTTTGAACAGTTCTTCGTTTTTTGGAGGCTCTGTCTTGAAGACATCTATGGCTGCACCTCTAATCCTCTTTTCTTTCAACGCTTTGATTAATGCTGATTCATCTATAACATCTCCCCTGGAAGTGTTTACCAGAATGCATGTCTTTTTCATCTTCTCGAACTGCTCAGTGCTGAACATTCCTGTTGTCTCAGGAGTTGAAGGGACATGAAGAGAGATAAAATCGGATGATTCAAGCAGATAATCAAGCTGAACAAGTTCGGCTTTGAGTGATTTCAGCAACTCTTCTTTAGGAGTTATTACATCGTAGGTAAGTATCTTCATCCTGAAAGGCTGGGCTAATTCGGCAAGTCTCCTTCCTATTCTACCGAATCCTACAATGCCCAGCACCTTTCCAGTCAGCTCTTCCCCCATAAGACTGGACTTTGGCCATTCGCCGTTAAGCATCTTATGATGGGCAAGAGGTATGCTTCTTGCAACTGAAATCATCAAACCTAATGCATGTTCAGCTACTGCATTGGTAAGAGAGTCGGGCGCATTAACCACTTTTATCCCTTTAATCTGAGCCTCTTGCAGGTCAATGTTATCCAATCCGACCCCTGCTCTCGCTATTATCTTCAGCCTGCCTGCTCTTGCAAGCAGTTCCTTCGTGACCTTTGTCCTGCTTCTTACAATCAATCCATCGACATCCTGAATAAGCGATAGAAGTTCATCGTAGCTAGAGCTGGGTCTGTACACAACTTCCACAGAATTCTTTCTCAACAACTCTATTGCTTCTTCCACTATCTCATCGCTAATGAGAACTTTTGGAGAATTCAAACCATATGTTGCTTAGTTATGTATCCTTAAAATTGTTTCTAAAGTTTGAAATTTTTTGCAGCAACCAGAGGAGCAGGCCAGTACGGTTGTGTCAGGGGAGAGAAGCTTGTCTCAAGTTCAGACAGATAGAATATAGGTAGGGAATGGGATATCATCATTGAAAGCAGATTTCCCCAGACAGAGGCTGAAGGCCCGACTACTTGCCCCCCTATCAGCTGATTATCTTCTTTGACTATCAACCTTGTGTACAGTTGCTTACCTCCTGGATAGTAGTCAGCAAACTGATAGCCTGAATATTCGCTGATTTGCACTTTCATCCCTCTTTCCTTGGCTTCTTCTTCGGTCAATCCTACAGAGCAGATATCTATGCCGTTCAATCTGAAAGATGTGTTAAAAACAATTTCAGGAAGAGAAGAAGAGCCTCCTGCGGCATTAGTTCCTGCCACTATCCCTGACCTCAGCGCCAGCGAAGCAGGCTGAAGAGGAATATCTTCGTCAAGGACAGAAGAATGAATCTCGCTGCAGTCTCCAGCTGCGAAGACATGCTCGTCAGAAGTGCCTGCTGATTTGTCTACAAGTATCCTTCCGGAGCTGCCAAGCTTGATTCCGCTATCTTTTGCTATCGTTGTGTTAGGCGATAAATGACCAGTCAGTATTATAAGGTCTGCAGTCAGCACTTCTCCATCAACTACAATCCCGTTAATCCTGTCGAAGCCAACAAAATTTCTGACCCTCTTTCCAGAAATAACGTCTACACCCTGCTCCATAAGAACTGACTGAACTATAGCAGATACATTCTTGTCCAGCACCCCTCTCAGCAGTTCAGTTTCACTAACGAGTGTTGTTTTTATCTTCATTCCAGATAGCTGCTCAGAGGCAACCACAGCAACAGGTCCTGAGCCTATCACTATAGCTGATTTCGAATTTCTTGCGTTTTTCTTTACTTCTTCAGCGTCCTCGATGGAAAAAAGCCTCAGAAGACCTTTCTTGTTCGAACCCTGTATTTCCGGGGTTTGCTTTGATGACCCTGTTGCAATTATCAGCCTATCGTAATCTTCTCCCTCTATTCCGTCAGGTCTATCAAGAATAACCCTCCTTTTCTGTCTGTCTATAGAGGCAACAGTTCTGCCCAGAATCAGCCTGATGGATGAAGATGCAAAGAAACTTCTGTCCTTCAGTTTCAAGTCCTGAGAAGAAATTCTGCCTGAAATTACATATGGCAGGCCGCACCTTGAGTAAGGGGCATAGGATGAAGAGTCTATGACGACTATTTCCAAGTCATCATCACATGCTCTAGCTGCCTCTGCTGCAGCCATGCCAGCAATGCCGCATCCAACAACGACAACTTTCTTAACCTTCACACCCTGAGCTGAGAGGGAGAAGCTAATTAAATGCTGGTAGGCCTGATAGGAAAGCCCAATACGGGAAAGTCAAGTTTCTTCAGTGCAGCAACAATGATAGACGTTCCAATAGCAAACTATCCATTTACAACCATTCAGCCGAACGTAGGAATAGCCTATGTTCTGAAAAAGTGTGTGCATGAAGAGCTAGGGGTAAACGACAATCCGAAGAACTCCCTATGTATCAAAGGAATAAGGCATATACCTGTCAAGCTGGTTGATGTTGCAGGTTTGATACCAGATGCTTCAAAAGGCCTAGGATTGGGGAACAAATTCCTTGATGAGTTGAGGAGGGCTGATGCGCTGATACATGTGGTGGATGCATCAGGTTCGACAGACAAAGAGGGTAAGGCTGTTGAACCTGGCTCTCATGACCCTCTTGAAGACATCTCTTTTGTTGAAAAAGAATATGACTCCTGGATGGCTGGAATAATAAGGAAGGATTGGGAGAAGATAGCACATCTTACGGACCAGAGCAAAGCATTCGAAGAACTGCTCGAGAAACTGGCTGGATTGGCTGTTGGCAGAGGAGACCTGACGGAAGCGATAAGAAAAATAAATCCTTCAGGAAAGAAGTTTCAGCAGTGGACAGATGAGGACATATTTGCACTGGCAACAGAACTGAGAAAGTTGACCAAGCCCATACTGGTAGCTGCAAACAAGTGTGACCTGCCTGAAGCGGAAAAGAACATCAAAAAATTGCAGAATACTGGCAGGCTGGTAATACCCACCTCTGCCGCAGCGGAACTTCTCCTGAAAAAAGCGTCTCAAAAAGGATTGATAGATTATATTCCTGGGTCTTCTTCTTTCATTATCAGGGATAAGTCTCTTTTGACACCTGAACAGCTCAGAGCACTTCAGTCGGTTGAGGAGAAAGTTCTGAAGAAATGGGGTTCTACAGGTGTGCAGAAGGCTTTGAACGAAGCATACTTTACTCTTCTAGGTGGTGTTGTGGTTTATCCTGTAGAAGATGAAAACAGATATTCTGATAAATCCGGTAATGTACTGCCTGATGCATACATAATGCCCAAAGGCTCTACAGCAAAGAACTTGGCATACAAAATACATACAGAGCTTGGAGCTGGCTTCCTTTATGCAGTAGATGCGAGAAAAAAGCAGAGACTTTCAGCAGATTACGTGTTAAAGGACGGAGATGTAATAAGAATAGTTTCAGCTACGAAGAGGGCATAGCAGTCATGACTTCTTTCTTTTCTTCAGGCATGCGAATCAGTTTCGTCTTTCTTATGTTAAGCTGCCTTATCGCTGTTACCTTCTTTGCTTCTGCAAAGATGTCTGCTCCGAGCTTTCCCAGCACCACTTCTTGGATGAACTGGTCATATGTAAGGCCTGAAGCCTTCTGTTTAAGAACGGAATCGGCAGCCTTTCTTATAGAACTCTTCTTGCTGCTGTTAACTCTTCCCTGAGTGAATGCGGAAACATAGACTCTAACTTTGTATCCATCTCTTGTGACATAATCTCCTATGAAATTAACCATGGAGCTACCTCTTCTCACAAGGCTTTTCATGAATTCACGAGAATATTCGTGCCCCTTGAATGTGGTATAGGCCCTGTTGCCCTCTACTTTATCTATTCTAAAATAGAGCTTGATGTTGTAGTGCTGAGGGTCCTGTTTTAACAGGTCGAAGAGGGTGGATTCCACAGTCCTGCCCAAGGCATAATCTACCTTTGTAACTGGTATCTCGGCAACCTCTATAGAGCCAAAAGACTTTGGAGCAAGAACAGAGATCCATATCTTTTCTCTCCATTTGTCCTTGACTTTGGGAGCTCTCTTCGGCATATTCCGTTCAATGAGCTCGAATAAACCATGGATATAAACAGTTCTGACATATATTGCATATGAAAGTTAATCATAGCTGGGAGTTCTTGTTGATTCTTTTATGCTAAAGAATATTCAACTCATTCCTTCAAAAGTGGAATCAATTCCTGGCCGTTCATATACTTCCTTAGAACCTTGGGAACTTCAAATCCTTTCTCATTCTGAAAGTTCTCCATAATTGCAATCATAGCTCTCTCTGTTGCAACAAGGGTAGAATTCAGTGTATGAAGGTACTGTGGCTCGTCGCTGATTTTATCCCTGAACCTTATTCCTAGCCTTCTAGCCTGCCAGTCTGTGCAGTTGGATGCAGAAACCATTTCTCTGTATTTGCCCTGCCCTGGCAACCAGGCTTCTAGGTCATACTTCTTTGCCGCAGGTGCTCCAAGTTCACCTGAGCAGATATTGACTACCCTGTAAGGTATTCCAAGAGATTGAAAGAATTCCTCTGCATTCTTTATCAGGATTTCGTGCTCTTTTTCAGATTCTTCAGGCCTGCAAAAGACAAACTGCTCAACCTTTTCGAATTGATGCACCCTGAATATACCCTTTGTATCCCTCCCATGAGCTCCTGCTTCCCTTCTGAAGCAAGGAGATATACCTGCATACCTTAAGGGCAGTTTCTTGCCCTCTATTATCTCTTTCATATGAAAGGCTAATATTGCATGCTCTGATGTTGTCAGAAGATACAAGTCTTCCCCCTCTATTTTGTAGATTGAATCCTCAAATGCTATAAGGTCCACTGCTCCCTTCATCACATCCCCCTTGAGCATGTATGGCGGTTGAAGTAGCTTCATTCCCCTTTCAGTGCAAAAATCAAGACCATACTGCACCAGTGCATGGTTCAGCCTGACCAGGTCATCGATCAGATAGTAGAACCTTGAGCCTGAAGCCCTGGCTGCCCTTTCCACATCTATCAGGTTAAACTTCAGCCCGATATCTATATGGTCAGCTGCATTGTTTAATTGCCTTATTTCCCCCCAGGTTCTCATGACTACATTATCTTCTTCCTTTGCCCCCTCTGGCACCGAATCCATCACTATGTTCGGCATTCTGAATTCAAGCGCAGCAAGCTCCTCTTCAATCGAATTGAGCTTCTTTTCCAGGGTTGAAATTGACTCTCCTACTTCCTTCATCTGTATTATCATGTTGCTTGCATCTTTTCCCTCCCTTTTCATTGCAGCCACCTGCTCTGTGACAACGTTTCTCTTGTGTCTAAGGTCTTGCAATTCTTTAATTAAGCTTCTTCTCTGACTATCAAGCTCAAGCAATCTATCCAGAGGAAAATCCACCTTTCTCTTCTTAAGAGAGGATTCGACTAAATCCCTTTTCTCCCTTATGAACTTGAAGTCCAGCATTATTATTCATTCACCGACCTGATACTCTCCAGAGCAATCTGGCACGACCTCAGAATATCGTCGACAGTTGAAATAAGTGTATCTGGTCTCGATGATGTGTAAAGCTCAACAGTTAAAACATTTCCTGCCAAGTGCATACTCAATCCTAATGATTCAGGTATTGAAATGTTATCTGGAGAGACTGATTTGAACGTTGCTTCCGCCAATTCTTTATTCTTCAAGTTTAATTCCAGCTTGGCCAGAACTTCCATCTTAAACTTTCACCTCTTTCCTCAGTCTTTCAACAAACTCCGAAGCTTTGATGGAGGATACTCTTGCCCCTGCCATGGTCCTGTGGCCTCCTCCTTCTCCTTCACACTGCATTGATACCTTTCTCACTATCTGCCCCACATCTATATCGAATTGGCATAAAGAACCCTTCCTTATCGAGAAATTAACCATACCATCCTTTGTTGGCACCCTGACCACTACAACCTTTTCCCTTATCCTTGGCACAACCATGAGAGCGTTAGCAAGAGCACCAGCCATTTCCTCATCTGCTAACCCCTCAGCACTTACAACAGCAAGACTATCTGATACTGTAAGCCTCTCTTCATCAGATAGAATAACTTTCAGGCTTCTGATAAGCTGATTCTTGTAATCGATCAGCAGCTTTTCAGCCTCTGTCAGGGCCTTACCCCTATCGCCTAGACAGACACTCAAACCAGCACTGGGCCTTCCCATCCTGCCTGATGCATCCAGGAGAAGTGCGAAATCCCTTGCGTCTTTGAGAAAAGAATGTTCGTCTTCCCTTTTTAGAAGGTATACTGTTCCGACTATGCTGGATATGCTGTCCCCTGTCACTTGAAGATAAGATGTTAGGGTAAGCAGCAGCTTGTCCCTTTCCTCGTCTGAAAGGTCTGATGAGACTCTCCACCTTGACGACTTTTTCAGCTCCAGCTTGGCAGAAGTCAGTGCGGAAAGGCAGACATCCTTGTTACCAGTCAGCCCCTGAATAAACGGGTCGTTGGTGTAAGCAACAGCTTCATGCAGTGCTTTAACGTCTCTTCCAAAGAGCAGTAGCTCCTCAGAAACTTCGATCTGTGAAGCATTAACAGCGTCCTGAAGAAACAGCTCATTCAGACCTACAAGAGTCCTCTTCGTTCCTACGTCCTGCCTGTCGCCTAGGGCACCAAGAATCGACAGCCATGCGGTTGAGTCAGGATGCTGGAGCATGTCTCTGGATACAAGGTAAGCCAGACCTGCCCCAGAAACCTCCTTTGAACCGTCAAAGCCAAAGCTGTTTGCGTTAAGAGAAAGATAAGAATCGATATCTCCTTGAGGATTGTGATGCCCTATGAATACAGCCTTCTCTCCAAGCACCTCTGTTATCTCTCTTTCCTTACCCCCGGCAAGTTCGCAAAAGATATAGTGGTCATAGCCCTGAGCTGATAAATCTTCAATCTCTTCCTTTCCTAGGTGGCTCAGGAACCTCGCGTTGAATATGCCGCCGTTTGCAAAAATGCTCTTGCAGATTGTTGCTACTGTGGCGAGACCGTCAGCATCTGGTCTTCCTGCTACAAAGATGCTTTCTTTTGAAGAAGCAGCCTTTTTCAGTTTCTGGCCGATTTCAGATGCCTTCCTGCGGAGCGCTTCAATATCGGCCATTTCATTTCAGCTCACATCTTTAGGCAAGCTGTGCTACTACACTGGAATACTTCCAGTTCTCTGGTAATATCCCTTTCCTCTTATAGTACTTTGACAGCCTGTGTATCTTTGCTTCAAGCAGCTCAAGAGAATGAACGTTCTTTCTATCTGCCTTATGAACCTTGAGGTGAGCCTGCAACCTTCTTGCCTTGTTCAACAGGTTTTGCAGGTCTTCGGGAACCTGAGGCTGGACCTTTGCTTCTTCCAGAACCTGCATGACTGATTTGTTTATCAGTTTTTTAACTAAAGGTACACCATATTCATCCCTCAGCTTTATTCCTATAACACTTGGAGTGTAACCTTCCTTGGCAAGCCTTACTATGGTTGATTCTATCGCCTCAGGACTCTGGTTTACCCACTGTGTTGATATTATTGAAGGGGGTCTGTTTGAGTGGGACTTGCCATGCCTATGACTGTGGATTCTAGCCATCTTCCTTCCAAGCCTTTTTTGTTAGCCAATTAATAAACATATAAAAAGAAATTCACATCACTTTTAGCACATTACCGAGCCAATCAGCCATCATGCGAAGAGCCTTTGACCTGTGAGATATTTTGCACTTCTCTTCAAGCGTCATTTCGCCGAGCGTCTTGCTCTCTCCGTCAGGAATAAATATGGGGTCAAACCCGAAACCATTATTGCCTCTTGCCGCATAACTTAGCTTTCCGTGCAGCCTTCCCTTGAAAACCTCTACTTGCTTTCCGAGCTTTAAAGCAACTGCTGATTCAAAGTAGGCTGACCTCTCTTTTTCAACAAGACGCAGCAATCCTTGGTTTCCTATTGTTCTGAATACATATGCAGAAAATGGGCCGGGAAAACCGTTCAGAGCATCAACATAAAGCCCTGTATCTTCCACAAATAGAGGCTTTGATAATTTTTTTGTTATGTTGCTTGCGGCAAACCTTGCAACTTCGCCAACATCATCGTTTTGCACCTCTATACCCTTTATTGGTTTAGATATCACATTCAACCCATATGGACCAAGGACATATTTTGCCTCTTCTACCTTATGCATGTTTGAAGTTGCAAAGATTACATCCAAATGTTTAACCCCACTGGCCCCTGGCATATCTTCCTCTAAGCTCTATTGTCTTTGCTCTCTCAATGATATGCTCTGCATCTTTCCCTGCAACAGAAGCATAGCCTTCTTTCACAAGTCCAAACGACTCATCAAACATTTCAGGTATATCTGCAGAAAGTATCTCTTTTACCAGGTGAATATCTACAGCCTTATCCTCTATGTCTGACGAATGTACAGATAGACCAAAATCGATAGCATAAATCTTACTATCGCTAATGATGAAGTTGCTTGTTGTCGGGTCGCCGTGAACTATTCCAGCTAGATGAAGCGTTGCTAGGATTCTTCCAAGGCCAAAGCATGGTTTGTTTATCCCTTCCTTCAGCAGCTTACGCATATTATTCCCTTTGACATATTGCATGATTATAGTGGAGTTGTTCAGGTCGACAAAGTAGACTGTTGGAGTATATATTCCAGCCTTTCTGGCTTCTACAAGTATCTTCGCTTCTTTGACTGTTCTCTGTCTCCTGAGAAGTTCATCCAAGTCTTGAATCATGTACCTTCTTTGCTTTCTCACCTTGTAAACTGCTGGAATTCCCATCCAGCTGCGTAACCAGACTTCTGCTTCGGCCCCCTTCTTTATCAGCTTCTCCAAGGTATCTGCACCTCATCCACTCTCCACCTTTGCCTTACAAATCCATCTTCGGGCTTTACAGAGTATCCGTTTTGAAAATGCATCATGCCAACCCACGCTATTTGAGAACCGCAATCCCCAGAAAACTCTACAGGAGGAACAAAAAGAGTTGCTTCCTGCCTTTTGCACACTTGCTCAAGCATCTCTGCCAGCCTTTTGTTAGCTGCCACACCTCCAACAACAAGAAGCTCCTTCTTCTCTGTGAATGCCAAAGCCCTTTCCGTAACTTCACACAGCATGGAGAATGAAGTCTCCTGCAGAGAATATGCCAGGTCTTCAACATCATACCTTCCTATCATCCTCTTTGCAGAGGTGAGCAGGCCTGAGAAAGACATATCATTCCCCTTTACAGTATAGGGAAGTGCGATGTACTTCTTCCCTTTGTTCGCTAGCTTTTCTATTTCTGGCCCGCAAGGACTCGAAAAATTGAGGGCTCTTCCAAATTGGTCAAAGAGCTGACCAACGGTTATGTCCAGAGTCTCGCCAAAAAATCTCCATTTTCCCATACTGCTACATAGCAAAGCGGTATGACCTCCTGATACAAGCAGGCAAACAGGGTCAGATGCCTTGCTGAGTAGGCAGCCGAGCTCTATGTGACCTACCGCATGGTTAACAGGCACAAGCGGCTTGGAGAAATAAGACGAAAGAGAACGTGCAACAACAGCTCCAACTCGAAGGCAGGGTCCCAACCCTGGCCCTGCTGAATAAGATATTGCATCCACATCCTCCATCCTTATTCCAGCCCTGCTCAGAGCCTGCTTCAGAACTCTGGATGCATATATCGCATGATGCTGTGAGGCTTCCGCAGGATGGATTCCAGAGCCGTTTGCACCTCTGTAAACTTCCTTTACATCTGATAATATCCTACCTTCAGATGTTACAATGGCAGCACCGAAGGTATGAGCAGTGCTTTCTATGCCAAGCATCGTAATATTTTTTCCCTGCATACTATTGATATATTTGCTGCAGCGATAAGATTTATCCTTTATTCAAAAGATACGATGGATTGATGAAATCTGTGGTAGACTCTGCTGAAGTCTCATTTTATTTACATGCTACGGAAGATGAGGAGAAAGTGCTGAGAGCAGTAAGCGATTTATTGCAGATAAAAAGAGACAGTTTGGAAAGAAAAAGGCTCGAAGGTCATTTTGGCAATTTAATCATATCTTTTTCATCAGTACTTAAGGGAGAAGATGCTTTCAACCTGTGGAAAAGAGTTATGCAATCCCTGAATTCTTTGGATAAAGAGGACCTCAGGAGGAATTTCACAAACAGGCTGGAAGATGGTAAGCATTTTCACATCAGGTTGAACAAGCAGGCAATAGTGTTAGGTTATGTTAGGCTTGGAGAATCAGACCCTGTAAAGCTTGAATTTAGGTTCACAAAATTACCCGTTACAGAAGAAATTCTGGATGACCCGTTTTGATAACCATAGACCCGTTAGTCAGTAGCATTGATGATGAGATGCTCAGAAGAATGAGTTTTCTTGGCTACAGATGCTTTGGCTTGACTTTCGATAAATTATCTGACAATATTCAAAGTAATGCAATGAAGCTGGGAATGAGAGTGATATACTGGCAGCAGAAGAAGGATGTTAAGGATATTGAGGGTATACTCATGAGGGCTCAAGTTGTCAATACAAGATTCACACTTCTGAAGATTCCACTGAACTTTCGATTTCAGGAGACGAAGGAATACATAAGAAAGAACCAGAGCAAAATCGATTCAATTGCTCTGAGCTTCAAAGAGTTTAGAGATATTTTCATCAATTCTGATGCTGAAGTCATGGCTGGGTTAGTCGGTAGAATCAGGGCTCTCTTATTGAGGACAGATGTGGGCCTCTTATCCTATTCAGAGGCTGCTCAGCCTGATGAACTTGTATCGCCTGTTGCTCATGAGTACCTGCTCTCTCTGATACTGCACAGGAATGAGCCATTGGCTTCTGCAAGGGTCAAAAGGACATACGATAAGCTGCTATGGGTGAGTGTCTGAAATATGAAGCATGTCAGCAGGTATTACGCAGTATTGGGAAAGTGTAAAGTCAATGATTGTATTAACGAAGCCAGAAGAATGATGGTCTCGCTTGTAGGTATTGAAGGCTCAGCCAGTCTTCAACTTTTTCTCATAAAGGAAACAGAATGGGGTTTTGTGGTGAGGATGAGGGATTATGATGGAAGAAATGCAAGAGCTTTACCTTTTGTCTTCTCCATGGTCAGAGCGGATAAGGGCTTCCTCCAATGCTTTGCAATATCTGGCACACTAAGGGCACTTTCAGCAAAGCTTAAAGAGAAGGGCCTTGTTTTCTAGTTCGGAATGAAGTAATCGCCGTCCCAGTCTGAGCCAGATGGGCGTTGAGGACCTCGCGACGAACTGACCAGAATTATTATTATTATTCTATTCTGAAACCCTTCAGGTTTGAAGGCTGAAGGTCTTCTACATCTATCCTTGCTACACTTGAGGAAGGAGGGCCTACCCTGCATGCATCTATAGCCATGTCAATAGCTTCATTCTCTCCTTCAAGGACAACTTCGACAGACCCGTCAGGCATGTTCTTTGCATATCCTGCCAAGCCTAGAGTTAGAGCCTGCTTTCTGACAAAGTATCTGAAGCCTACACCCTGAACAACTCCGTATATTCTGAGCCTTACCTTCCTTGTCATTTGAAATCACTTTAAAAGTTAAGATTAGACTACTTCTCTTAGGATCACCATTGTATTCGTACTTGCCACTCCTTCTGTCTTCCTTATCTGGTCTATTGTGTTGTTTACTTCTTCCATCGTAAATGCCTCTATCATGACTGCAATATCATACTGTCCAGTTATTTCATTGACTTTGCTTACGCTGTCAAGAAGCTTTATCTTGTTTGCTACTTCGCTTGTAGGTGAGCCGGGTGTGACTGCTACCAGGGTAAGAGCACTAGCAATATATGAAGCCTGAAGGTCGACTGTGAACTTTCTTATGATACCATGCCTGACTAGATTTTTCACCCTTCTCCTTACTGCTGCCTCAGACATTCCCATCTTTGATGCTATTTCAAGGTATGGGGCCCTTCCATTATTCCTGAGATACTTTATTATTGCCTGGTCAATCTTGTCCAACGTTAGTCGTCACTTTTCATCAGAGATTAAAACGTTTTTGCGAAGCTAAGGTTCATTGTATATTTCCAATCTTCCTTTCTCTCCTTTCTGCAAATGTGCTACCATTAGCCTAGGAATATCTTTGGCAGCAGCATCAGCCTTTATAGCTAGAGTCCTGTCGGATATGAAATCACTCTTTCTTATTACGATGCTTGTTTTATTTTCGTGCGTTAACCTGCTGCTCCCGTAAGCCCTCAATATGAATCCCATGTTATGAACTGCGATCTTGATGAATACTTCGTTTGAATCGTTTTGCAACCATGATTTTGCTTTATCTGACAATTGGCTGCATCCTTTATCTGCCATGATGCCTATTATGCAATCTCCTCTAGGCGTGAGAAAGTTCTCCGTAGTAACTTCTATGGTAGACCTGTTTGTAGCCTTTACATTAGGATGGCCCAGGAAAGTAACTGTGTCAAGAAGCTTGAATGTCAACTATCCTAATTCCACTGCCTGCTCTTCAAAGGAACAAAACTGACCCAGGTTATTGTTGTCTCCATCAGCCTGGACTGCTCCGCCTTTCTTATCTTAACCAGCCTTTGTGCAAACGGACCACCTACAGGAGCCAGCATTATTCCATCTTCTTTGAGCTGAAATTTCAGAATTGCTGGCAAAAAAGGACATGCAGCAGTGATGGTTATTCTGTCATATGTTTGCCTTGGAATGTTAGGAGGCAATCCCATGGAGCCATCTGCGTTTATCACTTCAACATAATTGTAATACCCTGTTCTCTCAAGGTTATTTAATGCAAACTCTGCCAGGCTTTTATCCAGCTCCACGGTTATTATTCTGCCGGAATTACCTACTATCTCAGCTATCAATGATATGTTGTATCCGCTGCCAGTCCCTATCTCAAGCACTGATTGCTCTGATTGCAGTTCCATTTCTTCAAGCATCAAAGCAACCATGTGGGGGGCTGAAATTGTCTGGCCAGTTTTGCCAAGAGGAAGGGGTGAATCCTCATACGCTCTTGCCCTGTAATCTGGCCATACAAACTCCTCTCTTGGTACTTTCAGCATAGCTTTTTCAACAATGGCTGAGGTGATTATTCCCTGCTGCTTTAGGCTGGTAACAAGATTCTTTCTCTTTTCTTCAAAGCTCAGATACAATCAGAACCACTTCTCAAGAGTTGAAGAAGCAGCCTTGCCAATGCTTTCTACCCTCTGGATTGCTGACAGCACTCTATCCTTGGAAAAGTCATGAATATCGCACAGGAAGTGAATCACCATATCTTTATCCAGCTGTTTCCAAACAGGAGGGTCTATGTCTTTCACTTCTGGCTTCAGAAAGATCTCTCTTATTGCCTGATAGTCTATCTGCTGAATTCTGTCCTTCAGCTCGGTTATCTTCTCCAAGCTACCATATTTCTTTATGTATTTTACTGCAGTGGCAGCCCCAATACCTCTAAAACCTTCAGGGTTGAAGTCAGTTCCAAGCAGAATGCCTATATCAATTAACTGCTCCCTTGTAAGTGAATAATTGGAAAGCAGGCTTGACAGCTCTATTAGCTCTGGGTGAATATCAACATAGATATTCTTTCCAGGCAGCTTTCTCCTTCCTGATATTGCCAGATTTCTAACAAGCCTGGGAGCGCCAAAGAGCAAAGAATCATAATCCTGAGAGACTGCAGCCCAAGCAAATCCCTTCATTGCAAGGTAAGATGCCTCAGCTTCCCCTTCAGATGGAGCCTGCACCCATGGAAGCCCCATGGCATCGAGCAAAGATTTTGCATCCTGAACCATCGTTGTATTCAGATGGGCAGACATGGAAGCATATTTTCTTGCAGATTCCGTATCTCCTCTGGCAACTGCAACTTCGTACATCTCTCTGGCATTTTTCTTCAGTTCCTCCCTTCTCATTATCTCCTTTTTCTTGAGCTCTGGTGAACGACCATCGAAGACATAAAGAGGCTTCACGTTTTTTTCCAGCATATTTATAGTCCTGTAAAACAGGCCGCTAAGGTGGCTTGTAACGTTCCCATGAGAGTCCATCAGGGGCTCTCCTCCCTCTCCCCTTATTATGGTAAGAAACTGGTAAAGAGAATTGTATGCATCTATAGCTAGAATTTTACCTGCAAGGTCGTCTAAGGTTATTTTATTCTTCTGCTTGATTAACGGAGCTAGGTCTACTCCCATCGAATAGGTATAATGCATCCATGCATTAAGAGGTTTCCTCTTCCATCTTTTCTTCCTCTACAGGCTCCCTGTATTCTATTCTTCTTCTATCTTTATCCATCCACGTAACTGTTACCAGACCCAGTATCTCAAGCCTGAGAAGCATGTTATTCAGCTCTGCCATAGATATCTCTCTTGACTTTCTGAGTTCTGACAGCAGCTCCTGGTCTGTGGTAACCTTTAGTTCTTTGACCTTTTTTGCAACCTCCATGCTGAATTTGTCTACCAAGAATAGCACCTTTTCTGCCATTTCCATGGTTGCTTTTAAGGATGACTCATGCTAGGCATAAGGAGGCGGTGTTTTGCTCTTCAGCATGCTAGCTGTTAACCTCTTCTCTATCTCCTTATACCAGGCATGCATCTCTGGAGTGAAGGTTGGTCTGATGCTTGCCAGAGCAACTTCAAAATCCTTCATAGAGACTTTATCAGAACCCCTTTTCAAAGCTGACAGAGCAGCCTGCCTGCAGACAGCCTCAAGGTCAGCTCCTGTATAGTTGTTTGAAAGCCTTGCTATATGCTCCAGATTTACATCCGAAGCGAGAGGCATTGAAGATGTCTTTATCCTCAATATACTTAGCCTGGATTTTTCATCGGGAGGGGGCACGTAGATGAGAAGCCCCAACCTGCCTGGTCTTAATAGTGCTGCATCCAGAGTATCAGGTCTGTTTGTAGCTCCTATCACAAAGACGCCTTCTCCGCTGTACAGGGAATCTATTTCAGTAAGCAGCTGGCTCAGCACTGTCTCTCCTGTCCAGCCCTCGCTGAACTCTGTCCTTGCCTTGCCTATTGAATCTATTTCATCGAAAAAGACCATGCATGGAGCTGATGCCTTTGCCTTTCTGAATATCTCCCTTATCCCCTTTTCCGATTCTCCGACCCACTTGCTGAGGATTTCAGGTCCCCTGACCACTATCATGTTAGCCTTCGATTCTGTTGCTAATGCTTTTGCTATCATTGTCTTTCCGCACCCTGGAGGGCCATATAGAAGCACTCCTCTAGGAGGCTCTATACCCATTCTCCTGAAGTCCTGAGGCTTCTTGATTGCTCTGCTCACATTGTCAGAGAGTGTTTCCTTTATCTCTTCAAGACCACCTATATCCTCCCACTTGACATTTGGCATCTCAACGTAGAATTCTCTCATAGCTGTGGGTACTATATCCTTATAGGCTGACATGAAATCAGATAGGTTTACCTTCAGCTTTTCCAGTGTAGAAGAGGGGACTTTTGAAAAAGAATCTGCCTGAGGAATTATCCTTCTTAGTGCATTAAGAGCAGCTTCCCTGCAGAGAGCCTTCAGGTCTGCTCCTGTATAGCCATTGGTTATCTCTGCCAGCCTCTTTAAATCTACATCGCTATCCAAAGGCATGCCTCTTGTATGTATGTGAAGTATCTCTAACCTTCCTGCTGTATTTGGCACTCCTATCTCGACTTCTCTGTCGAACCTGCCTGGTCTTCTTAATGCAAGGTCAACGTCATCTATTCTGTTTGTAGCGCCTATAATTATGACGTTTCCCCTCTCACTCATACCGTCCATCAGGGAGAGCATCTGAGCAACAACTCTCTTCTCAACTTCTCCGAACACTTCCTCTCTTTTTGGAGCAATAGCATCTATTTCGTCTATGAATATTATGCTGGGAGCATTTTCTTTTGCCTCTTTGAAAATCTCTCTTAGCTTAGCCTCTGTTTCTCCATAATACTTGCTCATTATTTCAGGGCCATTAATTGCGAAGAATTTGGCCTGAGATTCTGTTGCTAATGCTTTTGCTATCATTGTCTTTCCGCACCCTGGAGGGCCATATAGAAGCACTCCTCTAGGAGGCTCTATACCCAGCCTGTTGAAAAGTTCAGGCTGTCTCAGAGGTAACTCTACTATCTCCCTCAGCTTCCTGAGCTGGTTGCCAAGGCCTCCTATATCATCATAAGTTATCCTGAGCTCTGTCGCGACTTCTCCAGCGCCAACCCTTACATGAAGGCTTGTTGAATCTGTTACAGAAACTACGCCTCGTGGAGATGTCTTCGCCACAACAAAGGTCATCGGATTACCTAATACCACTATGCTTATTGTATTCCCTTCTACTATCGGCATTCCCTTCATCCTATTTTTAACAAATGATTCAAAGTCAGAATCTACATTCACATTGCCTGTTGTGGCGCTGAGTATTATGCTGGAAGCAGGCTTCACAGTACTTCTTGAAACCTCTACCATATCATTCAGAGCAACTCCAACATTCCTTCTCAAAGACCCATCAAGCCTTATTGCTTCTGGAGGGGTTTCATCAGGGTCTGAAGGCCATGCTGTTGCTGCAGCATCTTTCTTTCCCCTTATTAGCAAAGCGTCACCAGGCTTCAGACCTATACTTGCCATAGCAGACATGGCCAATCTGGCTCTGGCCTTTCCTATATCTCTGGGAAGGCCTTCCATAACTTTCAACCTTAGCTTCTCTGGCAAGGGTGTATCACACCACTCCCCTATGCAAAGAGGAACTTGCTTTTAGACTTAACATCATAAATGAGTAGATGCCCTGCTTACTCCGAGAATTTCAAAGGAGCCTATTCCATCGACCTTTGATAGGCTTTCCTCCAGAGGGTCTGTTCCTCCTTCTGCGTCCTGGATTACAAAGTCAACTATGACAGCATTCAAACCAAAGGCAATCGGTTCAACCTTGTGCGCTCTTATCTCTGCGGAGCCTTTAATCTTCTCTCTTACCCTGCTCAGCAATTCCTCTGGCTGAAGCGATGCATCTTCAGGCAGCAACTTAACCCTGACTATTATTCCTGTCATGCAAACCTCTCCCTAAGGTCCTTCAAAACCACAGTTCTCACATTTGTAGTTTCTTGCAAGCTTTCTGCATCTCTCACATCTCCATATCAAAACCTTGCCACAGTCAGGGCAGTAAAATTTGACAGCTCTTTCCCTGGGGTCTATAGCCTTATTGCATGAACTGCAGACTGGCGGCTTTACGAAAGGCAAAGCTGTTATCTCGATGACCCCGATGCCAGCTATATATAATTGTTTAGCAAATATAAAGGCAAAATTGCTTGATTTTGGCCTCAAAACAGCTTTCAAATTGAATACAGTTATATAGCTTGCATTCGTAAGCTAGCTTCGCGGTGCATTAAAAAGATGCCAGATGCATACTGTGTTAAGTGCAGAGCTAAGCGTACAATCAGCAATGCTAAGGAAGTAAAGCTGAAGAACGGAAGAAAGGCACTAAGTGGTACCTGTCCAAAGTGCGGTACCAAGCTGTTCAGAATACTAGGCAAGTAAACTTCATCATAAGCTAACAAAATTTCTTTTTTTACCTTGAAGCAGCCAGCTGAAGCAGTGCAAGAAGGTTCTTCCTGCCTACTATTGCAAGAGACTTTGCGAATCCTTTTATTCCGACAAGCTTCAGGAAATCCCTGCCATGGAAATCAAAGTTTCCTTCTGCTAATGCCTGCAACGCATAGCTGGACTGCAAAATATCGAATAAAGCATCTATATCATTATCATCGAGCAGCTCATAGACCTTCCTTAGCCTCAACTGCAGGTTGAAATCATCGCCGAATAATGACAACCATTCCTTTTGATACTCTTTGATAAGAGAGCTATCGTTCTTTTGCAATGCCTCTGCTACATATTTTCCAGCCAATCTGCCTCCCATTCCAGCTGTGTATATGCCTCCTGCAGTGGTGGGCTTTGTCTGCCCTGCTGCTTCTCCTGCAAGAATCCTTCTGCCGATTACAAAATTGCTGACAGCTCCTCCTACAGCCAGGCTATGATAAATCTTCTTGAGCACTCTTGCCCCTCTTTTTGCTATGTAATCCTCCAGTATTGGAGCCAATACACCTTTCCCTGCTATACCTATCCTGGCTTGGTCGTCAGTAAGTGGTATCAGCCAAAGGAAATATTCCTTGGATATCTTCTTATCAATATGGACTTCTACAGTCCTTCGCTGCATATCTGGAACATAGCATTCATACTGTGCTGCTGTGAGCACGCCATCAGGCATGAAAGACTTGTATACAGATATGCCTCTAGCATCTATGAAGTATTTTGCTTCTACATCAAAATTAGATGTACTCAAAGTTATTGCATCATTGTTTTCTTTGAAGCTTTGAACCCTGCTTCCAAGTTCTAGCGTTGCTCCAGCCCTTGATGCCTCCACAGCTATCGCCCTATCTAGCTCTCTCCTTCTTAATGCATAAACCCCAACGTTTTTGACATCCACTTCTATCTCCTTTCCTGAAGATGTTGTCAGCTTTGCCTTCTCAACTTGAAGAGATACTATTCTGCCTGTTGGAGCTATAGCTAAATCGGGAAGGCTCTGGGCTGAAACCAGACCTCCGCACTTTTCAGGAGTGCCTATCTCCATATCCTCCTCTATTACAATGACGCTGTATCCTTTTTCTGCAACAACCCTTGCTGCAGAAAGACCTGCAACGCTAGCTCCTGCTATTACCACATCACACTTCTTTACCTCTTTTGACGACACAACACAAGACCCGACTGTTAAATCTAAAAGGATTCCGCAAATAAAAAACAGAATCTGCTAAGCATATTAAATATAAATAAACAAAGGGTTGGCAAGGGAAAATTTCGTTGGATGCTATAAGCATTTACAGCCTGGTCAAGGCAAGCATTACTTTATTCGTCGTTATAGACCCGGTTGGTATTATACCATTGCTGGTAGGACTGACAAAGGATATGAACGAAAACGAAAAGAAGAGAACCTTTCGTCTTGCATTCTACGTCAGCCTTATTCTGCTCGTTGTATTTGCAATACTAGGTCAGCAGATAATGCTCTTCTTCGGAATATCTGTCTACAGCTTCAAAATTGCAGGCGGCATATTGTTGCTGCTTCTCTCTCTCGAGATACTCTTTACAGGAGAAGGATCCATCAAAATATCAAGCAAGGAAGAATTGGGAGCGGTGCCTCTAGCATTTCCTCTTCTTGTAGGGCCTGGTGCAATAACAACAACAATAGTTGCAATACAATCTTCTGGCATAATTATAGGCCTAGGCTCGATTGCAATCGCTTCGATTTTCACATACTTGGTTTTAGTTAGTGCAGAAAAGATATACTTCATTTTGGGAAAGACGGGCTCTCAGGTCGTTGCCAAAGTTATAGCAGTATTCATTGCTGCTATAGCAATTCAATATATACTGACGGGAGTGCAGTATTATTATCCTCCCGCTGGCATAGCTTAAGAGGAGCTGGAAGTTGAATAGTTTCTCGTTCAAGCAGGTCATTGCTGTCAGGAATGACATAAAGATGGGAAAGGGGAAGCTGGCAGCTCAAGTGGCACATGCTGCAGTAGCTTCTGCGCTCGAGACAAAAACAAAAAATCCGGAATGGTTCAGAGAATGGTGGAATGAAGGTCAGGCCAAGATAGTGGTAAAAGTAAAGGATGAAGAAGAGCTGAGAAGGCTGGGTAAACAGGCTGAAGAGCTGAAAATTACATCCAGCTTGATTGTGGACAGAGGCTTAACCCAGTTAGAGCCAGGAACAATTACATGCATAGGTCTTGGACCTGCACCAAGCACATTAATAGACAGGATAACAGGCCATCTGAAGCTGCTCTGAAGAAATGATAACAGACCAAAGATTTGGTATACTATGCTATGGCACAAGGTTCAAGGGGATAGGAGGAGCTATAAAGGAGAGGCCTGAGGATTTTGTTGTTGCAGAAGTTCTGAAACATGAATCTCGCAGACTTATAGACAGGGGGGAGTATCCTTTGTTTGTTCTCTGCAAAAAAGGAGCTGATACGCTAGAGGCAAAAGCAATTTTTGAAAGGCAGACTGGTTTGAGCGTCAATATTCTTGGCTTAAAAGATAGAAATGCAATGACTTATCAGTTTCTATCATCAAGAAGAAAGTTGCTTGCTGAAAGAAGAGTTGAAGGGAAGAACTTCTCTGCATTACTAGTTGCTAGAACATTAAGGCCCCTGACAAAAGCAGACCTGTTAGGAAACAGTTTCAAAGTAACCATAAGAAATGCGGAAATTAAAGTAGATATTCTGGAAGTTTTGAAGAAGGAGCTTGAAGAAGGAAGAATTCCGAATTTTTACGGCCCACAGAGGTTTGGTGAAAGGTTATCAAACCATGTTATTGGTAGATTGATAGTTAAAAGGGAATTTGATGAAGCTGCCAAGCTTATCTTTGGAGATAGATTGCCAAATGATGATTCCATAGCCTCTCTAAGGTCTATTCCTATACAACTGAGAAGGCTGTATGTTTCTTCCTACCAGTCATATTTGTTCAATCTGTGCTTGAGTGAAATGATAAAGGATGAAACAATTAATGAAAGAAGAGGCCTTTTTATCTCATACCATAAGAGAAGGATAATTGTCGACCAAACGATAAGGAGTGAGGCTCTTAACAATACTGAAATAGCTTATGCAAGGCTAGGTCCCTTACCAGGCTATTCCTTCAGAGAAAGGGAAGACTCTGCTTTTCAGAAGATGAAATATATTCTGGAGCAGGAAGGGATAACTCCTTCACAATTCTACATAAAAGAGATGCAGGAGGTTAGTGCAGAAGGAGGATTGAGACCCCTCAGCATGGTCGGATGGTTAAGAGGCTGGCAGGTTGAAGATGAATTGCTGTTAAGATTTGTATTGCTAACTGGAAGCTATGCAACCATACTTCTCAGGGAATTGATGAAAGCTACCATTCAAAATTGAGAATCTTTTGGAACCTGAGAGAATCCAGAAGCCCCTCAGCATACCCTGCCTGCAAAAGAGCTAGTTCAGGTTTTCCGTCAAGTAGAAATCTCTGAGCATCAGAAAGATAGCATTCGACGTTTTCGAAAACATCGTCAAGCTCTTCCATATGCTTTTCTTTTGCAATCCTTCTCCCCTTTTCTAAAGCCATCATTGTTTTGTGGATTGCCTTGTTTACCAGTAGAACATGAGGAGGCTCAAGCTTGGTGTTTGATTGCTCAAGGATGCTTTTATCCACATCCGCAAGAGTTGCAAGAGCATCTGCTTCCGTGTAATGAAGGTCAGAGGGTATGATTATGCTGTGAGGTGGTTCACCAAAATCCTTCTCAACCAGGTCTTTTAGTCTGCCAGCGCATATTTTCTGATTTGACCAGCCTATTCTTGATGCGACTATAACTAACCTGTCATCTCTAAACACACCTAGTTTATAATTCTCTTCCATCCTCCTTAAAGTACGTAGGAGTTCGGACGGAGCCAGATATTCTCCTGAATCGCTGTCATATTCTAACAAGAGAAGAGTGTGCCTGTTTCTTGCCAGATTATCCTTAACCTCTGGGTATAAGGAGTCTTCTACAACCTTATCGTTTCTAACTGCAGTTATGACTCTTCCCAGCTTGTATATGTGTAAACCTGTTTCACCGAATATTGCGTTGATTATGCTTGAAGAATAGAAGATCTTTACAGGAACACCCATTTCTTTTGCCCTTTGCTTGAGTATGATATGAGTGGTTGCAAGAAACGGATCGCCAACAGTAATAATTGCAACCTCAGACTGCTTTGCTTCATCCAATATCTTTCTTCCGTCTTCGAGAAGAGCCCTTGTAGCATGGGAAATATTTTTCCTGACTTCGAGGCTGAGTTGATTCAAAAGGTCTGGAGGCCAGGGGCTGGTATATGTATCTGCATAAATAAGGTCGCACTTTCTCAGATATTCTAACCCTCCCATAGGGACGCTGGCCATTCCCTGCACGCCAAGCCCTACGAGACCAAGAGTCAATTTTGGCTACCTGAAGTAGCTAATCCAGCCTGATAGGTTTATAAGTTTGACATTAAATCCTAAATTGTTTGTATTGAGGTTTGCTGTGATAAAACCTTAGTCGCATAAAGTCACACTTTAGACTTAAATATACAGGTAAGGCTGGCAAGAAAAATGGGCCTGTAGCTCAGCCAGGTAGAGCAGTCGGCTCTTAACCGACGGGTCATGGGTTCGAATCCCACCAGGCCCGCTATCATTTTATATTGAATTTATTTTGAACGTCCTTTGTCATATGGCATACTATCAAAGAATATACTCAAGCTGTACAAATGTACCAATGTCTGCGTAAAATCTATTTTGAACGTATGACTTCTAAAATGCGATACCTTTCGAGAGTCTGTTCCCATACTTTCGTTCGCTCTTCCTTATTTCTCTCCTTCCCCAAACCACGTATGTATCGTCAATAGATTCGGGTATCCTTCGAAATTCTTCGAAATACTTGCAAGAATTATTTCTTTTGGGTCGGTAATTATCATTTTTGCTTCATTTCGATTCCATCAACTCTTCGAACAAAAATTTAATCTAAAAAATCTAGTTCCTTGGGATCCAGGAATACTCGATGAAAAGTAATCACGAATTTTCTTTTATTTTCCCAAATGTATTCTACATTCTACAACTCCCAATTATTTCATTCAATTCTCTTTTTATAGCTTGATTAATTATCGTTGAATATTCAAATGGAATGTATAGCTGCAAATAAAATGCAAAATCTTCCATTCCTTGGTATAAAGGCAGAGTCCTTTAATGCTACGAGCAGCTATCTTACTCTTGGATGTTTGCTTTTGCCAAACAGTGCCCCGAATTCCTACGTAACACTCTAATTTCCTCCATGGATTCAATTAGCTGACATAGCAGCTAGTAACTTATAATTTAATTACATTTTGGCTTAACCTTTTTATCTTAATGCATATATTCTACATTGGCGAAGCAATGCATGTCAACCATATACTATCTAAAATGCTATCTTTTACGCCAATGGATAAAGTAAATCGACAAAACCTGCTCCAAAGGCAGAGTCTGGCCCCATGCCAAGCATTGAAGCCACAGCAAGAAACCACCTAGCCTTCTCATTAAAGCTCGACAGAGTCATGGAGAAAGAACCGGTCCAACCAGTGAAAAATTCCTTCTCACTCCTACTCGACCTCCGCCTGAGTTTGTGACGACGTACCTCCCGAACCTCGATCTCACCTGTAGCGTCCACATCAGGTATGAACTCTCCTGTACCGTATTCATTCACCATAAGGATAAGCCTGTGACGTATAAGGCGAATTATACTTTTCGTAGTGGTAGGCATAAAGGGTCCCGTAAAGGGCGTCTTGAAGCTAAGAATTATTTGGTTTCCACCAAGCGGAGGTATATCCTTTATATCTTTGGTCATAAAATTGTCTGAATTTATCATACCATCCTTCATTACATATCTTCCTGATTCAAGGCACTTTACACTAATTACCTCGAATCTGTTTCCTCCGTAATGCCTGTCCGGACCTATGCCTCCCTGGCCGAAGGCTATCATACCCAAAAGCAATTGAAGGAACGTTTTTGTGTATACTCCAAGCATTATAACATCTACGCTCAGTTTTCCTCCCGCTGGTAGATCTATCTTTCTTGCGAAGAACGGAGGAATTATGATAACTGGCTTCGAAGGCTGTGCATGCCCCCGCTTTGCCCTCCTAGGAAGATAAACATCCCTGAATAAGCAAGGAGCACCTTTGCAATAAGGGCAATTTAAGCCTAGACAGACCGAACTTGAAAGGTGTTGGCCTATACCTCCTCTAAATGTCGAACCCATCCAGTAAGGGAGGGTAGCGCCTTGGGTAAAAACTAGGTCAAACCGGAACCTTGAATACTCTAGAATATTACTCACCCCCGTTAGCCTCTACTCCTGTTTTTTAGTCGACTCATAGTCAAGCAAGAATACCTCCCCCAGTAAAGTTATACCGAACGTGCTTGGGCGCGACCCACGTGAGCTAACAAAACCCATCTTTTCCAGCCTAGCTAGGGTTCTACTTACACTTGATATTCTACGTCCAATCGAAGTTGCCAACTGCCTTTGGTTTTGGTACCCTGCCGATTTAAGCTCCCGCAACATCCTAGCATCTGATTGTGTGAGTTTACTTGGTTCGAGTAAAGGAATTAATACCCTTCTACCATCGCTTTCTAGGCGCACTGCGACTTCTCTTACTCTTTGCCTTAGTACCATCGCTGCTAGATACGTGACTAGTATCAGATAACGTAGGCCCCCTGAAAGTTCTACAAGGATTTCATCATATTTTACAAGCGTATTATAGATATGTGCAATAGCTCCCGCTGAGTCGTCCTCTCTTACGCTGAGAAATTCATAAGTCAGTTTGAAACCACGAGCATTAAGAACCTCCAGGTGATTTTCAAGTGATTTTTGACTCGATACAGCTCGAGAGGTCAATGTTGCAGGAACAATAAAGACTAAATGTTCTTTGCCTTCTAGACCGGTTCCGGAAAGTGTAGCAATCACAGAGGTTACGTCAAACCCTAGTGTAAAGACGATGGATTTCACATATACCACCTCATTCTTATAGGCTCCAACCACTCAATAAAAGAAAGACCCACTTCTTATTTTTATCAGTTTTTATCACACGCACCCCCGCTTCTAATAAACCAAGCTAGGTAGGCATCGCCACCTACAACAAGATATCCCCCGCCTGTAACAAACAGACCTGGTAGTCGCCAATCTTGTTTGTCCAACAAAAGGTATGCTGGTTGTCTTCTTAATATGAGAGCGAGCTGCTCTCCCGTATCATTATTATCCGAAATAATTTGAAACTTGGTCAACGGAGCTGGCATTATGTCGAAATCTGATGTTTGAACATCTATTTTTACCCTTGCTTCTTTTTCCCTTATCCCAAAGACTTCCAGAAACTCTTGGTGATGTCTCATACGCCAAGGTATCCTTATCTTCCTTTCCTCTAAAGATTGTCTCGTGGTACGCCGAAAGTGAAGCTTGGTCAGCTCATGCAACGACAATTGGTCGAATTGGGCGGTTCCATTGAGAGTAAAGACCGCAGGAATCGAATCCAATGAACTCCGACAAGACATTTTACGTGCCATCATCAGTATGTCTCCACTTGGCGATTCCCGTGATATTCTTAGAACTTGCGTCTCTAGCCGGTTTAAGGGAGGAGGAATGTCAAAACTGCCCTCTTCAAGCTGCTTTGTCGTTTGTCTTATTATCTCTCCGTCATTTAGCTTGCTTCCGCCTGCTGGTCGTTCCATTACCCAATTCATCAGTACTGCAAGCAATATAGGCGCAGCACAGTTACTTGTAGCGAAGCTAGTGTATGAGGGTAAATCTGGGAGACTCTTCCTAATATACGTGTTAAGTTCCGAAGGTGCAACGCGTGCGCCATCACCAATACTTTCTTTAAGTGACGGCAGATACAATTCTGGTAAAAAAGCAGATATCTGGCAACTACTATGTCGCCCTCCTCTACCCAATCTTTGGATAAATGTGCTAGAATCGTGGGCTTCCATAATTAGCGATGATGCATCAAAATCTATTCCTACCTCAATCGCGCTCGTTCCTATTACTATCGGTTTAAACTTTGATTTGTCATGTGGCCTAGCGCTTGGAGGAACTAGGCCATGTATAGCTGTAACCTCGTTCGGATAGTCCTTCTCAAGTAATTTCTGCAGTTCCAAGCATGTCATGATACTGCTGACGATCACAAGGACCTTTACCGCTTGAGTTCTATCGCTGCTTGATTCATAATATTCATCCACCCATGCTTTAATGTTTGGAACGTCGTCCGGCTGAAGAATTCCTCTCGCACCATTAACGACCAAGTCGATGGGATGTCTTACAATATCTCCGTCGAGCGAAGGAACTGCTGATATTAGTTGATATTCCTGACCAATAAGCGGTCCTAAATCGATGGGAGTTGCACTGCTAAAGATTATCTGGTCGAAGAGTTTTTGTATGTAGGCCAGCATATAGGTTATTGTGGCTAGACTGTATCCGTGGTACAAATGAAACTCATCAAATACGAGTAGATTCTTCTTAGCTTCGGTCTGGAACAGAATATGTAATAGATCTTCTGTTTTAGCAAACCTGTAAAGGAAAATGTAATATAAAATCTCAGGGTTTGTAAGTATGATCCTAGATTCTGCTTGATTCCTCCTGAGTAGTTCTATAATGGCTCTTCCTTCTGAACTCCTTGATTCTTGTGCAAGAGCGGCCAATGTTTCACCATTCAACACATATATGTCTACGTCAGCGTTGCTTTGCTCAGTTCGCCACTCTACATATTCTTCAGATTCTACCATAAGATTAGCCTTCTTGCCTATCTTCTGCGTTATGAGTTGATGAAGTGAAAAAGCTTGGTCCCACATCAACGAATTAATAGGATAAACTATGATTGCCGTTTGGAAACGTGGTATTTCTCCTCTTGCCTCTATAGCCCTGATCAGGTAAGCTAAGGTTTTACCGCTTGATGTCGGTGCGTCAAGAACAACTCGTGGATACTCACAATACCGTAGCTGCGATTGATACTGTCTTAGACGTATATCTCCGACAACATCTTTAGGATCGTGCGAAACAGGAAGCCTTAGTGGTCCGATATAAATCTTCATGGTAGCGTCACATTGGGATATCTAGCTGGGTCAGGCTTCACTATGAAGAAAGTATTCTTTTCGTCATTACATACGTAATGTGGAGCTCTAATACGCGCGTTCACAAGGAGAGGAGGGGTCTGATATATGAGTTCAGCTCTTTCGATATCCTCAGGTGATGCGCTTGTTAGATCTGCAGGATTTACAGGATGACTCGGAACGAATATCTCTGTAGACATTCTTTTCACTTCCAAAGGAATAGTGAATATCCGACAAGCGACTTGCTTTTTCCCAAGTCTGACAATACCCTGAGGGTTGCCGCCTATGGCGAAAAAGTCGAAGCTGGTAAGTGGAGGATGTTTAGCCTTCCTTCCAATCTGTGGTAAGTTTGCCCTTCCAGTTTCCGTGAGTTGAGTTATTGTGTTCACACTGTTGAAGGTAATATAGACCTTGGGTTTGTTCTCCCACACTAGTACTTTATCTGTTGTAAATGGAATCTCCGATCCAGATGAAAGGGATGCTGGTGTTGCATAGATCGAAATTTTCTGTAGGTCTTGCTGATAATATGGTTTTGTTCCGGAAGCGTTTCTGTGAATTGCCGGGGTATGGCGGTTTATTGCATACATCAGCGCGTAGTTCCCTATATAATTGGTCATGGTTGTGTCTCTAAAACCAATAGTGGTAAAGAACAGATAGTCGTGAGTCACCAATCGGCATTTGTATACTAGCCTTTCTGATTCCTTCATAGAAATTATCTTTAACCTCTATCCCTTTGCAAGCTCGTCAATCTGTTTGCCAAAATCCAGAGAGTCCTTGAACGCCTTAGCAACAAATTCCCTACCAGGCTGCAGTTCTTGAACGTAGTCTACAAAGCTTTCGACTTCCTCTGGTGATAGGATTCTCAAAGCTTCTTGGAAGGTAGCCATCTTTCCATATTTCCTTGCTATATCGTACGTTGCTTGTACTAGGTCGTCACCTATTTCTGGCACAGACAGCTCTAGGACATACTCTAGTGGTGTTAAGACCTCTTCATTTGCGAATATTAATCCTGTTATATAGTTTACCGTATCACCTTTCGTTCTTCCCTCTGCTCCATAGCTCTTGCAACGAAGAATGTTTTTGATGACCAAAACTAACTCTTCCCACGTAGGCGAGTTGAGTGACACTATGCTCGGGAAGTTAGCTAATGGTGCTACATTCTCAGTAACGCCAAGTGCCTGTTCGGTAAGCTGTGTTGACTCTGTGACAGCGTTGAAAGTGACATTCTCGCTAATCATATCATAGGGTTCGATGGAAAATGCACTACTATATTCAATGCGGTGCTTTATGTTCCACCTTTGCTTCCATATAGGGCTCTTCTGTTCCGTCACAACCGCACCAAATAATGTGCATCGGGGACAAGCGCGACAGAGTTTATCTTTGATTTCACATTCTAGGATTGCTCTCTCTGCTTCGGACTCAAGTTTATACAAACGGTAATACTCCTTGATCATTGCCGCAAATTCACGTGTTTCAGGGGCTTTCTGTTTGGATGCTAGAAAGACCACTCTTGCCCTCTGTGTTGGATCAGAAATAGAAGTAGGAGTTACTGCAACATTGAGCTCTTTTGTCTCTTCTGTACGCAGTATAGTATAATCATGAGTCTGACGGATCATAAGTATCTGTACTGTCAAAGGTGTACGTAAGATTGGGATCGAGGTAACAAGCCTCCTTTTGACGTCTTCTAATAATGCATTATCATTCATTGATTCTCACCTCCTGACTTTGCTTCTGACTTCTCGCTGATTTCCTTCATCTTCTTGTAATAGACGCCATAGTCTACAGAATTCAAAAACTTGAGAAAAGCACGTTCAGAACTTTGCTTCTTGAGTTCCACTAGTTTTGAGACGGCGCTCCTCAAACTTTTCATTCCTTCTAATGTAAGATGTTTTTTGCTCTGTTGATTATGAATATTGACTATATATCCTACATACGAGTCTATGTTATTGCCGAATTTTGATGCTGCAACTATTCCAAGAAGCTTTCCAGCGGGTCCCAATATCGCATGTTTGGTGTACACCCATTTTTCTGGAACGTAGTCAGCAAGATAATTGTATAGGCTTTCCTTTACTTCATCCAAAGCTTCGGTTGGCCATACTTCATCTGTAGCTCTCTTTTCCATCAGAATTGGTTTACGCATTCTTCCCACCTAACCACTATACCACGTATCTAGGTAATAAAGAAGTCTGTTTGGACGCACCTTAGTTCTATTTGTAAGGCGAACAAGAACACGACCTGGTTCTTCATTCAGTAAACGCAGGAGGGTAGAATTGCCATAATCCGCTTTTTCATTTGAAAGCTCTCTAGCAGTCAGGATTAGAGCAGCGAGCCTCCTTAAGCTCATCTCCAATTCTGAAATTGGAATCCACCCTTGTCTAGTATTAAATTTCTCAGCAAGAGGCTTCAAAACAAGGTTAGTGGGAATACGTACATAGCCCAAGATTGATCCCCTTTCCTTCACTGACTCATCATCACGAACCGTAGCTAAGAAGAGTCGTGCTAATAAAAGCTTGAAGAATAGCCATTTAATAGCTGCCGAGGATTCTGGCTCGTCACGATTCGCTACCGTGCTATTCGTTATTAGGACTATAAAGTTAGGTGAAAGATAAACTGGTTCAACCCGGTTAATGTACTGCCGCACCTCTCTGTTATATCTCTCTTTAAGCACGCATTTACCTTCCTTAAGGTAGTTTGCTACCGCCCTGCCGTTCTTGGCGTCTAATGGTGGCTCTATCATAGAAGATAAATCGTCTAAACCATTCTTTTCGGCAATGTGGTCAATTGCCTGTGCAAGATCTCCTTCAGAAGAGAAGTAGGCTGATTTACCAAACCCCTCGGGAAAAGAGCGAATTTTACCTTCGGTTACGACTTCTGCCCATTTATCTACACGGACAAGAGGCGGAAACTTACCTAGGTTGTCGTTGATTTCATGAATAGTTCTTTGCCAATCTAATTGTCGATTTCTGGACAGAGCTAGTTGCGGAAAAATGTAAAAAGTAGAAAAAGGTTCTTGTCCTCTGCTTAAAAACACCGAACGCAGCTTTTCTTCGAACTCGCATAATTCACAGACTTGAATCTTGTTACCACCAGCAACTCTTGAACCCGCTACTAGGTTGTCGTGATAGATTTCTGATTGTCCAAACAGTTCTGCCTGAGCCTCATACATTGCTACCCCGCCGCAGCGTTGACAGGTTGGGGTTCCATGGCCAGTTTTCCCTTTAGTGATGACAGCGTTAAGTTTCTCAACCGTTCTCATCATCTCTTTTGGATCTAAGGGATGTGAAATATCGGACAGCAGAAGACGCGCTACATTGTTGTACTTATCAGGAATTTCCCTTCTCCATATCTCCGCCAACTCTTTTGTTGTCCTCTCCAACGCTTCTAAAAATTTGTGCTGCCAGCTAATCGGATTTGCGTAGTATGGACTTTGCCAGAATGTTTCGGCAACTGGTAAACGATTCTCTGCCTTTGTCTGGTTTGCTATTTCGGGCCAAGCAGCAAAAGATTCGCGTGGAATCTTGAGCACAGTAGAAAGATTTTCTTGGATCACCCGTGTGGCCTCAGTCTCTATTTCTCTCTTACCGTTTCTGAGCGAATTTTCCACTAGTTGCTTTTTAGTAGCGTAGAGAACTATAAGGAGATTGAAGTCCGAGATAAACCGGCACAGAAGAGTTAGTTTTGTAGAATCATCTTTCTCGTTTAACTTTAACAAAAGCAGCTCATAGATCTTCTTTTCTGTACCTTTTAGATCATTAACATTCTTTATGCTGACTTTGGCAAATCTTTGAGTCGAAATAAACTGCCAGAATTCATGGATGATCTTATCATCTAAGAAAAGAAATTCGGGCGCAGCGATGACTTGCGCTGTAAGACTGCCATAGACAGCTCTGGCTACCTGCAAAGGACTTTTGCTTAGAAAATCCCTCATCTTCCTTACAACTGTGTTTACTATCGCCGCAGAATCAATTTTCGGAACTTCTATGTCTGCTCTACCTACGTAAACCGTCCCTTCAGGGAACCACTGTATAGCCCTAAATCCTGTCTCTTTGGTAAGCTGGCTTTCCAACGCAGAATGAAGAAACTGGGTAAGCACACCCCTTACAATCGCTACCTTCGAATACATGAATTGTATCTTGGATATAGTAGGTCCGTCTAGAGCTACGGAGGCTGCGTCCTCTATGCTCATTTTAGACATCATCACATCTGCAAGATGAACTACCTCCTTTGACAGCAAAGCATTATCGGAAGGCGATCTCTTGAAAGTCTGCGTGATAGATGCTGCGTCTTCACGTCGGCCCATTTGGCTTATGCTCCAGATAATTTCCTCCCATAAGCCAGAGAAATCTTTCGTCAAAGGCAATTTATCTTCAATAATATTCTGCAGGGATCCTACGATTGGACTGATATCTTTTGCCTGCTGGTGACCAAAATCAAGAGGTTCGGTGCTTCTTCCTGCAAGAAAGTCTGCTACAGCTGTTTGATAAGAAGGACTATCTTTGCCTGCGTCATGAAGGAAACCTGTTAAAATCACTTGGATACGTAGCTTGTCTGTTACTTCCACGAATTTCTGCTCATTCAAATACTCCAAGAGGCAATACGACAATGAACTAACGTTAAGACAGTGGGCCAACAACGATTGGTGTATTTGCCTATTAAACTTAGCATACTTCAGATGCCAGTTTCTATCTTGACCAAAGTCTTCCAACACTTTAAATAATTCGCTTATATATTCCGTCAACTGGTTTTTAACATCTATAGTTGCTTTTAAAAAGTTTGTGATAGTAAAAAGAATAATTTTGCATAATACTTGCAAAGTATTATTCCACTCCATTCTTTTCTGTTTTTACTCTTATCTTCCGTATTGGCACGAAAATCATGATACTAGAAGAAGGGTATTTATGATCCTGAAGTAGATATGGGTTTGTGTTAACCCTAGTCATATATGACATTTCTGATGATAAGAAGCGCATAGCGCTTTCAAATATGCTACAAAATTATGGCCTACATCGTATTCAGTACAGCGGATTCATAGGAGACCTCAATCCTAATGACAGAGAAATTCTAGCCAGAGAAGTACAGAAATTCGTTGAAGAAGGTAATGATAGTGTATACATAATTCCTCTTTGCGATCGTGATGCAAAAACATGCAGAATTGTGTCAAAAAATAAAATAAACATAATCAATAAAGACAAGGTGACAGTAGTTGAATAAAGAAAACATACCTTACCGAAGACGATCTAAACTTGGTATAGCTGGGAGGTGAATGCGACGTACTTCCTGAATGATATAGAAAGAAAAACGATGCTTGGCGCGATTCTTCCTACAGCTAGAAAGGTTGGCATATCAAGCGAACTACGTGGCTGGAACTGGACAGACTCGCCTCTTAAACCAATGTATTCTGATGAAGGTATATCTAATCATTTGATAGGTTCTCAATACTGCACAACAGCCCGGGACGTCTTTGTTTCAAAGGTAAAAGGTGTAAAAGGAGACACAAATATCCATATTTTGACTGGAAACCTGATACACAGAGCAGTCTCAACCATAGTTTTATCTTTTGTCGAAGGTGAGGAGCCACCTGACTTTGGGGTATGGTGGGATAAAGAAAACCTACTCCAAAAGACTGACGTGTTAGAAGAAAAGCAAATTGGAGGGATTAATATAAAGGGTTTGATACAGAGCGTGTGGAATCAAACCCGATCTGAGTGTCAAGGAGCCCTCCTTTCCAGAAGGTCTTCACAACCCTATGCAACTGAGCATGACGTTCGTGCATCTGCCCTTCCATTCCTCGTAGAGCACAAAGTCGACGGAAGGTTGCTCGGTCTCTCAGGGCTATTAAGCGTGGACTGCTATGACTATCTTCATGGGATAATCTTCGATCTGAAGTACCTTAGACCAACCAGCAGACCAGAACCTTGGCGAAGGTTGTATATCGGTGGCTACGCTATTGCACTTGAAAGTGTATATGAGATACCAATAGACGTCGGTTGTGTTGTCTACATATCGCAAGCGCATGGACAGCTTGCTGTATCCAAAGACCTCTTTTTCATAAGCGACGACATCAGAAGTTGGTGGATTGAGGAGAGGGACAGAAAACTTGAGATCATAGCACAAAAGAAGGACCCAGGATTTCCAAAGAAGTGTTACGATGCCTGCCTTTATCTTAATTACTGCTTGGGTGACCAGAAATAGAAAGGCTAGTTATTGATGGCTACGGTAAGGTTCTTGCAAAGCATGGTGAGCAAATAGTAGTGCGCCAAGAAGGGAAGGTATTGTATAGCGAGTTACCAGAGAACCTCAGGCAAGTAATCATCACAGGCCGTGGTTCTATAAGCACAGATGCACTTGTACTGCTATCTGTACATGGAGTTGATCTTATACTGATTGACTGGAAGGGAGAAGTTGTATGTAGACTATCTTCACCGGAGATGCGCACTGTAGTGACAAGAAGGGAGCAATATATAGCATATAAAGATCCCCGAAGCGGTTACCTGGCAAAAGCATTTGTGCTCGCAAAGATGAGGAATCAGAAAGCCTTGCTTGGAACTCTTGCAAAGAACAGGAGGGACAATAACGCTAAGGCTGCAGAAAGGATGATTCATTTCAGGGATTTTATAGATGATTTAATCTCTAGAATGGATGCCTATCAACCATCAAGCATAGATGAATCACGCTCTACAATACTGGGCCTTGAAGGTTTGGCTTCTTCCGCCTACTGGGATGGCATAAAGGAGGTTGTTCCGGAAGAACTGAAATTCAATGAAAGAAGTGGCAGGGGTGCTTTTGACCCGTTTAACTCGATGCTGAACTACGGCTATGGAATACTTGAAGGAGAATCCTGGCGTGCAGTACACTATGCGGGGTTAGACCCATATGGGGGCTTTCTTCATGCGGACAGACCTGGTAAGCCCAGCATGGTCCTTGATCTTATGGAAGAATTTCGCCAACAGCTTGTGGACAGGACTGTGCTCTCTTTAGCCTCGAGAAAGGTTGTTACTTCAGATGATTTTCATATTGAAGAAGGCTTCTGCAGACTATCGGATAATGCTCGTCATGTACTTCTGAAAGAGTTGCTTGGCAAATTGGAAGAATATATCGCTCTGAGAGAAGAACGGGTAAGATGGTGTGATTTAATATTGTTGAAGGCGCGAAGTGTAGCACAGTATTTAAGGGGTGAAGTGAATAGATACGATGGATTCTATCTCCGATGGTGAATACCTTAGCGCAAGCGACCTGACACAGTATTATTACTGCAAGAGAAAGGTCTACTTTCTTAGGGTGGCAGGAGTACAACCTGTTACAAGGCGAAAGATGGAGCTTGGAAAGGAGGAACAGAGGCGTGAATATAAAAGATTACTCGAAAGGAAAGACCTCTTTGGGGTACCGCGTGAAGACGTTGCGCAGGTTATGCATCGAAAGTTTGTGTCCAGCAACAAATTGAAGCTAAAGGGAACAATCGATGTCCTGATGCTTCTAAAAGATGGTAACGGGGTGCCTGTAGAAATAAAGTACAGTGATGACACAGAAGCAAATTTGTCAAGAAAGAAGCAGATCTTTGCTTACATCCTTCTTTGTGAGGAAGCCTTGAACTTAAAGTGCCCGTTCGGAATATTGTACTTTTCCAAGCAGAATCGTTCTATAAAACTGATGCCATCTGAAGGTGACAAGCTATCTGTGATCAGGGACCTTGAAAAGATATGGGAAATGTTCAGGACGGAGACCTTGCCTAGGAGGGCTCCGGAGTGGAAATGCAACTATTGCGAAGTTAAGCGATATTGCTGGACATAGCGTGCTGACCTCTTCTTCGGCCTGCTCGATTTTCTGATCAGCACATAAACCCAAAATCTTTAAGCATAAGATAACACGTAGCGTGGGGCGGTTACAGAAGATAGACTCATAAATTGAGGATTGAAAGATGATAAACCAGTGATAAAAGCAATCCCTAATATTGTTACAGAAGATAGACTCATAAATTGAGGATTGAAAGGCTATTCCCATTATCACAACGACTACAATAGTTACGTTACAGAAGATAGACTCATAAATTGAGGATTGAAAGCGTAGTATTTCTTTAGTGTCAAAGTGTAGAGCTATTGGTTACAGAAGATAGACTCATAAATTGAGGATTGAAAGTTCTTGCCTGGGGCTACTTCGTGGGCGTCTACAACAGTTACAGAAGATAGACTCATAAATTGAGGATTGAAAGATGAAATCTTTAACTTCTGTGGGCACTCTATCAGGCGTTACAGAAGATAGACTCATAAATTGAGGATTGAAAGAATAAAGGAATACTCTTGGCAATAGCAAGCCTGTCAGGTTACAGAAGATAGACTCATAAATTGAGGATTGAAAGCGTTATCCCAATATAGCCGCATCCCCAATTTCTAGGTGTTACAGAAGATAGACTCATAAATTGAGGATTGAAAGTTCAGCAAATCATAAACCCTTTCTAAGATAATTACGGTTACAGAAGATAGACTCATAAATTGAGGATTGAAAGCTCTGGTAGCATAATCTTTTGTAGGCTTACCGTGCGTTACAGAAGATAGACTCATAAATTGAGGATTGAAAGCATGCCAAAGACTACGATTCCATCAGTTGTTTTGATTGTTACAGAAGATAGACTCATAAATTGAGGATTGAAAGATGGTTTCTGTTACTCACCACTAACTCTCCAGCTTGTTACAGAAGATAGACTCATAAATTGAGGATTGAAAGATGAACAGGTTGAGAAATCTCTTGATCAGGTCATGTTACAGAAGATAGACTCATAAATTGAGGATTGAAAGTGAATACAGGTCATCGGATGTGGTTGCAGTCTTGTTACAGAAGATAGACTCATAAATTGAGGATTGAAAGTGCTGTACCAATAACAGTAGCTGTAGGGAGAAGGACGTTACAGAAGATAGACTCATAAATTGAGGATTGAAAGTTTATAGCTGCACTGTACCCCCTAATAGTGCTGCTCGTTACAGAAGATAGACTCATAAATTGAGGATTGAAAGAGACCTACAAAGTGGGGTCTGTGATATGTATTTATGTGGTTACAGAAGATAGACTCATAAATTGAGGATTGAAAGCTCTTCTTGGAGCTATGGTTATCCTCCTGACCAATGTTACAGAAGATAGACTCATAAATTGAGGATTGAAAGATTTGAAAAATGATGTCAATCTTGCTCTCAACGTCGTTACAGAAGATAGACTCATAAATTGAGGATTGAAAGTTAGGCCCAAGCAATTCACGCTCCACTCTCTCCCAGTTACAGAAGATAGACTCATAAATTGAGGATTGAAAGTCGTTCTTGCCTAACCTGGTCAATGTGTATGCAAGGTTACAGAAGATAGACTCATAAATTGAGGATTGAAAGATGTTGTCTTTATCAGGAGGGTCAGACGTGAGACAGGTTACAGAAGATAGACTCATAAATTGAGGATTGAAAGTGGCCCACACATCCGCGGAGAAGGTCTTCCTGCCTTCAGTTACAGAAGATAGACTCATAAATTGAGGATTGAAAGAAAAATAGTCTTTATCGAATGCCAAACGAATATCATAAGTTACAGAAGATAGACTCATAAATTGAGGATTGAAAGTTATGCAGTTTTAGTTTTCCGTGCTGGCAATAATCAAGTTACAGAAGATAGACTCATAAATTGAGGATTGAAAGTTAGCGAGAATATCGATATCTCTGAAGCTTATTCTGTAGTTACAGAAGATAGACTCATAAATTGAGGATTGAAAGGTTGGGCAGTGAATGTCTGATGCACGAGCTGGGGGGGTTACAGAAGATAGACTCATAAATTGAGGATTGAAAGTGTTTGATTTCATATCGAGTAATTACGAGCTTCTTTCGTTACAGAAGATAGACTCATAAATTGAGGATTGAAAGTTACTGGTATCTTTATTTTATCTTCACTCATTTCACTGTTACAGAAGATAGACTCATAAATTGAGGATTGAAAGCTTTCTGCGTTATTACATGCTAAAATCAGGAAAATATGTTACAGAAGATAGACTCATAAATTGAGGATTGAAAGGTAGGTCACACTACATGCGGAATCACTCACCGCCAGGTTACAGAAGATAGACTCATAAATTGAGGATTGAAAGTTTTTCTTTTGCATATCTTGTTCCGACTTCAATATCTGTTACAGAAGATAGACTCATAAATTGAGGATTGAAAGATGGCAACGACTTCCCAGTCCTCTCTTTCACGAAAGTTACAGAAGATAGACTCATAAATTGAGGATTGAAAGTGCTGATACCAAGCAACCCTGAATAACCCATATAATGTTACAGAAGATAGACTCATAAATTGAGGATTGAAAGGTATTGTGTTGCATTGCCTCGCTGAATTGCATAAATTGTTACAGAAGATAGACTCATAAATTGAGGATTGAAAGCTGGTATCAAATACGTGAGACTATGAATCGACAAAATGTTACAGAAGATAGACTCATAAATTGAGGATTGAAAGATATTATAAATTCGTTGAATGTATCCATTTTCATAAGTTACAGAAGATAGACTCATAAATTGAGGATTGAAAGGTGAAGGCAAGAAAGAGGAGAGAGTTAGATGATCAAGTTACAGAAGATAGACTCATAAATTGAGGATTGAAAGATTTTCAGTTGTGAAGCCCCTTCCGTATCAGCAGGGTTACAGAAGATAGACTCATAAATTGAGGATTGAAAGAGACAGGCTCCCACAATCTCAAGAGCTCTGCCTATTCGTTACAGAAGATAGACTCATAAATTGAGGATTGAAAGACTTTTACACCCCAATTCTGTTTATTCATAGTTTCCCGTTACAGAAGATAGACTCATAAATTGAGGATTGAAAGTATATTTATTGAAAATGGATGTACAATAGAAACTTTTGGTTACAGAAGATAGACTCATAAATTGAGGATTGAAAGTTCGACCGATAATAATAGCAGTCAAACATAAATCTATGTTACAGAAGATAGACTCATAAATTGAGGATTGAAAGCTTTCAACATCAAAAACAAAATATTCCTTTCTCATCGTTACAGAAGATAGACTCATAAATTGAGGATTGAAAGACAAGAAAGCGACGTGCAATCACCCGTAATGAAGCAAGTTACAGAAGATAGACTCATAAATTGAGGATTGAAAGTTTACAAGCGGTATAGCCTTCGAATATACGCTGGCGTTACAGAAGATAGACTCATAAATTGAGGATTGAAAGAACAG
>Ga0080006_1150741_pt1 | contig 48916 bp, 52 predicted proteins | sample RS3BMetagenome_FD_69209 | JGI IMG/M metagenome (GOLD analysis project Ga0080006, IMG submission 69209) | Ferric oxide microbial mat and aquatic microbial communities from Rainbow Spring, Yellowstone National Park, USA - RS3B (SPADES... ... | reverse complement strand
AGTTCCGTACGTATGTTCCCAGCAACGTCTTAAAATTAGGTCGGCCGGTGGCGAAACCGATCCCAACATGGATTGTTCCCATGCTACCCTCATCCCTTCGTATTTCGCATGCCGAAAACAGCCCGCAGGCAACACGCCGCGATGCACCAGCGCTCGTTGGATCGCGCGCGACGACAGCACGAATTCAACGGGAACATCGCGCGGTCCCAGTTGCGCTGAGCGATTATAAGCCTGATGTAGATTGCTTCGGATCATGCGTAATGACTTCGTTGGAGATGAATCTCCAGCAATCTGTTCTTCGCCTACGAGGTTAGCTGACGGATTCGGCGGTTTCCTGCCTATGGCCTGTTCGCTGGCGCGCACAAGCCAATTCACCCCAACTGCGCGGTTCCCCCGCTCTCCTTTGGCCTTTGCGGTCGAGCAAAGAAGATTTGGCCCTTCCCAAGACAACCAGGTGGGTTGTAATGAATACTACATGGTTATTATAGCACTCAACTTTTTGGTCGCGAATGAAAGTAGAGTGTAGTAAAAGCGATGAAAGAGAGAAGATACGGTCCGATCGAACCTAAACTTCTCCATTCGATCTGAATCGACATGCGGGAAAGGGGACGGATCGGAATATAAGTTAAAAAATGGTTTTTAACAACCAAATGCTCCCTCTCAACGGTTGGCGCCGTGTCAAGCGCAAGCGATAATGCGGGATTTGACCAACCCGATGATGGCTAACGAGATCGCAGTCACCATGAACACGAGGCCAGGCATTCCAGTCAATTGGGACCATAACCAGACGCCTAAGCTTAGCAGAGTCGCGCCAATCCCAACCAGCCAAAACGAGTAATCCTTTTGCCACCGTTTGTCTCCATAGAGGCCCACGGAAAGATATACAGCGCCTCCGATTACCAGAAGGGCCGAGCGTCAAAACGCTCGTGGGGGATGGTCCCATCCAAGCAATTATCACTCCTAGACCCAGTAACAACAACAGTCCACCGATCAGATACAGCAATTGCGAGAAGACCGCCTGCAGCCGAACAGGATGGGTGAGTTTTTCGTAACCCTCCGCTGTGATTTCTCCGTTCCGCAACAAGTCCTTGAGTATCTGTCGGTCCATGTACTGGCCCTCCATAACAATCGGACGTATAAAACTCAATACGACGAATGGCTTTCGTGATGTCTTGCAAATAAATCCTGTCTCGATCGAAACGGCTCATAATGAAATAACCTCATGCTCAATGGCCTTCGAAACGCCCGGAATGTATGTTCTGTACCAATTGTACCACTTGCCCCCACTTTGACCACTGATACTTTCGAGTCTTGATAAGTATGAAGGAAAAAGCGCGCTGATGGTGTTTGATCGCTTTCCACAGATGAAGCAGGGGCGCGGCAGACATTTGTGGACACGGGGTTATTACGTGAGTACGGTTGGGATAAATAAGGATGTGATCAGAGAGTACAATGATGAAATGGCTCAAATCAACCTGAAACAAGACGACTTTCGTGGCGAGTGGAATTACCGCATTTCACCCAACAACCGCATTATAAGTTAATTTGAGGCAGTTCCTTGACGGGTGTTTTCTATGCTTTTTTGCCCATATAATGTCATAGCGTGCGTTTTTCGCGTTTGGCTGTCAGTACCCCTGAACGCCTGAACGCCTGAACAGAGCTGCAGATTTGTGACCAGATTGGACGCTTCGTGTTCCAACGTATCAACGGAACCCCAATTTCTACGCCGCCGCACAGAATCTGAGGGATGCCGTTCAGGGCATGCCATGCTATGATCCGTCTGGCGAATGGATCATAGATAGGGGGGACCACCTGATAATGAAGAAGTCGTTAGGGATTCTTACGGTAGCAGCGCTGGTCATGAGTTTATCTTCGGTCGCGTTGGCGGCAACAACCCCGACCACAAACACAAGCTGGGTAGTAAAGCCAGGCGATACGCTATGGAAAATTAGGCAGGCGACAGGCGTTTCGGTGCCGAATCTCGAACAGTTCAACCCTAGTGTCAGTCCAGAAAATCTCTCCATTGGGTCCGTGTTGAACCTGTCGACCCCATTCGTAGGCCGAACCTACACCGTGGCGGCGGGTGACAGCCTCTGGCTCATCTCTCAAAAGACAGGTGTTAGCCTGCAGGCGCTCATCGCGGCAAATCAGATCCAGGATCCGAACATCCTCGCCTCTGGGCAAGTGTTGCAGATCCCATCCAAGGTCGCGACGTATGTGGTGGCGGCGGGCGATGCGCTGTGGAAGATCGCACAACGGACGGGCGTATCCGTTCAAAACATCGTACAGGCCAACGACTTGTCCAACCCTGATCAGATCTACGTGGGAGAAGTGCTGATCATTCCCACGGCTTCCGATGCAGTCAGCTCCGCAGCGACTCAAGATGGCGCTGCAGGAACGGAGACCACGCCCTATACTGGTCCCGCCATCGGAACAGTCACTCTCACAGGAGCGCACGGTTCGACGACGGTCAACGATCCTGTACACCTTGCGATCTCTGTAACGGCGAAGCAAGGCTCTACGACACTTACTGTGCCCAACAACGACATTTCCTATCGCATCACGGGAGCGAACGAGGTGTCAAACTCCGCCAACGCGGCAATCGATCCTGCCTTACAGACGTTCGTTGCCGGTCGACCGGGCATCTATACATGCGTGGCAACCATAGACGGAGTGCAATCTCCGCCCTTATCTATACAAGTGTTCGGCCCCCCCAGTTCGGTAGTCGTCACAGACAATCCTTACCTTGTCAGCGGATCACGCGTTTGGCTTCCGTTTAAAGTGACAGTCTCTGACGCCATTGGACAGCCGGTCAATGCACAGGTGGTCTTTACTGTAAATAATCCGGAAGTTGCACAGCTGAGCGCCAGTGATCCTCAGGGGCAATCGGATCAGCAAGGGCAAACATCAGTGACGACGTCTACCTACGGGTCAGGGAACGCCTGGGTGTGGATCAGAGCTGGCGCGGCGTCCGGACCCACAGACATCACGATTGACTGTAGCGGAATCGTCATGTCTATCCCGCTCCATTCAGGGACAGGCCCTGCCGCCATCACACTGAGCGCTGGGCAGACAAGCCTGGTGGCCAACACGAACTTTACCGATGTCATCACCATTCACGCTGTCAATTCGGATAGCTCGCCAACGGCAGGGCTTACGATGAGGCCACAGGTCTCGTCTACATTATTTAACCCAAGCGCATACAGCGTTGTGACAGACAGTCAAGGGAACGCGCATATGACGCTCTTCGAGACCCAGTCGGGCACATCAGGCGCGTCCAATCTGGGTTCGGGGACTGGGTATGTATTTGTCACAGCTGGGACACAACACGCACAATTAGCGATTCCCGTCTTGCCAGGTGTGGATGCATCCAACTCCTCCTGGTCAGGATTGGACCCTGCCATCACAGGGTCAGGTGGACAAACCACGGTACAGGTGGCAGACGCATCCGGGAATCCGGTTGAACACCTGACAGCGGCCGCCTTCGATGTGCAATATCTGTCGGCTTCCGGGTGGCAACATGCGGTGACAGGTGTGCACGAGATTGGAAACGGACAGTATCAAGTCACTGTGGCAAGCGAGAATGGTTTATCGACGCCCATCCTGGCTGTCCTCTATGTCAATGGGGTGAAGGTGGGCTCCGCCGTGCCTGTCGGCACACAAGGTAGTTCCCCTACCGGGTCAAGCGCATCGACTGTGGCTGCCCACATCAGTATCACACAAGCCGGAACCCTTACAGCCGGCGCAAGTACATCGGCGACGGTGCAGATCAAGGTCACGGATGCACAGGGAAACCCGGTGGCGAATACACCGATCCTTCTGATGCTCAGCAACGAAAATGTGGCCACTGTCACCAACCAGGTGGTCACAACGGACGCGAGTGGGACGGCCACCCTGGACCTCTCACCGGGTTCTATGGCAGGCAACGCCCTGTTAACAGCCATCACGGCGACGTGACCCAAACGTTACACTTGGTATCTCTGAATCAATAGCGCAAGATGGACGCAGCAGTTGACGCATTACAAGATTCGTGATTTCATACCTCGCCTACGGCGAGGCTTTCGTTTGGATAGGGTGTACCCCATAAACCATTCGACCTTTTTGAAGAATGCGTGGGCTCCAGTTAGCATCGAAATCCGTTGGGCTAACGCATAGCAAACAAACGGTTCCTACAGGCTTCGTCCGTTTGAAATTGGCTCCTCGCCGCATAGCATGATTCGATGCAGTCAACTCAGCTAAAGCACTCGGTATCGACGTGTGGCCTATTTTGTACGATAAACTTCAGTCTGATCCGTTAAACTCCAGCCTGTACTACAACCTGATGAGAGCGGAAGACCGCGAACGCATAAGGCAACTGGTATCCTTTGCAGAATCACATTTACCATTGTCAGATATCGCAACTGGGCCTGGGGATGATATGGGCTTTGGACCTGAATTTGAGGGGATCGGCACTAGTCTTATTCGTACTGCTCTCCAAAGTCCGGTGATCAGGAACCGAAATTTAGCATTGAAGGTTCTTGAAGCATGGAGGTTGGATTCATGGCCATCGGGCATCGTTGACGTGTTGATCAAGCAGCAGCAAACTGATCCCGACGGTGCTGATGTCCGTCTCCTATGGCGGCGCATGGTACACCTATGGCTACGTATACGATGGTACGGAACAGATCGTGGGCCTGGTGGACGATACGATCGGGAGCAGCACCTTGGGCCAGGAAGTGGTCACCTACACGTACGACGCGTGGGGCAACCTGCTCTGAAATTCACCTTTAGGCCCCCGGTGGCGGTGACGCTTCCGTAACAGATCAAATGGCAATGTCGCCACAGTTGGAACAGAATGATGTATCTGCCCATACACTACCTTATGATAACGCATGACTCGGGTATCCGGGCGATTGCTATGTATTTCATTCGAACTTATTATCACTGAAAATGGGGGGTTCTTTATGCCAGTATTACCTATCATCAAAACAGGTTCCACAGGTTCATACGTTAGATTACTTCAAGTGAATTTAACTGGGTTAGCACTGAATTATAATGGATTTGTGATAGACGGAGTATTTGATACTAAAACAGAAAATGCAGTAAAAAATTTCCAGGATAGATTCTTGTTAAATTCGACCGGAATCGTGAGTACTTCTACTTGGAAAGTACTGAATGACAATGTCAAAGCCGTACAGAAATTATTGAATATCAAAGGATATAATACGGGATACCCTGATGGGCGGTTTGGCCCCATGACTACGGACACCGTACGTAAATTTCAAACAGACAATGGACTTTATCCTTCGGAAATTGTCGAACCAAGAACACGGCAAAGATTGTTTAACCCCTACCCTAAGGATAATTTTGAATCCCGTCCGAGTTCCAATGATGTAAATTCGCTAAACCCCTATGTCGCTTTGCTTGCAAGGAAATTTCTTGAGTTAGCGAAAGAGAATAATCTGGATGTCCGCATTACTGCAGCATTTCGAAGTTGGGATGAAGAGGACCGATTATTTGCTCAAGGCAGATGGGCGCCAGGGCTAATAGTAACGAATGCAAGAGGAGGAGACTCATATCACAACTGGGGATTAGCCTTTGACGCTGCACCTTTTGAAAACGGACAGATCTCCAATGATCAACAGAAGTTTATACAAATGGGCCATTTGGGGCAACAAGTGGGTTTGCAATGGGGCGGTACCTTTAAGAGTATTGTGGACTATCCACACTTTCAATATACGTTCGGATTGAATACATGGGACCTTCTCAATGGTGTCCGACCGACCGTATAAACTCGTCGAAGGAGTGACAGAAGCCGTTCGACCACCCCTGGAGTAGGACAACTCGAAGGCCAAGTCAATCGATTAAAGATGCTCAAGCATCAAATGTACGGAAGGATCAGTTTCGCTGTGTTACGAGCCCGAGTGCTCTATCGGGGCTGACATTCGATCGTCTGGCTGTCGAACTAGGTCGAAGCCGCTACGTCAACCTGCGTATTGTTCACCAAACCTCCGCATGTTGATTTGCCTCTCTAACCATGTTTTTCAGGGCCCGCTCTTCTAGTTCAGTCCTATGAAAATCGTCATATGCCGAATGCGCGTGCGGGGAGGCAATAGGATGGGGGCGTATATCCGGTATCAGTGCCTGGTATGGGGGAATGTCTCCGTGAAAGGGTGTAACTTCGTGCTTCGCGGACGTTTCGTAACCTTTTCGGCATATGAATCGTCTAATCGGAGACCATGGATGTCAGGAAGGTGATAGTGGAATGAAATCGCGGAGAATGTTTCGCACAGTGTCTGTCGCTCTTATTGCGAGTGCGGCAATCATGTTGTCGGGGTGTGGAAGTTCTTCGTCTTTCGCTCCTCGTGGTGGAACCACTGTCCGGGCAGGAACGGCGCAACGGTTTACGGGTATACACATGATCACTGCCAAGCAGGGCTGGGCATTGAACGGGTATCGGATCTTCAGAACGAACGACGCAGGAGTCTCATGGACCAACGTTTCCCCTGCGCACTTCGAGGAGGAATCTATACGAACGGATTTCCTCAATGCCAATACAGCGTATGCAGTATCCGTTCCATTCGGGAATCTGAAGAGGACTGAAGTGCTCATCAATCGCACCTCCAATGGCGGTCGCAAGTGGCAATCCACGCGGTTTTATGTTTTGCGCGCCAAATCAAAGGGTGGTGTTCCGTTGCCCCCGCCCCTCGTCAGTTATGTGGACTTTATCAATCCGCAGGCGGGGTGGATTTCATTGATTGATCCGGCGAATACAGGGGGAGGGCCGACGCCAGGCGAGGTATGGGTCACCAAAGATGGAGGAGTTCAGTGGCGCCCTGCACAACTTCATTCATCGATCGGGGGATCAGCCTATTTTCTCAACTCTAGAACCGGGTGGTTGTTCGATTCAACGGGTGCGGTCGGGATAGCCCCTGGCGAAACATATTCATTTGTGACGCGAGACGGCGGCGGAGAATGGAAACATCAAAGTCTTCCCGTTCTCCCTTCTCTGAGCATGGACCCTCAGACCGTGTTCTATGTGCGAGTCTGGCCTACTTCACAAGCTGTGGTTCTGATGGAATACGCCTCAAGCCGCTGGGTTACCTACAGCACCGTCGACTCCGGGTCAAAGTGGCGCGCTTCCGCACCAGCGACGATGATTGGACAACCACCCGTTGCGTTTTACGTCAGTCCAACCCAGGGATGGCTCCTTGTCGGCGATGTGTTGTATCGCACTACGGATGGAGGCAATCGGTGGATAGTTGTCAACCGCTCACTCAAAAACGTACAAACGCTGGATTTCGTGAATCCAAAGATCGGATTTGCGCTGTCCTCGGGGAAACTTCTGTACACAGAGAACGGTGGATCCGTCTGGAGTCATCGGGGAAAAATTACTGCCGATAGAAACCTCTTGTAGAGTTCTATCGGCAGTCCAGTCCAGCTACGAGGGCAGGCAGGCTATCAACGACATCATAGTCAGGATTCTCAACAAATCGGTAAATATTGAGTGTGCCTCCATCGCACCCGAATCACGCGCGATTAAGCGATTTTCCCGCTATTGTGAGCAGCTTGAAAGACTGTACTGATGGCGCCCATATTGTATTCCAGTCTGGATATTCAGACGGTTTACCCGTTAACTATTTTCCCACTTTCAACATGCACGCCAGTGTCGCTATGTTGATACTGTACGTTCCATGGAGCGCCCGGCGAAGATCTCGAAAAAATGCTGATAAAAGTTCTGGGGGTACAATTGCGCCACTCGCGACCAACTGAATGATCAAGTAACAGATTGGCCTTTTTGGCAATCTTGCGGAGTTCAGAATGTTGAGAAACACATTCTGCACAGTAGAGACGTTCGTTTCGATGCACCCATTGCAAAAATGCGCGTCAGGCCATATACTGCAGATAAACGTTCAACTAATTTAGAACGTACAGTATAAGTTGCGCGAGCTCGGTATTCCGAAAGGGATGGGTCGCATGAAGCATTACTTTGTCATAGAAACCCCGGAGCAACTTCGAGTCGTTAGCGACCCCCTCCGCATCCGATTGCTAACCATGATAATCACACAGGAAGCGACCGGCAAACAGTTGGGAGACCAACTGCAGATGCCAGCGTCTAAAGTTCACTATCACTTGCGCGAACTGGAAAGTCACGGATTCATTGAGGTCGTTCGGACGCAAGAGAAAAATGGGATCGTGCAAAAATTTTATCGCGCCACTGCCATTGACTACGTGCTGAGTGAGGACCTACTCCCGTCTACGCAGGTTGACCCCTCCGTAATGCAGGAGGTTCTGGCCAATCAGTTGCGAATGGCCCTCTCGAGGGTATATGAGACACGCGAAGAATATTTCCACGTAAGCCAGAATCGGGATGATGCCAGTCTCCCGTTGCTTCACGGGATGTGGGAAGTGCGGGCGGACCGCGAGAAATTGCTGGCGTGGCAGCAGAAGTACCGAGCACTCATGGGAGAGCTTACCGAACTGGATCAAGCGCGTACCGCGCAGGATGAGGGATCGAAAGAGACAGAGTCAGGTACGGGGGAGATATTTTTCATGACGAGCATTGGTTTCTTGATCGATATAGAGAGTTTCAAGGTTGAGGAACCGGGCGCCCCTAAAGGATATCGAATCGATGTGAACCCGCGTACCGGCGAAGTTACCGCGAAACAGGAGGCTGCACGGGATGATTCCAGTACCGGGGGAGCCTGACGTCGTATCGACGGACACGGTATTTCGTTTGTGGACAGACCGAAACTTTTTGAGCTTGATGATCGGAACCGGGTTATCTGCGCTTGGCGACGGCGCCTATTTCATCGTCTTGGGATGGTTTGTTCTAAACGTAACCGGATCAGAATTTGCACTGGGTACTACATTGACTTTCGCCTCCATTCCGCGCATTGTGTTCATGCTCTTGGGTGGTGCGGCGGCGGATCGTATCGACCGCAAGCACATTCTCGTGTTGTCGTTACTGATTCGTGCTTTGATTCTAGCCGGATTTGTCGTCCTGTTGATCTTCCTGAATGGAAAACCGCCTATTGCGATTATTGATACTATGGCGGTGTTATTCGGTATCATTGATGCCTTCTTTTATCCGGCGAGCGGGTCTATCGTGCCTAGCGCCGTACCTGCTTCGAGTCTGGCTAAAGCCAATAGTCTGGTTCAAACAGGTCAACAACTCAGCATGGTTCTGGGTCCGCTCCTGGCCGCTGGGCTGTTACTGATCCATGTCTATCAGGATATGTTTATGGTAATTGCCGTTGTCTTTGCGCTCAGTTCGGCTATGCTCTCCCGGTTGCGCTTGAGGCGCCAGAGCGATCCTGCGAGTCCGGACTCACCGGAGATTGTCGAATCCGTTTCGGTTTGGCGGGATATTGCGCAAGGCGTTCAATATGTATGGTCGGTCCGCATCCTTTTGATTGTTATGATGATTTCCCTTGTCATCAACCTGTTGTTCATGGGGCCCATCAATATTGGCATACCCGTACTCATCAAGAGTTTCGGGTGGACGGGTGGTACTTACGGAATGTACGAAGCCGGATTTGGGCTGGGAACAGTCTTTGGCGGCTTGGTTGTGTTCGTCATGCGGGGATTTCGCGGGCGGTTTTTATGGCTGGGAGTTCTGGGTTCTATCATGGGCATGGCCATGACTGGAATCGGATTCGTGCACGTAGCTTGGGCGGGGATAGGACTCATGGTAATCATGGGGGTGGCGGTCAGCGTCGTCAATATTCCATTTCTCATATACATTCAAACGATTGTACCCGCGAACAAACTGGGCCGCACCATGTCGGTGCTGACTCTGATGTCGATGGGGCTTGTGCCGGTAAGCTACACCGTGTCATCCTTTCTCTTGGAACGAAACCAGATCCCTGTTCGGGGGTTATTGTTGATCTGCGGCCTGGCCATTGCCGTGCTGTTCGCAACGCTGTACGTATATCGCGATTTCCGTCAGGTGGAGTCACACCCTCTATGGAAAGTGGGATGAGACACCGCACGATGCAGGAGTTCACCCATTCAACAGAGAAAATGTACTCACAAAACCCGCGGACTTCTAGGAGGCAACTTTGATGCGGTTCCTGCACACGTCAGATTGGCAAATGGGCATGCGTCGTCACTTTCTTGACCAGCACAACCAATCCATATTCGACCAGGCTAGAGTCGACGCTGTGCGCCAGCTCACGCACATCGCGGAGGAAACAGCATGCGCATTCATTGTGGTGGCTGGAGATATCTTTGAAAGCAATTTTGTCAATCCGCGCACAGTCTCAAGAACCATGGATGCTCTGAAAGGGTGTAACATGCCCGTTTTTTTGCTCCCAGCCAATCATGACCCACTGGACGCCGCTTCGGTCTATCATTCCACTCATTTCAAAGCCTCCAAACCTGCGCACGTCACCGTGCTCGCGCCTGGAGAGACGCATCGCATCGGCGATCACACAGAGGTCGTCGGAGCAACCTGGACATCCAAACGCATGCCGAGAAATCCACTTGCCGAGTTGCTTGAAACCCTTGAGCCTGTACATGAAACTCATTACAGAGTCATTGTGGCCCATGGCGCCGCAGGTAGTCTATCGCCAACCCCGGATCTGACGGAGGTGCCCATGGAAGCCTCGCTACGAGCGATGTCAGAGGACAAGCTGCACTATTTAGCGTTGGGGGACAGGCATTCAAAAACTAAGCTGCATGAACGAATTTGGTTCTCAGGTTCACCGGAGCCGACAGATTACGATGAAGACGATCCCGGCTACGTTCTGGTGGTCGACTTGTCGCCTCAACAGTGCCTTGTTGAACCACATCAAGTCGCCGCTTGGCAGTTTGTCCGCAAGACAATTGACCTTCCACTGGAACGTCCGGCAGACGCGGTTCGCCATTTTTTAGAAAATCTATCTGACAAATCCCGAACCATTGTGCGGTGTACACTGCGTGGAACGATCAGCTTGAAAGACTCGATCGAGATTGAAACGCTCATAGAGCAAGAACGGGAACGGTTTGGCGCCATTGAACGGCCGAAGCATCACGATCAGTTGTCCATTATGCCGAATGACACTGACTTTAGTGAGTTGCAGGTCAGCGGCTATGCGCAAAGCGTCCTCCAGCAACTCACGGAGGAAGTGCAACAGCATGGGGATCAAGCAAAGACAGCCGCGGGTGCACTGGCATTATTCTACCGACTGGCGGGAGGCGGACGGTCATGATCCTGAAGGATATCTGGCTGAAAAACTATCGCGGCGTAGTGGATCGACATGTCGAATTTCATCCGAATGGCGTCACCCTGATTGTGGGGCCAAACGAAATCGGAAAAAGTTCCATTATCGAAGCGATCGATCTACTCTTTGAACAGTTTGACTCCTCCACCAAACAAGCCGTAAGAGCCACTCAACCGGTTGGCCGCGATGTCGCCACAGAAATCGCGCTGCGGGCAGAGACTGGACCTTATGAATTTACGTACTCAAAAAGATTTCACAGAGATAAACAGACGCAGTTGGAGATCCATGCTCCAAAAATTGAGCGTTTGTCTGGTCGCGCCGCACACGACCGGATGTTGGCTATTTTATCTGAAACGATGGATGACGCCTTGTGGAAAGCGCTGCGCGTACAACAGGGATCCGGGATTACCCAAGCCTCTCTGATCCAGTCGCACTCTCTTCGCAACGCCTTGGATCAAGCGGCTGGCGGCGGTGCGAGCACAGAGCGGGAAAGTGATCTTTATGCAGCCGTAAAGGAAGAATCCGAACTCCACTACAGTGAAACGGGCAACGAACGCGGCGCACTCAAACAGGTCAAAGCAGAGCACAAAGACATCCAGGCACGACTGAGTGACGCCCAGTCTGCGCTCGCCGCAATCGAACACGACGTCGCCCAATATGAACATTTGGAGCGTCAACAAAACCGTTTGGAAGAGCAAGAAGCGCGCGACTATAAGGCAATCCAGGAGTTGAACGAGAAACTCGCACAAGTTGAGAAGCTGGAGCGCGAAATTCATGATTCGAGGTCTCAGCATGAACTGGCAAAAAGCCGGCTTGAAACCATTCAACTGCAACGAACGGAGCGCAGAGAAAAAGCGAAACGGGTAGACCAAAAGAGAGAAGAACTCAGTAACGCAGAGCAAACCTGCCTCTTGTTGCAGTCCGAAGAGTCTGACTTGAACGCCTTTTTGACGACCCGTGCCGCTGAGAGTAACCGCTTGCGGCTGGATGTGGAGCGTGAGCAACGCGAGACAGAACTCCGTCAACGCGCAGCCGAGTACTTGAGAGACAAGCAGGACGCTACGCACTTGAACAACCGAATCGAACAGTTTATAAGAGCGCGGCGCGATCACGTTCACGCAGATGACGCCATAGCCAATATTTCCATGACCGACGAGGTGATGCAGCAGTTACGTATGCAAAATGACGCCATCATCAAAGCCACGGCTGCGCGTGATCTGAAGGCGCCGGAAGCCCACATTAATGCCATGAAAGAACTGGATCTGCAAGTGACGGGCCGTGAAACAGAGCGGATCACGGAAGGTCAGGAGCGGATGATCCGCGTGACGAACCCGATCACCATTCAGATCCCTGGGTACATTCAGATTCAAATCACTCCGGGAACAAGCCTTGACAAAGTCACGAAAGAATTAAAGAAAACCGAACAGCAGATGAACCAGTTGCTTACAGAACACAGTGTGAAGAATGTAGGCGACGCGGAAAGCAAATTACAACAGCGTAAAATGGCAGAACAGAGTAAACGTGAAGCCGAATCACGCATGCGAGATGCGCTCGGCGAAGAAACATTCGAACACTTACAAGAACAGGAGGCTCGGATAAAAGACCGTATCGACACATTTCATGCGGTATGGCCGCCTGACCGCCCACTGCCCCAACACTTGAGTGAAGCGCAGTCAGAGCTAAACGAAGCAACTTTTCGACTGGCCCAGGCGCGGACAGAGCTACAAGACTCTGAACGTGAACAGGATAAACTGCAGACCGTGACCGAGCAGAAAAACGCACAGTATAGAAAAGAGCTGGAGCGCCGGCAGGTATTGCAGGAACAACTGGCCGAAGACGCCCAATCACTGGAGGGCGCAAGAAACCAGATGACTGACGAAGCGCTTGAATCGAGTGAAGAGGCGGGAATCCGTGACGCGGAGTCTTGGCAAAAGCAACTCGATACACAGCGAGACCGCCTTGAGCAGATGCAACCTGAAGCCGTGCGCGAGCAAGCAGAGCACACCAGACGCCTCCGCGAATCAAGAAAAGAAGAGGGAGCACGCACAAAAGACGTCCTGCTCCGCTTACGCGGCCGACTTGAAAAAGTCGAATCTGACGGAGTCTTTGAAACTGTGGAGGAACTGCAGTCTCGTCTGACCAACAAGGAAACGGAACTGGCGAATATCACCGCAAGAGCTGCGGCCGCGCGCTACCTTTATGAATTGATGAAAGAGGCGCGCGAAGTGTCTTATCGTTCTTATCGAAGGCCGCTGCAAAAGCAGATCGTAGCACTCGGCCGGAAGGTCTATGGCTCCACATTCAGCGTAGAACTGACAGACGAACTGACCATTCAAGAGCGAATCATAGATCATACGCCAGTGCCCTACGAATCCCTGAGTGCGGGAACCAAAGAGCAACTGACACTTATGACTCGAATAGCCGCCGCTCAATTGGTATCCAGAGATGGCGCAGTTCCTGTCTTCATCGATGATGCCCTCGGTTTTACTGATGACCAGCGGCTTTTGTGGATGGCTGTGTTTCTTGAACAACTGGGCCGCACACAACAGATCATTATTCTGACTTGCAATCGGGATCGGTATCAGCGCATTCAACCAGTAACCATTGTGGATCTTGGCGGATCAAGCGGTATAATATTCACGTGACGTTTACACATCGCTTTGCAACCAGCAAGGAGGCCAGAAATCATGAGAACAATGAAACTTGGTAACAGCACATTGAAGGTGCCAGTCGTTGCAGTTGGCTGCATGCGCATTAATTCGCTGGACAAACCCCAGGCTGAGGCATTTGTCCAAACGGCGCTGGAAGAAGGCGCGAATTTCTTCGACCATGCGGATGTTTATGGCGGTGGAACATGTGAGGAGATATTCTCGGATGCCATCCATATGAACGATGACATTCGTGAACGGATCATTTTGCAATCCAAGTGTGGCATTCGCAAGGGTATGTTCGATTTTTCCAAAGAACACATTCTCGAGTCGGTTGATGGTAGCCTGAAAAGGCTGAAAACCGATTATCTTGACGTTTTGCTATTGCATCGCCCCGATGCGTTGGTAGAGCCGGAAGAGGTTGCGCAGGTTTTCGATATTCTTGAAAGCTCAGGGAAAGTACGGCATTTCGGCGTTTCCAATCAGAATCCGATGCAGATGCAACTGCTCAAGAAGTCGGTGAAGCAGCCTATTGTGGCAAACCAACTGCAACTGAGCATCACCAACGCTACCATGATCTCAAGTGGAATAAATGTGAATATGGAGAATGATCCTGCTGTGAATCGGGACGGCAGTGTGCTGGATTATTGCAGACTGAACGATATCACCATTCAGCCTTGGTCACCTTTCCAATACGGATTCTTTGCAGGCGTATTCATCGGAAACGATAAGTTCCCGGAATTGAATCAGAAGATCGATGAAATCGCAGCGAAATATGAAGTCAGCAACACGACCATCGCCATCGCGTGGCTGTTGCGCCATCCCGCGCACATGCAACCGGTCACCGGTACGATGAACACGGGCCGGCTACAGGATTGCTGTAAGGCAAGCGGTGTTCATCTGACACGTGAAGAATGGTATGAGATCTATCGCGCAGCAGGCAATAAACTTCCGTAAAGACGCGTATCATATGACCAACAACGATGGGCGTGTCCATTTGCCATCGGCCACGTCCTGCGCAGCCAAGTTTTTTAGCAGGTTATTTATTCTTATCCCCAGATAGCGCAAGCAGTGATTTACAACATGTGTTGGGTTTGAAAACGCTCAATGCTCCGGCATAGGTTGTGCGGCGGCGATCCACTGTAGGAGTTCGCCCATCCCCCCTGTTTCAGGATTGCGCGTTGTGCAGGACCAGTATATTGTATAGCTAACCTAATCATTACCGTGGAGGTGAACGTGGCATGGGAATGCCGATGGGCCGTGGCGGCGGCGGAGGAGGAGGAATGTGGGGGGCACACAGCTGGCAGATGCGCGAGTTGGCCAAGTCGGAGAAACTCGATTGGCTTATCTTGCGACGGGCGTTCGCCGCATTTGTGCCTTATTGGCGGAACGCCATCCTCGTGTCGCTGGTCCTGCTTGCCACTGCGGTGGGTGGCGTCATCCCGGCCTACTTGACACAACGCATTATTGACAACGGAATCTTGCGCGGTCAACTCTCCGTGGTCATCGAACTGACTCTGTTTCTCATCCTGGTCGCGGTGGGAACGGGCTTGCTTGGCGTGTTGCAGACCTGGCTTAGCAACCTGATTGCGCAGGATGTCATGGCGGATTATCGGCTCCAGCTGTTTCGGCACGTGGAGCGCCAATCGGTTGGCTTTTTTGCCACTCGCCAGTCGGGAGATTTGGTCTCGCGCGTGATGAATGACGTGGGCGCGATCCAAAGCGTCATCAACAACACATTGATCGGGTTCGCGAGTAATATCCTGGTCATTCTCTTTACTGTTGTGTTTATGTTCAGTATGAATTGGCAGTTGGCCGTACTTGCTCTTGTCGTCGTTCCGGGATTTATCGTGCCCACACAGCGGGTCGGGCGCGCCCGTCAGAAACTGCAGGGGCGCATCCAAGAACGGTTATCCACACTGACCGTCCAACTTACGGAACAGTTTGGCGTGAGCGGAGCGCTACTCACGCGCATCTTCAATCGAGAGAAGCGGGAGACGGAGCGATTCGACGTGGACAACCGCGACCTGCGCAATCTGTATGTGCGCCAGAGTGTGGTGGGGCGCTGGCTCTTCATGTGGATTGGCATGTTTTCGTCGGTGGGGCCCGCTCTGCTCTGGGGCTACGGGGGGTGGCTGGTGATTCATCGCCAGATGGAACTGGGTACCATTGTTGCCTTCACCTCGCTGCTCAACCGACTCTACTCCCCCTTCAGTCAACTCGCACAGGTGCAGGTCAACCTGTTGTCGTCGATTGCGCTGTTTCGGCGTATCTTTGCCATTTTGGACATTGTGCCGGAGGTCGATGACGGGTCAGTCAACCTGGCGCCTGGTAGTGTACAGGGGCGGCTCCGGATGGAAGGGGTATCCTTCACCTATCGGGCAGAGACTGAGGAGCCGTCGCTGGCGCTATCCCACATCACACTGACAGCGGAACCCGGTCAAATGATGGCCTTGGTTGGCCCGAGTGGCGCGGGCAAGACGACGCTTCTCCATCTTCTCCCGCGCTTCTCTGATCCGCAGGAGGGCAGGATACTCATCGACGATTGCGATGCGAAGAGTCTCACGCTCGACTCCCTGCGGTCGCAAATGGGGCTGGTTCCCCAAGACCCATTTTTCTTCCACGACACCATTCGCCAGAACCTGTTGTTTGCCAAGGAAGAGGCTACGGATGAGGAACTTCAGATTGCCTGTCAGGCGGCGCAGATTCACGACATGATCGTAAGCTTGCCACAAGGCTATGACACGGTGGTGGGCGAGCGCGGTTACCGACTCTCGGGCGGTGAACGACAGCGCCTGGCCATCGCTCGTGTCTTACTGCGTGCGCCGCGGATCGTGCTGCTCGACGAAGCGACCAGCGCGCTGGATACGCTGGTGGAACGGCAGATTCAGGCTGCTTTGACTGCGCTTATGAAAGGGAGAACGGCCGTGGTGATCGCGCACCGCCTGTCTACCATACTGGCGGCCGACCTCATCGTGGTGCTCGAGCATGGTGAGATCGTGGCGCAAGGAAGGCATGCGGATTTGCTGACGACGTGCGGCCTGTACAGAGAACTCTACGAGGCGCAGTTTTCCCAAGAAGGGCAAGCCGGCGGTCTCGCCACTGAGTGGAACGCCGATCAAGTCGATCACAAGGAAGTGACATCCGTTGCCTTCTGAAAAGGATACACAGAACATAGCGGAAGCAGTGGAGACGTTCATGAGCGCGTTTTGGCGCATCAACCGCCATCTTCGCTCCGGCGCGCTGCAGCAGAATGGACAGCAGATCACACGTGTGCAGTGGATGTTTTTGCGTTATCTCAAACGCACCGAACAGTGCACCATTGGACAATTGGCACAGCGCATGAATGTGCGCCCGAGCACGATGTCGCAAATGCTTGATCGACTCGAAAAAGAACACTGGGTCACGCGTTCGTCAGCGCCAGACGACTCCAGGGTCCGTCTGGTTCAACTGACCGAGCAAGGGTTGTCGTTCGTTCGCTCTGTGGAAGCGGTCTGGCAGGAACGACTCGTGGCGCCTTTTTCGACTTTGACCCCGCATGAACAGACGACGCTGGTGGAACTGCTCCACAAATTGGCGGACGCGACCAAGAGTGAGCGATGAACCAGCGAGAGCCATTTTACTTGAAATGAGGAAACACCTTTGCATAGAATGCCAATGCCTTCGGTGGTACAGCAGCTTATTTGGATTCGTGGGTTGCGCAGCATTGGGCAAGGCGCGATGGTCGTCGATCTCACGCTGTACCTCAAAGACCTGCACTGGAGCGGCGCCGCGATTGGCGGCGTGACTTCAGGCGCGGGATTGGTGGGCGCCGTCCTGATCCTGGTGGTGGGCATCCTCAGTGACCGCGTGGGTCGCAAACCATTTTTGCTCGTGTATGAAGTGCTGACCAGTCTGAGCGCGCTGGCGGCGAGTTTCACTTCCTTCGGGCTGGTATTGGTGCTCGCGATCGTGTTGGCAGGCTTTGGCCGCGGGCAAAGTGGGGCAGCCGGTCCATTTAGTCCTGCGGAACAGGCGCTGCTTGCGAGGTATGTTGTGCGACACGACCGGGGACGGGTTTTTAGCTTGAATAATGCGGTTGGGTTTGTGGGGATGGCCATTGGGGCGATGTTGGGAGGTCTGCCTGCATGGCTGCACAAGGCGACGCCTCTCGTCGCGTACCGACCCGTTTTTTTGACTGTGGCTGCGCTGTCTCTGGTGTGTTTCATCATCATTACCCGCATTCCGGAAACACAGAGAGAGAATGCGCAGCGTCAGGAGGGTTCCGATCCTGCTCTGGAGCAATCTGCCCAAAAGGAAGAAAAGACGATTCGGCGACAGGAAAACCGTTCGATGACGATGCTGGCTCTGGTCAATGTTCTAAACGGTCTGGCGGTAGGTCTCACAGGTCCCATGATGGCCTACTGGTTTAGCCTTCGCTACGGCGCAAGTACGGGTGAGATAGGGATGACAATAGCCATCAGTTTCTTGTTGACAGGTCTGTTTTCCGTTGTAAGCGGGAGCATGGCGGCGCGGGTCGGGATGGTAACATCGGTGACGTGGATGCGGGTTTTTGGGTCTGTTTTTATGTTGACGCTTCCTTTTATGCCTAATTTCGCATGGGCGTCAGTCCTGTTTATACTCCGCAATGCGGTCAACCGCGGTACGCAGGGAAATCGCACGGCTCTGAGCGCAAGCCTGACTCGTGACAAGAGACGAGGACTCGCAACCAGCATCAATGCCCTGTCGATGCGACTCCCGGCTTCGATCGGGCCCACGGTTTCAGGGTATTTGTTCGATGCGGATTTACTCTCGTTGCCCTTGATTCTGACTGCTGTCCTCCAGTTGGTCAATGCGGGGATTTATCAGCGGGTATTCGGGCGCTACGATCGCCAGGGCCAGGATTCCGTGACTTCCGACGGAACATGAAGTGCGGTATAAAATCGCTTCACAGCAGTTTAGACAAATCCTTTTTCCTTCAACCAAGCGTCAAAATCTTTCGCTACAATCCGTTCTCCAGTAATTCCCTCAGCTGCTGGAGACGCTAAAAAGACGATTGGGCGCGCCATCACATCGGGATGGAGAATGGTTGGCATTGATTTGTAGTGATCCGCATATTCTTTCGGGAGCATTCCGGTTAACGTCGCACCGCCAGGCAGCAACATGTTGACCGTAACACCAAACTCCCGCAGATCTTCTGCCATAATGTAGGAAAGCGACTCTGTACCTGCACGCGATGGACCATAAGGGATGAAGCCTTTTCGCCGCATCGTCTCATGGTTCATGGAGATGTTTACAATGCGCCCCTTACCCTGTTCAACAAACAAGGGTGCAAACCCACGGGAAAGCAGGAAGTATCCAGTCAAATTTGTATCAATCAGGTTCCGAAACCCTTCTGGGGAAACCTTGAAAAACGGTTGTGGCTCAAACATAAACCGTGGATTCACGGTGCGCATGCCAATGCCTGCGTTGTTCACCAACACATCGAGTCGGCCCCATGTCTGACGAACCCACGTGACGGCTTCGTTCACCGATTGCATGGAACGAACATCCAGCGGCAATGCGTGCGCATCATATCCATCTTGTTGCAGCCGTTGAACAACATTCTCCAATTTGGATCCCGGCCTTGACGCAACCGCTACAGTTGCCCCAGCCTGTAACAAAGCTTCTGACATCGCCAAACCAAGTCCACTCGAAGCCCCGGTCACTACGGCGAAAACCCCATTCAATGTAACCTCCACCGTACAGCCTCCTTCATAGCGATATCAATAAACTATGGAATAACACTCCCAGTAGTGCGATGAGCGCTTTACACGGTTTCAGAAGACATGGTCAGAACAGCACGAAATCGCACCTTCGATGTCATCATGCGCTCGAACGCCTCTGTCGCCTGCTCCAACGGGAATACTTCTATCCTCGGATGAACATCTGTCAGTATGCTAAAGCGGATTGTATCCTCCGAGTCTTTCGCTTGACCAGCTGTCCAACCGCGCAAAGTTCGGCGTCCATTTAGAAATTGAATCGCTGTCAACTCCAGCGGATCGTCGGAACCCGCCACAACGATTACTTCCCCATTCATGGCGGGCAGCAACGGGGCCGCCACGTACAAGTTACTGCCCGCCACAAACATGGCAGCCGTTAGTTACCCCGCCATTCCTCCGTTCCTCCTGGAAGGCGGGGTTGCAGGCTCCTCCTGCCTAAGGGGATTATTCCCGCACACCAAGGGCTTGGAGCACCTCTGCCGTGCGCCGGATGCGGCCGATACGGGCGAACACCGTCTCCAGAGCAAAGGCATGGGCGGCGGTCGTTCGCGCCGAACAAGCGTCCTCGACGATGATCTGCTGATAGCCGCGCTCGTAGGCGTCGCGAGCCGTGCTTTCCACGCCGTAATTCGTCGAAATGCCGCACAGCACCAGGGTCTCGATTCCGCGGCGGCGAAGCTGGAGATCCAAATCGGTGCCATAAAAGGCGCCCCATTGCCGCTTGCGCACCACGTGATCGCCTGGTTTCGGCCCAAGTTCGGACACAATCGTATCCCAACCGGGTGGCAGTGCCCTCGTGGGCGCCGACTGGTCGGCGTGGGGGCGGAGCGCGTCCTGGCCGTCCGGGGACGGTCCCACATGCACCAACACGACGAACGCTCCCACCGCTCGACATGCGTCAGCAAGTTGGGCGGCGTGGGTTATCACGGTAGTTGCCGAGTGCGGTTCGGCTGGCATTTGGACAATCCCTTGTTGCAGATCAATGACTACCAGCGCCATGCGCTGGGGATTCAACTGGAGTGCGTCAGACATCAAAATCCCTCCCAAGCATAATTAATGACGCCGCTTCCCTTGTTTGTATCAGCCCATCAGCGCCCCTATATCGTACCATCATCGTCACAGGAGAGGAAGCAACCGCAATGCCGTCGTGGGCAGCAGTGGATGATGAGGCAACGACATCCGCTTGTGGTTTGATCAGGCGAGTGTTCACCGAGGAACGTTATAGGCTAATTTGTACAGCGTTCTGCTCTAGATAAACAGGAACTTATCGGAAAATCAACTGGCGGTTTAGTTTCATTATTGACGACGCAGAGAAACATACCTTGACGATAGTTGCTTTTAGCATGTATATTATGTGCTAAAGGCAACTATATTGGAGGGGATAGCAATGACCAAGTTTAACTCAGAAGACCGCATTGCCTCGATTCGGCGTTTTAATCGTTTTTTTACAAGAAAACTTGGCGTTTTGAGAGAAGGTTTGTTGCATAGCACGTACTCACTCAGTGAATCTCGAATAATTTATGAAATTGCTAACCGGGATAACCTAATTGCAGCTGAACTTTCAAAGGAGTTGGGGCTGGATGCTGGATATCTCAGTCGCATTTTAGATCGGCTCGAACAACAGGGATTGATTCAGAAGGTTCATTCCGAATTGGATGCACGGCAGCGTTTTCTTCAGCTTACGAAGGAAGGTGAAAAGGCATTTAAGTTGCTGGACGACCGTTCGCGAGAAGAGATATCGGAGATGCTGAGCCGTCTTTCTGAGCAAGATCAAGAGCAGTTACTTCAAGCAATGCACACTGTCCAACAGGTGCTAGGTGAAGAACTTAAATATTCGGAGCCTTATGTTCTTCGTCAACATGAACCAGGCGACATGGGGTGGGTCATTCATATGCATGGTCGTCAATATGCAGAAGAGTACGGCTGGGATGAACACTTCGAAGCATTGGTAGCACAAATTTGTTCTGATTTTATCAACAATTATGATCCAAATAAAGAACGTTGCTGGATTGCAGAAATGGATGGACAGATTGTCGGTTCTGTATTTGTTGTAAAAGAAAGTGAAGAGTTCGCCAAGCTTCGTCTCTTGCTAGTCGACCCGAAGGCTCGTGGTTTGGGACTTGGAACACGTCTCGTTGATGAGTGCATACGCTTTGCTCGGCGTAAGGGATACAAATCACTTGTTTTATGGACCAACAGCGTGCTTGAATCGGCAAGGAACATCTACAGGAACGCGGGGTTTAAACTCGTTGCCGAGGAACCGCACCATAGTTATGGTCATGATTTAGTCGGTGAGACTTGGGAGTTGTCACTGTGAGTTCGCCTGATAGAACCAGTTGGCGAACAATCGTTGCGTCCGTGATTGCAACATTTGCCGTAGTTTTCGGCTTATTTGGCTGGAATGGGCTGTTGGTTGCTGCTTCTATTCGACTTCTACCAGGAAGTGCAGCTAAGACCTTGGGCTGGTTGCAAGTAGGATTTTTCACTGGAGCTACAATAGCCCCAATGATCTTCGGGGTCCTGATAAACGCAGTGGGCGTTCGAGGAACCCTCCTTACTGCGGCGGCGTGCGCCATTGCGGGTGCATTTGCGATTATGCTGGGAGAGATATTTCGTCGACCCAATCAAGATCCAATCAATCAGATCAGGCGGAAACAGCTTCTCTGACGGCGACTATTGGCAACGCGCAAAGTCTGTTACCATAAAGACGAAGTAGACGGTAGTGGTCAATCAGGCGAGGATGGGCAAATTGTTACCATACGATACAGAGGAAGCAGGCAAACGTTATTTGTTTCATGTAGCCAAGGAACTGCTCGATATTGATATCCTGGAAATGGATCGCACTCTGCAGTATCTTTTGCGCGCTATTCCAGAGGGTGGGGAAGTCCAACTGTTTTTGTCTAGTGATGGAATCGGCAATCGTGGAAATTCGCGGAACAGTGAGTCGCTGGTTTGCACAGTCGACCATGCTCAGGGGATAATCCTCGGGAATGGATTGGGCGCTTTGTGGCGGCGGATTATGCGTACACCCGCACCTGGCAGTCGGCCATCTGTCGCCAAGAATCATGAATTCGTGATTGAAAAATTGGTTCCTGCACACGACGATCATGGATCGACTGACGATTTTGCTGTCTATCCGGTACATGCGCTCTTCTTTCCGGAGCACGGACAAACGGATCTTGCAGAGACAACCGTTGTTGTGACGCCAGAGGAAGCCCACGGGAGCCCGGAGCGCACAGTGGTGACGTCGAAAGAAGCCAGCGAGGGCCAGGAGCCCACTGTCGGGAAGCATCAGACTGTGCAGGCTGGTTCCCGAATTGAGTTGAAGTCGGGTGGCAAGGTCAGCTTCCATTGGGAAGGCGTTTCGGGCTTATTGTCGGAATTGGTGAAATTCCCGGATATTCCTATTCCAGAAGTCGATATTCACCAATTGGGGCTCCGTCTGTCGCTGCGCAGTGGCTTTGATGAGCTGCTTTCTCTGCAGACTCTACAAGGGTTGACACCATTTCCACATCAAATCCGCACGGTCGAACGAGTGCTTAGACGTATGCGTGGACGAGCCCTCCTGTGTGACGAAGTGGGGCTGGGCAAGACGGTTGAGGCTGGAATCATTTTATTGGAATATATCTTGCGTGGTCTTGTCCGAAGGGTGCTCATTCTGACACCCCCATCTCTCGTGGAGCAGTGGAAGGAAGAAGTGACGCGCAAATTCGGGCTTCCCTTTGTCTGCTACGACGATGTCAGATTTAAGGCGGAATCCAATCCATGGCTGACCAATGACCATATTATCGCATCCATAGATACAGCAAAGCGAGAAAGACATCGGGAACAAATCTTGGTGACTGAATTTGACTTGGTCATTGTCGATGAAGCCCATCACCTGAAGAACCGCAATACACTGGCCTGGAAGTTCGTCAACCAGTTAAAAAAGAAATACATCCTGTTGCTGACGGCAACGCCGATAGAAAACAGCATGGAAGAGTTGTTCAATCTTATTACCCTGCTAAGACCGGGTCAATTGCACACCGAGGCCGAATACAAGCGCAAGTACGTCAACAGCCGCGATCCCTTGAAACCCAAAAATGTGGACGAGTTGAAACGGGTCGTTCAAAGTGTCATGATTCGCAACCGCCGCAGTACCACCGGGGTGATCCAGGCGGGACGCACGGCGGATACCTTCATCGTAGATCCGGATGACATGGAACAAAGGTTTTATGCGGGGTTGTCTGAATTTGTGAAGTCACAGCTGAGCGCTGCGAAAGACAGACAGGGAGCATTTCACCCCTTTGTCCTGAAGAGTCTTCTGCACCAGGCAGGCAGCAGCGCTGCCTGTACGATACCGACTCTGCGTAAACTGCGGAGTGAAGAAAGAGGCTTGTCCGCGTCCGTGGTTGAACAGATCGTGGAACTGGAAGAACTGTCCGCTCACATGAATGTGTCGGCAAAAATGACGCACCTGCAGCGCCTGCTTGAAGCGGCGCCGGATCAAACTCTGGTTTTTACCGGATTTGTGGAAACCCAAAAAGCGATCACCCATTTTTTGAGCGATCATGGAATTCATGCGGTGGAATTTCACGGTGGCATGAGCAGAACAGAAAAAGAGCAGTCCATTCACCAGTTTCGCGAGGGTGCTCCGGTCTTGGTGAGCACAGAGTCGGGGGGCGAAGGGCGTAACCTGCAATTCTGTCATCGGATGATCAACTTCGATATCCCATGGAACCCCATGCGCATTGAACAGAGAATCGGACGCATTCACCGCATTGGCCAAGAACATGAGGTGAACATTTACAACCTGGTAGCGCGCGGCACCATGGAGGAACACATTTTGCATATCCTCGACGCGAAAATCAATATGTTTCAGCTGGTTGTCGGTGAACTGGACATGATTCTCGGTTCATTGGAGAACAGGAGAGACTTTGAAGATGTGCTGATGAATATCTGGGTGCAGGCGCACGATGAAGCGGACTTTGCTCAACTCATGGATGAGTTCGGAAACGAACTGTTGACGGCCAAGGCGCACTATCAAAAGGTAAGGGACATTGATGATACGTTGTTGTCGGAGTTGATAGACAGTGAGTAATGCAGTCAAAGCGCTGGGGATGGAGACATCCACCTCGCCCATGATGGTTCAGGATTTTGTGCTGCAAACCTTGCGTTTGGTGGAAGCGGTGGTCGATTCCGTCGATTGGGGCGTCTACGATGTGTTGTTGCCCCAGGAGAACATGCGCCGCGTCACGTTTGATGTGGAGGTCGCCCAGGAGCGGAACGACTGTGAATTGGTTACTTTCGGATCGCCGTTTTTCGAATCGATGGTGCAGTTGTCCAGACAATACGGACGGATTCAGGTGCGCCGCATTGCGATTCCTGTGGCGGGTCCACCCAACCACAGCGATGAGAGGCTGTCTTCCCTTGCTCATTTTGTCAAGTGCAAACCGCCGCGAGCGGTCAGTTGGCGAGTCGAAGAAGGGCTGCTCCTGTTGTGCCGTTTTCATGTCACGTATCAGGCGGACGACATTGTGGAGGATATGATTTCGGTTCTGGTGGATGTTGATTCGCTCGCGGAGGTCACTGATCTACTGCCGCAACTGGACAGTCACTGGTTCACAACGGGAACGCACAGTGAGATCCCCGCAGAGGAGGACGGGCGCCGCATGGCTGGCCCGGATTCGCCCACGTCGCTGTCGCTCTTGCCGCTTGCCTCGCCGCACTCGATCCGTGAGGTGTTGGCTCGGGCCGCCAGCGCGGCGTTGCCGAACATTGAGAAGGGGATGCGACGGATTGAAACGGAGTATCAGGCGCAGTTAAACGATGAGTTGGAAAAGAGCCGATATTACTATGAGACCACTTTGCAGACCTTGCGGCGCCAGTTAGAGAATACCCTGGACACGGGTCGCGGCGAGCGGCTGAGACTGAAAATCGAGGCAACCGAACGCGAACTGACGCTCAGAATGGAAGACATTCAGCGCGCCTATGAGGTTTCGACCGAGGTGCTTCTGGATCAATGCATTCTCTACCGCGCACCGGTTATCGACGTGCAAACGGAGATACAGCAACGAACGGATAAACTCCCCTTTTCCTTCCGCTATTATCCCTGGGCGAAGCAGTGGGCGCCGATCAGTTGCCCGGTTTGCCATAAAAACACAACACAGTTGCAACGCCACGGCCCTGATTGGCATTGTGGCTGTGTCGACTGACGCTTGAAAAAATGGCGATATTCATGAGTGCAGTGTTGGAGGCGATGAACCCAGTGCGTCAAACTGTGAATGTTACTTTAAAACCAGGCGAAGATGGTCAGATCATTGCGGAATGTCCTGCGATACCGCAACGAAGCGCATCGTTCGATATCGTGGCAACAGTATCGTTAGGATGATAAAATAAGATCAGAATAAGTGCATCGGGAGGAAACGCATCAATGGATATCAAACCGTCAACCGTAATCAGGCACGATTACAGCCGTTTTTCGGCATACTGTCATGACCTTGACGAACCAGTAGTGCTTACACGGAACGGTGAAGCGGACTTGGTTGTGATGAGTTATGAAGCATTCCGGAGGATGGAGGCCCGCTTTAAGTTACAAACCAAGTTGTTGCTGGCAGAGCGGCAGCTTGTCGAAGATGCGCCGCTCATTGAGCACAGTGAGGTCATGGCGAGGATCCGGGAAAGACTTCATGCGGCAAAGGAATGAAATCAAGTACACACCTGTGGCAGTGGATGATATGGACGAGATCTTTTCGTTCATATCCGTGGACGACGTCGCAGCGGCAGCGGTGATGTTGGAGAAACTGGATCGCCAGATCAGCATGCTCGCAGAGTTCCCTGACTTGGGGTCCGTCTTGCCAGATGCCGATTATCCGCTTGTGCAGCGCGGATAATCGGTTCATTGTGGTACAACCCTATCTCGTGTTTTACAGGGTGGTCGACAAAGTGGTGGTCATCCACCGTATCCTCCACGGACGTAGGGATTACTTGCGTGAGCTATTTGTCCAGTGATGGTGGCGCGGTGCTGAAAACCACAATCACCCGTTGTGGACAAACCCAGCTTACCGTGCGGTGCTGGGTTCTCGAGTCCTTGATGGAGGCAGCGCTTTTGCGAAAATTCACCGGACGTAGCTCGCCAGTCCAAGATAGGTAGCATGGGATTTGCGGTTAAGAATCATTTTTGTTATCTGGCATTTTCATCCGTTTACTACTGTGCAGTTCGATGATGGTAGCCACCTGTTCAAAGGTGTATTTGTGATTGACGACATCGACGACAAAATCTTCTGCTTGCTTCTGATCCATGACGAATACATATCCGTTGTAACTGAGAAATTGCAACAGTGACAAAAATGCTGTCCGCTTATTGGCGTTGTGGAACGCATGATTTTGCGCCAAGGACTCGAATAGTGCTGCTGCCTTTTGGGAGATGGCGTTGTAAGCGTCTTGACCGAAAGCAGATTGCTTTGGCCGACTCAAAGCGGAATTGAGCAAATGCGGGGACTGAACGCCAATCTGTTCACCAGGTGAGAAAGCTTGAATGACGTACTGATTGACGGCGATGATTTCCGCTTCAGTGAGAAATCGTGTCATCGCTCTTTCAGACCCTCAATCGTTTTGTGATACTGGTTCACATTCGCTTGCAGGACTTCGAAGAAATGTGGATCCAATCCCTGTGGAACCGTTGCAGCTTTGCGGAGTACAATCTCATTTGTTTGTTCGTTTACAATGACTTCGACGTCATCGCCGAGATCCAAGTTCACTTTTTTCAACGCGTCCTTTGTGAACGTCACACCCAAGCTGTTTCCGATTTTTGTGACCTTTCGATAGACACGCTCCACTGGAACCGCTCCATTCTTCATGCGCTCACTCACCTAATCTTTACGATATTCAACACACGTTATACGTGTTATAACGATTATAACCACGAAGTGATATCGTGTCATCCCTTGGCGGGTGGTCGTCGTCAATCGCGTGGGATTGGCGGGCGCCGTCCTGATCTTGGTTGTGGGCATCCTCAGTGACCGCGTGGGTCGCAAACCATTTTTGCTCGTGTATGAAGTGCTGACCAGTCTGAGTGAGCTGTCTCAGGAGGGGTCAGATCCTGCTCTGAAGCAACGTGTCCGAGATGAATAAAAGACAATTCGGCGACAGGAAAACCGTTCTATGACGATGCTTGCTCTTGTCAACGTTCTGACATGGCAGTTTAGGCAAGTCCTTTTTCCCTCAGCGGCTGGAGATCCAAATCGCGTCCCGGCCGTCTGTGGACGGTTCCACATGCACCAACACTACGAATGCCCCCGGCGCTCGACATGCGTCAGCCAGTTGGGTGGCGTGGGTTATCACGGTAGTTGCCGGGTGCGGTTCGGTGGGCATTTGGACAATCCCTTGTTGCAGATCAATGACTACGACGCGAACGGCGTCGCCGTCGCAGCGTCGATACTCTTTCTCCGCAGGTGATCGCGCGACTCTTCCGTCGTATGGAGAGTCCGCTACAATGCCACCTTGTTTGTATCAGCCCATCAGTGCTCCTATGTGGAACGCGGCAAAGTAACCCTGACGCTTACTTTTTTTGGAATATATGCGAAACTCTCGGCATTCCCGTGCATTCCTTTTTTCAAAAAGAAACGGATGAGAGCATGGTCGTACGCAAGAATCAGCGCAAAATCATTCAATTTCCCGGTTCGCAGGTTCAGTATCAACTGCTGAGTCCTCACCTGCAGGGCCAAATCGAGTTCTTGTTGGTAGAACTGATGCCGGGAAAAGCACATGATCCAGAAGGCATGGTAACCCACATCGGTGAGGAGTGCGGGATGATTCTGGAAGGGGAACTGGTTGTCAAGCTTGGAACGCAAGAGATTCATTTGGAGCAAGGGGATAGCATCTGTTTCCCATCGTCCACGCCGCATCGTTTTGTCAATCCGGGAGACGTCATCAGCCGATCGATTTGGGCCATGACACCCCCCACGTTCTAGGGAATTCGCTTGGTCTGTTTCGCAAACGCTGGCTCTGGGATCCCTCCGATATTTCGGACGCATATGACGACACTTTAAAATTTTAGGAGGTTTTGCAATTCTAACAAACTATCTTCCTGAAAGAGTACCAAAGCGAACCGCCGGGATCAATCTTCCCGGCGGTTCGCTTTGGTCTTGGCGGCGCCCCGTCAGTGACTGAGCGGGGCGCCCGCTGCGCCAGTACTATTGCCGTAGCGGGCGCCCAAGATGAGGAGGCCGCCCAACACCAGCGTGACAGTCATAAACGACAGCCCGACGAGGATATTATTATTGCTGACGGTGAGGAGATAGCCAACCATAAACGGACCAACGAAGCCGCCCAGATTGCCGAGACCGTTGATGAGTCCCATCGAGGCGCCAAGGGCGTCAGGCCCGACGAGTAACGGCGGCAGCGTCCAGAATACGCCGAGAAACGCCATGATTCCGGCCTCGGTCAGAGAGAGGAAAATGATCGAGAGCACGGGGCTGGACTTGCCGATCAGGGCCGAGATCAAGAGGGCGACACCGGCAACCACCAGCGGCGCCGCGATGTGCAGCTTGCGCTCGCCAGTGCGGTCGGAGTGCTTGGCATTCAGCCAAAGGGCGAGGACCGCAGCGATATAGGGCAGGGCGCCGAGAAACCCGACGCCAGCGGGGCCCAGGGAGGACAAGTTCTTTAGTACCGTAGGCATCCAGAGCGACACGCCATATAGTCCAATAAGAGCCAGGAAGTACACCAGCACCAAGAGCCAAACCTGTCCGCTTGCGAAGGCTTGCCGCCAATTGTTGGAGGACGGGCTGGTGTTTCTCTCGTCTTCTGCGAACTTGGCCCGGAGGTATTCCCGTTCCTCCTTGCTGATCCAGCGCGCCGTGTCAGGGGATTCATCAATGAAATACCACCAGACAATCGCCCAGATGAAGGCTGGCAAACCCTCCAGGACGAAGAGCCACCGCCAGGATAGGTGCGCCAGGATGAGACCGGCTACAGGGGACATAATAATGCCGGCGACCGGCAGACAAAACATCCAGTACGAATTGGCGCGCGCGCGTTCATCAAGCGGGAACCATTTGGCCAAAAGAGCGAGAGTTGCGGGCCAGACCCCGCCCTCTGCGATCCCGAGGATGAATCGTATCACTAAAAGCTCAGCAACATTTTGGACAAAGCCGGTCAGGATGGCAAATAACCCCCAAACAAGGAGGGCGATGGCGACGAATTTCTTTGCACTCCACTTTACCCCGAGATGACCACCCGGAATTTGAAAAAATAGATAACCAAAAAAGAAGATACCGCCGGCGAGACCAGCAACCGTGGCGCTCATGCCCAAGGTTTTTTCCATGCCGGAAAACCCGAATCCGATGTTGATGCGATCCATAAAGCTGATGGTGTACATCAGAAATGCGACTGGAATAATCCGTGCCCAGCGTTGTCGTGGAATCGAACTGGTAATCGATGTGCTCACAGAAGCCAATGGACTCCCCCTCCTAATTTGAGGACGCAATGCGGATTCAACGAGTGAGCCAATCTGTAAAACAAGCGCTTACATGAGTGCCAAACCAATATTCAATAGTGCAGGGAGCAGCTCTTTCCATTTTCCATATAGTATTTACGAAAGAAATCGGTAAATGAAAGCCCCTCCTTTTCTCCGTGAGTAGAAATCGTCAATCAGGTCATTAGATTAATTTAAGATGACTTTATCATACAGTAATCTAAATTTCCAGTGGCAATATCAGCTTTTACATTCGTTCCGGCGTCTGCAGGACTGCGGCAACTTTGTCCAGGTGGTGGGACATGATATCTGTCGCGGTCTGGTGGTCACGCTCCTCGATGGCTTGAACCATGTGCCGATGTTCCTCAAACAACCGCGCCGCCGACTCGCGTTCACTGTACATCCACAGCTTGCGGGTCTCGCGGATGGTCCGTATCATGGCGCCAGAAATGTTTTCCATCATCTTTTCTAACAGTGGATTTTGTGTGGCGCGACCGATGGCCAGGTGAAGGTTCACATCGTATACTTGGCTTACCTCTTCATTTCCCACCGAGTGTTGCATTTGCAGAATCACCAAACCCAATTCGTTTATGTTCTCCTGGGTTCGAAATTGTGTCGCCAACCCGATGCAACCGACTTCCACAATCTTGCGAACCTGCAGAAACTGCAACAGTTCTGTTGCGTTGGTTAGAGCCGGACTCTGCGCAAGTTCCAAACCGTGCACTTTTTTGTCAGTCACGTAGGTGCCGTCGCCCTGTACGGATTCAATCATGCCCCTGGCCTTCAGCAGGCTGAGAGCTTCCCGTATGGTTGACCTGCCAACGCGGTACTGCTTGGCCAGGTTCTCAATCGGTTCGAGTTTGTTCCCCGGCTTAATGACGCCGGAGGCAATCATCTGAATCAGTTCGTCCGCGACAATCTCATAGTTTTTCCTGTTCAGTCCCATGTTGGCCTCCAGCGTTCTGTAGACAGCATCCTATAATTATTCTACACATTTTTACTCCTTCGTGGTACAGTGAGAATACATTCATCTGACGACCTGATTTATTTTACCGTGGGAGGCGACAATGTTTCATGCTGGCTGAAAATCTACGTCAACAATTCATTTCCGTGGTCGGCAAGAAGTGGTTTTTGGACAGCCCGAACGAATTGCACGCCTACTCGTACGATGCAACTCCTCTGTTGCAGTCCGTTCCGGACGCCGTCATCATTCCCGTTTCTGTGCAAGAAGTCTCCACGATTTTGCACATGGCGAATGAACACCGGATTCCAGTCATTGCGCGCGGATCAGGAACCAACCTGGCTGGTGGAACCATACCCGTACAAGGCGGGATTGTGCTCAACATGAACCGATTCAACCAGATCTACGAGATCGACGAGAAGAACCTCACCGCCACTTTGGGGCCGGGTGTGATCACCGCAGATTTTCACACGGCGGTGGAAGCGGTCGGTCTGTTTTATCCTCCGGACCCAGGGAGCATGCGCATATCCACCGTCGGGGGCAATGTGGCGCAAGGCGCCGGGGGAATGCGCGGACTGAAGTATGGCGTCACAAAAGACTACGTCATGGGGTTGGAGTACGTTCTGCCAACAGGCGAAGTCATGCGTTCCGGAGGGAAGAATGTCAAAGACGTCGCAGGGTATGACCTCACCCGACTGATGGTCGGATCGGAAGGAACGCTCGGGGTGATCACCGAAATCACGGTGAAACTGCTCCCGTTCCCGGCGACGAAGCGCACGCTGGTCGTCTACTGCCGCAATTTGGTGGATGCCGCACGGATCGTCGAACAAATTATCGCAGCCAGGATCATCCCTGCAACCATCGAATTTCTCGACAAGGCCACCATGAAGGTCGTGGACGACTTCGCCAAACTTGGCCTGCCGCTCGACATGGCCTCCATGCTCCTGATTGAACAGGACGGCGCTGAGTCGCAGGTCGTGCAAGACATCGAGAAGATTGCAGACATTGCCCGCCGGGCAGGCGCAGCGGAGGTGCGCATGGCCGCGACGATGGAGGAAGGCGCCAAACTGCTCACCGCACGCCGAGCCGCGCTGTCCGCCCTGTCCCGACTGCGTCCCACGACTATCCTGGAAGACGCCACCGTGCCCCGCGCGAGGCTGGCTGAAATGGTGCAGGAGATCGAGCGGGTCGCGAGTAAGTACAATCTGCAGATTTGTACGTTTGGCCACGCGGGAGACGGCAACCTGCACCCCACCTGCATGACCGACGAACGCGACCGCGAAGAAATCGAGCGCGTCGAACAGGCCTTTGAGGAAATTTTTCACGCAGCCATTCGCTTCGGCGGCACCATCACGGGTGAACACGGCGTCGGGATGACAAAGTCCAAGTATCTGCACCTGAAGGTGGGCGAGGGTGGGATTGAACTCATGGAACGCTTGAAAGCCGCATTTGATCCGAACAACATCCTGAACCCGGGCAAAGTATTTGCCAAGCGGGACCGGCGAAGAATCGTGGTGAGACAATCATGACCGCCAAAACGCCAGATCTCTTGGATCCGCTCTTGAACTCAACGCGGCAGTCGCATACAGAAGCGCCGCCTGCGCCAGTCACCGTCGCCGCTCGTGACGCGCTGCTCGACAAGTTTGACATGGCTGAGTTGCAAAACTGCATGCACTGCGGTTTCTGTTTGCCGACCTGCCCGACCTATCTACAAACGGGTCTTGAGACATACAGTCCGCGTGGCCGCATTGCCCTGATGAAAGGGGTTGCAGAAGAAAAGCTCTCCCTCGACGCGGAGTTTGAGAAAAATATGTACGCTTGTTTGGGTTGCCGAGCATGCGAAACGGCCTGCCCATCCGGGGTCGCGTACGGAAAATTGATCGAAACGGCTCGCGAGGTGATTGAGGACAACAAAACGCGTCAAGGCAAAACGTCCTTGATGCGGAAACTGATCCTCAGGAACGTGTTTCTGCACCCGAAACGCGTTCGGACTTTCGGAACCACGTTATGGATTACACAGGCATTGGGTCTGCAAAAACTGGCCAACAAGACGGGATTGATTCATATTTTGCCCAGAGAAATCGCGGAGATGCAGCATGCGGTGGACAAGGTCGCGTCACCATCAAAGCGGAAAGAACGCAGACGAATTTTCATCCCGGTTGTTGGTGGCACGCAAGCGCCATGGAAATCTATCCCGAAAATCGGCTTCTTCACAGGTTGTATCATGGACGAAATGTTCTATGAAACGAACCAGGCCACGGCGCGCTTGCTTAGCAAGGCTGGCTGCGACGTCGTCTTTGTGGCGGATCAGGCGTGTTGTGGCGCCCTGCATGCGCACTCTGGCGAGAAGTCAGGCGCCACAGATCTGGCAAAGCGCAACATAGAAGCGTTTGAGCGGGCGAGCGTCGACTTCGTCGTCAATAATGCCGGGGGCTGCGGGGCCGCCTTGAAGGACTACCGCCACTTGTTTGCCAACGACACAGAGTGGAGAGAGCGCGCAGATTCCTTTGTCGCGAAGGTGCGAGACGCCAACGAATTGCTGGTTGAACTGCCTCCGCTAACATTTCATAAGCCATTGCATGTGCGCGTCACCTATCAAGATTCGTGCCACTTGGCGCATGGGCAAGGCGTCCGCAATCAACCGCGCCAACTCATCCAAAGCATTCCAGGGGTAGAGTTGGTTGAGATGAGTCATCCGGACAGTTGCTGTGGGTCTGGCGGTATCTACAACATCACGAATTTCGACATGTCCATGGATATCCTGGACGACAAGATGGTAGACGTGCAACACACGAAAGCTCGCCTGATTGTCACCGCAAACCCTGGCTGTCTGCTGCAAATGAAAGAAGGCATCATTCGGTCTGGTCTCCAGGGGCAGATGGAAGCCGTGCATATCATGGATCTCCTCGACCGGGCTCTGTAAGTCAAACCCAAACTTGATCAGCGTGCATGATGCTTCACTTATTGGGGAGTGGATTCGGCAGCAGCGGCCAACGTTGCTCCCTATCCAAATGGACCGGCACCTTTGTACGACCATGTAACCAATCAGTACGGGAAAGCCCCCTGTTTTTGGGGCCGTTATCTGAATCTATACCCTTTGACTTCTGCAGAAGTAGCATACCTTCGTAACAAGGGCACCGGAATTTTAGTGCTGTATTCAGGTGTCGCATCCAGCATTAGTCAAGGGTATCCAGGCGGTCAAACTGACGGCACAAATGCAGTCGCCACTCTCGAGGGACTGCAGAACGAAAACGGTGGGATATCTCTCTGTGCCATTTTCGTTGATGTAGAACAAGCCAACGCTGACGGAGTTTCGTCTGCGACCATCGCTGGATATTTTGAAGGATTCTGCGATGCAGTCCATTCATCCGGTCATTACACTCCTGGTCCTGATGGTCCACCTGTAGGCGGGTATTGCAATGGTGCGGAGTGTGGAACAAGTCATATTGTCGCTTGGCAATATGCCGAGGTTTGTCCACCCAATATTTGCTACGATACAGCTACAGGAACGTACACAGTTGGATGTGTCGATCTTGATGAGCTGAAACCCGGTACGCACAGTGTGTTGTGGCAAGACTGATTTGGAATCAATCTTCCGCCCGGTGTAACCTCAGCCGGGCGGATTCATTTAGAAGTGATTCATGAAGCGGGGGTGCAACCAAGTAACTGTCTGGGCGCCGATCACGTACGGCCGAGTATCAGCCGTCGGATTTGCAACGTTCAAACTAAAAACACTCAATTTATCTCGGAACAGCGCTCCGACATTGGCGGAACTATCGGGTGATCCAAGTGGACCAAAAGCTGTGACTGTAAAGATGTTTTCCGTACTGTATCCCTTCGCGGAGTAACCGTTAAACGTAATTTTCCACTTAGTAATCCAAATTAGTAATCCAAGGTTCTCTCTCCTTATGCGCGGTCCCACAGAGAGTGGAATTTGGCGTAAAATAAAATCTGTCAAATAGGCACGGGCATACAATCCAGAACCAGTACTTAGCGCCTGCATGTATGCATTCACAAAAGCAGTCGGAGTGGCTGGTACACTGGCTATCGCCGAATAAAGGCTTTGTACTTGGGAGATCGACATTGCTGGAGGCGGGGTTGGGGCTGCTGCATGGATCTTCGTACCCTTTGGCGCCGCTCCTTTTTGGGAGGAGGAAGCTGCGTATGTCGCTGGGTATATCCATGATACAAAAAAAACTGACATGAGAATACCTGCAAAAACTCCCGCCAATATGTTGAGTCGCTTTTTCAATGCAGATCACCTATATTTTTTGATTAATTTGTAAATATTGGTTTTCGATTGGTTTGGTCAATCATCCGCTATATTCACGTATGATTCCCCCTCTCTTTAGACATTGTTTTCAATAGACGATTCATATGCCAAAAAGGTTACACATCGTGCTCCCGACTCTGCGTCCTTTGAATAACACAATCGAACCGAAGCCCTGAACATCTCCGCGAAGCGCACACGGAACCATATCGCGCAAAACAATCGCGACACGCCGCAGAATCATGAGCATGTGGTACTGTAAGAGGCGAAACGGGGGATCGTCCATGACACAGGACGACATCAAATACGAAGTGGCGACGCTGCTCACGGCGCGGCGTTGCTCTTACAATGAGATCGCGCGACGCCTGAGACTCACAGAATCCAGAGTGGGCGCCATCATTCGCGATCTGCGCCGGATTGGCATCCTGCCGCCCGCGACGCACCGGAGCTCATGGTGTCCCGCCTGGCCCTGCCGGTTGACCCCGTGGAACTCAAGGAAGCCATCCGGACTGTGGAGCTTGCCGTCAACCGGTATGCGACGATCACGGAGGATTCGCCGTCGCATGTGCTATCCTTTCTGAGCAAACGCGAAACGGTGGAGTTGGGCGCACAACTCCTTGGGCTATCGGATGTGGACGGTCAGGACACGTCGGCGGCGGTCGTGCAGGCTTTGGCGCACGTCCTGGAGCGCGGTGGGTACGATGTGCCCCCGTTGTCGGGGTTCACGCCGGTTCATTCATGATACCCGCTGCTCGCCCGGCCCGGCACACCCCCGGTCCTGTAATTCCTCCCTCGTCTATGTGCAACAAGTCACGACGCGCCGTCTCCCCCCTCCCCGATCATTTCGACGGTCGTGAGCGTAGCCCGCGCTATCCGCGCCAGGACGTGGTCGTACCCTGTTCCCTGCCCGCGATCTCCTCCAGGCCTTCCAGCGCCGTTCTGAGCGCGGTCAGGAGACGTGTGACGCCCCTTGTCGCATGCGCGTGTCTCGCTTCGATCTCGTCCAGCCAGTCCGGCCCAAGCGTATGTTTCGCCGCCGTGTTCTCGTCGATTTGTCCGATCCGCTCATGTAGCGCTGCGGCCACTCAATCCGACGCCTCACGCCAGACCACTCTTGCGCGGTCCATCTCGTCCTTACGTTGGGCCACCTCTGTGAATAGCGTTTCCAGCTCCATGTCGCGCGTTTCGTCTCCCATTTCACTCATTCCCCATCGCCCTCTCTGACTTCGCTCTGCAACGACTTGACGCATCCACGGGGACATTGGTTACACAGACCCGAAGGATTGCGCTAATATCCGGCGTAGCTCGACGACTCCAGCACCGGAATGGCCTGCGGTGTTCCATGCCGCCCCGCAATATAGCGAATGGCGGCCTGATAACAGGAACGCTCGTTGGCCTCCTGTTGACGACGCAGGGCGTTCTATTCGCACTGAGATTTGTCACCTTTGTCGAGGACATGGGCATTGGCATCCTGCTGGGAATTATTTTTGGACTGTACCCCAGTGTGAGGGCGGCCCTGATGACTCTCCATGTGGCGATCCAAGAATAAGGGCTGTATATCAATACCTCAGATGTCCAACTGTGAGTAATACTCTTCTGCAGATTCTATACCTCTCGTAGTGGATAGAAAGATTTCTCTCCAGGTCTGCACCTGCGGCGCAATGTGTATTAAGTCCAAAAATCATGCTATTCAAAGACCTGGATCTGTGTTCAACTAAAAATCTGCCCGAAAGTTTAACAAAGACCCATTTCGGCGGCGTATCTTCATTGTTGATCTCGCTTTAGCGTCGCGAACCGCTTCCTTCGGGGAGAGGTTAGGCGCGTCACTGCGGTGTTCTTTGGCCCTCAATGTATTCCCGGATCATCGACAGCGGCTCACCGCCGCAACTCCCGGCAAAGTAGCTGGGGGACCAGAGATGTCCGTTCCATAGTTTCTGACGGATCTCCGGATCGTACTTTTGCCGAATGAGGCGACTGGAGACGCCCTTCAGACTGTTGACCAAAGTGGAGATCGCCACTTTGGGCGGATAGTTGACCAACAGATGCACATGATCGTCCTCTCCGTCAAACTCGACTAACTCAGCCTCAAAATCGCGGCAGACAGAAGCCATGACCAGGCGCATGTCCGCCAAGATTGCTTTTGTAAACACGCCACGGCGGTATTTGGTGACAAAGACCAAGTGAACGTGCAGGTTGAATACACAGTGTCTTCCGGTTCGAATATCATTTGACGGGTTCATAGACCAAGTGTATCATATACTTTATGAAAATTCTCAAGGCGTTCCGCTTTCGCTTGGAACCCACGGATGAGCAGGCTCGTAAGTTCTCGCGATATCAAGGGTGCATGCGCTTTGAGAGAAAAAATCGGGACGAGGCAGGTCTTCGCTACCCGGACGCCAAGCAGATCAAGCTCGATCGGATGACGAAAGATCGAGATGGCCGAAACGTCTTCCCAAAGGTGTTTGTGCCCAAGATTGGCTGGGTGAAGTTTCGCCAGTTGCGCACCATTGACGGAACCATGAAGAACGCGACGGTGACATGGCGCGCAGCTCGTCTAACAGCGGGCAGTCGGTTCTGACGCAAGGATGAGAAATCGATCCAAGGAGTGCTATAGGGCTCCTGATGGCAGGAAGGAATCCACCGCATTCACGCGGAGGAGGAAGTCAACGAACTGAATAGTCGTGGTATTCTGACCGCGTGAGCGCTTGTTTGGGGCTTTGGAGGAGGGGTCGCGTGTTAGAGGATGCGGTGGCGTATTTACACGAACATCGCGAGCGTCATATGGAGGAATTATTTCGCTTTTTGCGTATTCCAAGCATCAGTCTGGACCCGGCGGGCGCCGATCAACTTCAGGAAGCGGCGGACTACTCTGCGCAGATGTTGCGCGACGCCGGATTGCAGCGAGTGGAGGTGTTGCAGACGCAAGGAGCGCCGCTCGTGTACGGGGAGTGGAAACGGGCGGTGGATGCGCCGACAGTCCTTGTCTACGGCCACTACGATGTTCAACCGTCTGGGCCGGAGGAGCGCTGGACGGCTCCGGCCTTCTCGCCGCAGATTCGTTCCGGTGCGATTTACGGGCGGGGCGCGAGTGACGATAAGGGGCAACTGTTTTTACATGTCAAGGCGATAGAAGCTATTTTAAAGACGGGCCTATCTCCGGCGTGCAATATTATCTTTTTGATTGAGGGCGAGGAAGAAACCGGGAGCGCCGAACTGCGGTCGCTTCTTTTACGCGTCACAGAGGATGGGTTGGCTTCGACCACAACTCAGATGGGTGAAGAGATTACGCTCGATTTGCGCGTGGACGCCGTCGTTATTTCGGATACTCCTTTCATGTCGCCGGATGAACCTGCATTATGCGTGGGTGTGCGCGGCTTTTGCGGTCTTCTGGTAGAGGTCGAAGGGCCTGCCGCCGACCTTCATTCCGGGGGATATGGCGGACTCGTACATAATCCTGCGCATGCGTTGGCGCGACTGCTTGCCAGCCTGCACGACGAAGATGGGCGAGTCGCTGTCGCGAATTTTTATAGGGATGTCGAAGAACTTCCGATGGACGAACGGGCGCGGCTCCGTCAGGCGACGCCGCCTGCGGAGGAATTGGCCCGTCAACTCGGCGTTTCAGAGTTGTTTGGCGAACCGGGATACAGTGCGCTGGAACGAATCTGGACACGGCCAACTCTGGATGTGAACGCGTTTTTGGCAGGCGATTGTGCGGAAACGGCGCGCACGATAATCCCTAAGGCGGCCCGCGCCACCGTGACGGCCCGCCTCGTGCCGGAACAAGATCCAGAAGACGTCGCGGCGGCGCTTGAACAGCATCTGAATCAGGCTGCGCCAAAAGGTGTAAAGCTGCGTTTGACGCGCCTGGACGAAGCGCGCGCGTGGTCGGTCGCCGGCGATGAAAAGGCGCACAGGCATGCGCTTGCGGCGCTCTTATACGGGTTTTCAAAGCCAGTCTCCACGATTCGCATGGGTGGCTCGATTCCTGTGGTGGCGGATTTTGTCGAGCAGTTACAGGCGCAGGTTGTGTTGCTTGGCTTCGGCCTGCCGTCCGACCAGGTTCACGCGGAAGATGAACACCTGGAATTGCGGCAGTTTGAGTTCGGACTTCGTACTTTACTTTATTATTATCACACTGCGTGGGATCACGCCTAAGGGGATGAATCACAAGATGGCGCTGGAAACTGCGTCAAACGGACCGCCGCTGCGCGCGGGCAGCATCAGTTTTTGGGGCGCATTCGCTATCTCATTTGGCAATATGGCGCCAGCGGCGAGTGTTTTGTTTCTTCCGCAAGCGATGGCCCAATTTACCGGTACGGCTGTTCCGTTAGCTTTTGTTTTTGCCATGATTGCCGCGTTTTTGACGGCGGCTTCAATCCTGCACTTTGCGAAGCGATTCGCATCATCGGGTGCTGCTTATACGTTTAATACGATGGGGTTTGGTAAAGTATTTGGTTTTCTATCCGGATGGATGCTCTGGCTCGCTTACGGGTTGGCGTTGCCATCCAATTTGCTTGTATTTGGCTATTTTGCGCAAGGGTTTATCGCTCAGTTGTTCGGAACAACGATATCGTGGATGGTATTCGCGCTCTTTGCGTTAGCCGCGATTGCTTATCTGGCCGTGCGCGGCATTCGTTCATCAGCGCGCGTCGATTTGGTGCTCGGCGCGATTGAAACGGCAATCATTCTCGGTTTGGCGCTTGCCATTGTCTTTCAGGGTGGAGCGCACGGCAACACGTGGGCTGTGTTTTCACCCGCAAACGCGCCGGGTTCGTGGGTTGGAATTGTGTTTGGCATGTTGTATGGCGTTGGCGCGTTTGCGGGTTTTGAAGCATCGGCAACGGTGGCTGAAGAAGTGCGAAATCGCTTTAAGACGATCCCAGCGGCGATTTTCCTGACGCTGATCATTGGCGGTGCTCTGTATGTGCTTGTCTCCTATGCGATTGCCATCGGCTATGGGGCAAATAGCGGCAGCGCATTGGCGCAGGCGACATCGCCTTTAAGCACTCTGGCCATTCACTTCGTGGGGCGATGGATGGCGTTGCTGGTTGATCTGGCGGCTATGGCGTCGGCGCTCGGCATCTCGCTTGCCAGTGCAAATGCGAGCGCCCGTGTCTTGTACAAGATGGGCAGCGATCAGGTGGTCAGTCCGTGGTTTGCGGCAACGCACAAGCGGTACGCGACACCGCATCACGCCACGCTCTTCATGGCCGCGCTTGGGGTCTTGATCATTGTGGGTCTGGGAACCGTCGCCAATCCCTACCCGGAGGGCTTCAGTTACTTGGTTGCCGCAGCTGACGTGTTGGGTCTGACGCTGTACGTATCGGTCAACCTGGCCTGGGTGAGGGTCTGGTGGAAAGACCAACAGCACCATCAGATGGGGTTCCTGGTTGGTGTGGTTCCCTCCATTTTGGGTGCTGTCGTTATGTTGATTCCACTGGTCTCGACCATCTATCCGATACCAGCGTGGCCTTTGGATCTGGCGCTCTACCTGACATTTGCCTATGTTGCAGTCGGGTTGGTGATTGCGTTCATTCTCAAAGTCAAGTATCCTCAGCGCCTCGCTCAAGCGGGTCAAGTATTTGCAGCGAATGACACGCTTGAGGGATAATGGCCAGATGGGTTGAGACCGCTGACAGGCCGCTTCTGGAGCGGCGGGTGCACGCGCGACGATTCGCTGTCAGCCCTTAGTCCATCGGCTTTAATTCAACGCCCTTCGTTTCTGGCAAAGCCAGGACGGCTATGACGCAAAGCAGATAACTGATCGGTCCGAAGATGGCAATGGCGTGACCGAGGCCGCCGAGTGCTCCGCTCAGGTAACCGATCAGGGCGGGAGCAAACGCGGCGATCGCTCGCCCTCCGTTATACGTAAATCCTTGCGCCGCCCCGCGTACGCGTGTGGGGAACAGTTCTGCAAGGTACGAACCGAACCCGCTAAAGATTCCCGACGCGAAAAAGCCGAGCGGAAATGACAGAGGGATAAGCAACGTGTTCGTCTTCACCACGGCAGTATACAACAAAACAATGATGGCGGATCCAATCGCGAAGAACAAAAAATTCATGCGCCTTCCCAGACGGTCGTTCAACCATCCGGATGTCACGTAGCCGACGAACGATCCGATGATCACCAAGGCAAGGTAAGGCCCGCTGCCGATTGCGGACAGGTGTCGTACTTTTATAAGAAACGTGGGCAATAACGTAAATATTGAGTAGTACCCGAATAGTGCGCCTGTGCTGAGCAACGTGGCCAAAAGTGTGCGTGGGAGCAGGTCGCCGCGCCAGAGTTGGAAAAAGGTCAGAGTCAAATCTTTGCTTTTTGCAGTTCCTTTAACAAGTTCCTGCTCCCTTAATTGACGTTTGATTTCTATCGTCTTGCGCCACACGTCGGGTTCTTCTACACGCCGCAGCACGTACAGGACGAATAACGCGGGCAAGGCGCCAATATAAAAGAGAACGCGCCACCCGGCTGTCAACCCCATGGTTTGTGCGATGATGAGTTCCACAATGAGCGCGGCTCCCCAGCCAATCGCCCACGAACTCTGCATCCAGCCCAGCCACCGTCCACGCAAATGTGCAGGCGCGCTTTCAGACAACAGCGCCGCGCCCGCCGCCCAAGCACCGCCGAAACCGAGACCTTCGAGGGCGCGGAAGACCAACAATTGCGAAAAATTCTGCGCGAGTCCAGTCAACCCGGTGAACACAGCATAAAACAGGATAGCGATCGCGAGCGCTCTGGCCCGCCCCCAGTAGTCAGCGATGACACCTGCAAACAACCCGCCAAATGCCGATACAAACAGGGAAGCCGTCGCCAATAGGCCAGCCTCGCCTATGGACAGCCCAAAAACGGAAATGATCGTCGACAAGACCAATGTAAAAATCATAAAATCAAATCCGTCCAGCGCATATCCGCCAAATGCCGCCGCAAACGCTCTTTTTGCCGACAAACTGACGCGATCGGAGACCGATCCCCCGGAGGACGTCACAGCCATTTTTCATTCCTCCTCATTATATCGTCGGTAATATCACTGACAAACATGTGACCCGGAGCGTGGGTGACTGCAAGCGGAGGGCGCAAGGACGCCAAGGCCTCCTGAGTCGTCACGCCGCATGCCCAAAAAAGCGGTGTCTCGCCAGGATAAATTGATACCGCATCGCCAAAATCGGGCGTCATCAGATCGCGAATGCCCAGCTTCGCCGGATCGCCAACATGCACGGGCGCGCCGTGCGCCCAAGGGTACTGGGCAGTGAGCGCAACTACGTCCTCAATGATGGCATTCGGCAATGGGCGCATGGACACCACGAGGTTCGTCTCAATGCCGCCGCCGGGTTTACACGGCAGATTCGTCCGATACATGGGAACATTGTGCGAGAGTTCAATATGTCGCACGGGATAGTCGCGCGCTAACATTGCGCCCTCAAATGAGAAGCTGCAACCGAGCAGAAATCCCCGCCAATCGTCGCCCCACAACGCGCGTACATCTTCGCGCTGTTCCACCGCCCTGCCCTCCCGAAACACGCGATAGAGAGGGATATCGCGCCGTAAGTCCGAGTGCGGAGCGAAGCGTTTCGGCGTGGGGTCGCCCGCGTCTGTGACTTCCAGCAGCGGTGCGGGCTGGGGGTTGTTCCGTACGAACTCGGCAAACCGCTCTGCCCATTCACCGGGAAGCATGACGACATTTGCCTGCACAAAACCAGAAGCAAGACCGCTTGTCGGCCCCCGCCAGTGACCTGCGCGAACTGCCGCGCGCACCTCTTTACCCGTCCGTAGGTCCTGCGCATTCACGTGATCTCTACACCCCCTTCACATTCATATTTGCTCCCTTTACATCCTGTATTGCGGTCAAAAGTTTATTTGCAAGTGAGTTCAGAAACAGAGTATTATAAATCATAAGTAGTGTCAAGATTCGAAATAACAAGTTCGAAAAACGGAACAAATAAAGCGTTTGGCTCCTGGTTGCTCTGACAGTCGTGTATTTATATAATCAGAGGTGAAGTTCACAATTCGGAATTTGTGTGAAAGACTTGGAAATGGGGTTGGTTGGCTATGCATAGCTTGGGAACGGGGATAACTGCGGAATATAAGAACAAGACAGTTGTGAAATCGATGGCGGTGCTGAATCTGTTTCTTGACCATGAGCGGTTGACGCTTAACGAAATGGTGCAATTGCTGCAGGCCCCGAAAACCTCGGTTTACCGGATGGTTGGGTCTTTTGAGGAAATGGGATTCCTGAGAAAGGATAACGAGGGCAAGTACTCTCTGGGCCTGCTCTTTCTGCGGTTTGGTCGACTGGTGTCGGAGCGGCTCGATATACGAAATACAGTTTTGCCGATCATGAGAGAGTTGCGCGATAAAGTGGATGAGGCTGTCAACTTAATTGTGCGCGACCATGACGGCGCGGTGTACATCGAAAAGGTGGATACCAGTCGGCCGGTGCGCATTTACAATAACCCCGGTCGGCGGGCTCCCATGTACGGAGGGGCGTGTCCCCGGATTCTCTTGTCCTTCATGAATCCTGCAGAGCAGGAAGCCTACCTTAGTCGAGTTCAACTCCTGCCCGTTGGCCGCAACACAATCACGGATTTGAAAGAATTAAGGAGAGTATTGGACGAAGCGCGGGATAGAGGCTACTCCATCAGTCATTCGGAGTTGGAAAATGACACCTCATCTATCGCGGCGCCTCTCATGGATCATACTGGAACCGTTGTGGCTGGGCTCAGTATTGCAGGACCGACGTCTCGATTTGGGCCGGATGCTGTTCCTGTCTTCCTGGAGAACTTGCTGCTATATTCAAAAAAAGCTTCCCGCGAACTTGGCTGGAATGGCTGAGGCGGCGTTTTCCACTCTCCTGCCGCTCTCCTGCCAATCAATACGAAACGGGATTGTATCAGTGGGCTCTTGATGGTCATGTTCGGGAGGAATACATTTGCTAAACGGCTCTTCAATAACTTTTTATCCATTGGGCGAAGCAGCGATTGTTATCCAGTTTGGGGAAACCATTGATGAACAGACGAATCGTCTGGTGGTATCATTCAGCCGTCATATCGAGACTTGTTCCATACCTGGCATGATCGAGCAAGTTCCTTCGTTGAATTCAATCACTCTGTTTTATGATGTTATGCAGCAAAATTATACAGAAATCGAGCAAAGTCTTCGGAACATGCTCCGCACATTTGAAGTTGCACATACAGACGCAGGACGCATTGTTGAGATTCCGGTATGTTATGGCGGTGATTTTGGACCCGATTTAAGTCATGTTGCAGATTATCACAACTTATCTGAAGAAGAAGTGATCAGGATTCACGCTGAACCGATCTATTTAGTCTACATGATTGGCTTTGCGCCTGGCTTTCCCTTTCTGGGGGGTTTATCTGAGAAAATTGCAACACCGCGGCGGGAATCGCCCAGAGTGCAGATACCCGTTGGGTCGGTGGGCATTGCAGGCGCCCAAACGGGTATTTATTCAATTTCAACTCCAGGTGGGTGGCAACTGATAGGACGAACTCCGACAGAGTTATTCCAGCCTGCCAAAGATCCACCGAGTCTGCTCCAGGCAGGCGATCGGGTTAAATTCATTCCCATTGCCAGGGAAACTTATCTGGTATTGAAAGGGAATGAAGCGGGATGATCGTCAGACAGCCAGGTATTTTGACAACTTTCCAGGATCGCGGCCGTTACGGGTTTCAAAAGTATGGAGTGTTGGTAAATGGCGCGATGGACATGTTTGCGCTTCGCGTGGCAAACATCCTGGTGGGCAACAGTCAAGACGAAGCGGCGTTGGAAATCACGTTACATGGCCCTTCAATTGAACTTACAGAGGATATTACGTTCGCGATTTGTGGAGCGCGTCTTTCTCCAATGCTGAATGGCTCTCTCGTATCAGAGTGGCGAAGAGTTTCAGCCAAGGCAGGGAGCATGCTGTCGTTTGGCAAACCTGCGCGTGGCTGCCGCGCGTATCTGGCCGTTGCAGGCGGCTTTGATGTGCCTGAAGTAATGGGCAGCCGCAGCACCTATTTACGAGGACAGATCGGTGGATTCGAGGGGAGGGCTCTAAAACAGGGCGATGAATTGAAGGTTCGCCAGACCGACGTGGAAGGTTCTGTATTAAAAGTTGCTGTATTAGATGCAAACAGCGGCCTGGATTGGTTCGTGAGTCCAACTCTATATCCAGCATACGGGACTCATCCAGTTATACGGTTCATCTCTGGTCCAGATTTCAGGCTCTTCTCCGATGAAAGTCAGCGCCTGTTTGGAACTGAATCCTTCAAAATCACACCTCAGTCAGATCGGATGGGATACCGATTAAGTGGTCCGGCTCTGGAACTGGCGTCTCGTCAAGAGAAGGTGTCCACCGCTGTGACGGTGGGAACAATTCAGGTGCCTCCCGACGGCAACCCGATAATTTTGATGGCTGATCGTCAAACGATAGGAGGGTACCCCTGCATTGCCCAGGTCATTCAAGTGGATGTTCCTGTCCTGGCCCAATTAAAACCCGGCGACAGTCTGACTTTTCAGGAGGTCACGCTAGAGTTGGCCCAGGAACTCTGGCGTGAGAGAGAAATGAACATTCGCATACTGGAACAGGCCGTCTGCAATCAAAGCAAGGAACCATAGTTTGACTTGGTTTGTTTCCAACCGGACTGCTTGGTTAACGTAGGCATCACCAACAACCTGTACTGCGATTTTAATACCCAAGTCCACGGAACAGTTCTGGAGCTTCTCGCCAGCAGGCGAGAAGCGGTACTTTGTGCAGTGACGGCGGAGGATTGACCGGAGCAATGTGCTGGGGTACTTTGTTACAGTTAGCTGAAGATCCGTTTTCAAGTCGACAAGTTAAGCGATTGAAAGGCACGGACTCCATGCTCAGACTCCGTGTGGGGGATTTTCGAATCGTCTATTCCATAAGATGTTCGTAGACAGTGGTTTAGGTTGTATGGCCATTGTTTGCTCGTGAGATCAAAGGAGCATTCCCCCTATGAACAGAATGGATCGCTTGCTTGGCATCGTGATCGAGTTGCAGAGAAAAGGCAGTCGGCGCGCGGTGGACTTGGCGGATCGATTCGAGACTAGCGTCCGCACCATTTACCGGGACATGCAGGCCCTCTCCGAATCAGGCGTGCCAATTGTCGGGTCGCCCGGACAGGGGTATTCCCTCATGGACGGATACTTTCTGCCGCCGGTGCACCTCACGGTGGAAGAGGCGGTCTCTCTTCTGATGGGCACCGAGTTTGTGGAGCAGCAGTTCGATCCGCCGTATTCCACCCAGGCGGAGTCGAGCCGACACAAGATTGAGAGCGTGCTGCCCGCGCATGTGCGTGCGCGGGTGGAGGAGTTTCGCGAATCAACGAAGATCTTGAATCCGGGCAGGTCCACGGGGCAGTACGGAGTGGAGATGACGGTCCTTTCGCGAATTCGTGGTGCGTTGCTGGCGGAGAAAAAAGTGCGTTTTCGCTACACGAAGCCATCCATTCGTGCGGACGAGGAGCGCGAGACGGAGCGAACGGTCGCGCCATACGGGCTTGTGCTGATTCAAGGGGCATGGATGCTGGTTGCACACTGTGACCTGCGCGACGACATTCGCCACTTTCGCCTGTCGAGGATACGGAACGCCGTTGTATTGAGCGAGTCGTTCGTGCGCCCCGCCGATTTCGAGCTTCGCCGCTACGCGCCGAAAGATGACCGACAGTTCCTGGTGCACCTTCAGTTCCAGCCGCACCTGCGGGACGCCGTACTTGAGTCTAACAACTTCTTCATGGAGTCGATGGCGATGGGCACCGACGCCATTGATGTGACCTTGCGCGTGCGGCAACCGAAGGATGTGCTCAAATGGGTGCTCAGTTGGGGTGCGGGCGTCGAGGTGACTGAGCCGCACGCGTTTCGTTTACAGGTACGAAGCGAGATCGAAAAAATGCTGCGGAGATACTGACATACTGCTGTCAGTATGCATCTTGCAAGATGGAGCTGAAAACACACGAAAGGAATGAATAAAACCGCATGAACACGAGTGAGATTGTATTGAGCGTCGAGGCCCAGACGGAATTTTACTTGAACGAACTGACGAATCTGAACATGGATCAGCTCTGTCGTAAGCCGCGCGATGACGCGTGGTCCCTGGGGCAAATGATGGTCCACCTGATGAACAGTGCCCGCTTCATGCAATTACCCAACGTGGAGGTCTGTCGCGATGCCACGAATCCCGCCGTGCACGTTGGCGGGTCCAAGAATGACAGAGGGGAAGAGGTGTTTCGTGTAGGGAGCTTCCCGCCGATTCGGATTCAGGTACCACCGTCGCCGCAGTACACACCCGCGCAGCCGGAGAGCAAAGAAGAGATTCGAGCGGGCATGCAGGACGTGATTGTCCGCATGCGATCCGTCGCACCGGCGCTGGACGAAATCCCCGCAGAGAACACGGTGGGGCACCCGGGTTTCGGATACCTGAACGCGAAAGAGTGGTTTCAGTTGATAGAGATGCACTACCGCCACCACCGCCATCAACTGTGCCGCTTGAAGGAGTTTCTCGGAGTCTAGTTGCACGTCGAGCGAGTCTCTCAGGCATGCCGCCCAAGAGATTGTCGAGCGGTTGGATTAGATTTACGGCACCCCCACAAGACCTGGCTCAGGGTGGCAACTTCGTGATGGTGCTGCAAAATGCAGTGAAGACACTGTGGGAACATACCACAGTGTCTTCATGCCAAGAGGAGGGAAATCACATGACAAATACACGGCAGATTTCAGGAGGGTCAACTCAATGGGTTGACCACATACCCGTCCTCTGGTTTGAACCTCAAGGTCACAGTTCCAAACGCCAACTCATCATCTTTCTGCATCATTTTAGCGGCACCAAAGAATCCACTGTTCCCTTGTTGCAGGATCTTGCCGCCAAGGGATTTGTCGCGCTCAGTTTCGACGCATGGCAGCATGGAGAGAGGGGAACGGAGACGCAGCAAGAAATATCAGATCGAGTCTTTGGAAACTTTATACACCACATGCACCACTTGTGGCCTATCCTGGGTCAAACCACTCTGGATACGCTTCGAGTCATTGATTGGGCAGTGTCTTCATTGAACGTAGAACCTTACGTCTCGATGGGCGGTCTCTCAATGGGTGGAGACATTTCTGTTGCAGCAGCGGGGGTCGACCATCGCATCAAGCGAGTAGTCGCAGTTGTTGCAACTCCAGATTGGCTTCGCCCCGGCATGGAGGACGCCTTCCATCCTGGCACTCCAATGTCTCCAGGACTGCCGGATAGCTACGCTCAATACTTCTACGACCGCTTGAATCCTTTGACGAACCTGGCTGCCTATACGCGTGCACCTGAGATTCAGTTCATGTGTGGTGAAAAGGATACTCATGTACCACCCGATGGCGCGTTCCGATTTCAGTCTGCTCTTCAGGAAGCGTCTCCCGCAGCGACCAGTAAAGTCACGGTCAGTCTCATTCCCGGACTGAGACATATGGATATTAGAAATTTTGAACTTTGGTGGCCCGACTGCTCGGCCTCGCTAACCCAAGGGTAAGTTTAGGATCACAGTCGGTGTTTTTGTCAAGGTAGTTTTGAGCCACAGTGATCATTTTGAAAGTGAGCCACTTAGACAAGTGGAGGTTCCATTGTTGGGGTTCTACCCCATTCCCCTCGAGAGGGGAAAACGAATGTAT
>Ga0080006_1129763_pt1 | contig 49014 bp, 40 predicted proteins | sample RS3BMetagenome_FD_69209 | JGI IMG/M metagenome (GOLD analysis project Ga0080006, IMG submission 69209) | Ferric oxide microbial mat and aquatic microbial communities from Rainbow Spring, Yellowstone National Park, USA - RS3B (SPADES... ... | reverse complement strand
AAGGGCGGCGATCGCCTTGTCTTCCTCGGAGGTCATGGAGCGGAGATAGACGCGGGCGGCCATGGTGCAACTCCCCTGGGGTTACCTCCATGCACCTGCAAATCACCTGCCGGATGCACCACTAAGTCTGCTCGGATACCTCCTGACGATGTTCAATCCGAAGCTGGCGATCCACCAGACCTATGCCACGACGCTGAGGCGGGTCTACGGCGACCAGGTCTTCTCCGCAACGATCCCCATCGCGACCCACTTTAAGGAGGCCGTCGCCTCCCGCCGCTCAATCGCCAAATACAAGCCGACCAGCGTCGCCGCAAAGTCCATCAAGGCATTCGCCGACGAGCTGAGGGAGCGGGCTTTCTTCACGGTGAAGAATCACAACCGGGGGGCCGCCTGATGGCCAAGTCAACCGACATGATGAACCGCTTCGGCGGGAACGTTGCGGAGTCTATCGGGGCGAACCGGCAGGGCGGGGTAGGGCCGTCCGTCGTCGCTCCGCCGGCCCGGAACGTGGGTGTCGACCGACTTCGGGCCGGGGCGCAGATCGAGATCGACCGGATTATTGCAGACCCCAACCAACCCCGGACTGAGTTCGACGAGGAGAGACTCGACCGGCTGGCCGCGAGTCTCCGGGAGCACGGTCAGATCCAGCCTATCTCGGTCCGCTGGAGCGAACACCACGACCGCTACATCGTCGTTGCCGGGGAGCGGCGTTGGCGGGCCTCGATCAAGGCGGGCCGTAAGTCGATCGATACGGTGATCCTTGACGGCTCTCGGGACGAATCGGAGATCCTAGAATTGCAGCTCATCGAGAACTGCCTTAGAGAGGACCTGAGGCCCGTCGAGCAAGCCAAGGCGTTCCGGACCCTGATGGACCGCAACGGGTGGACCGGGGAGCAACTGGCCGAAAAGCTGCACATCAGTAACCCGTCAGTCTTCCGCTCGCTGGCTCTACTGAAGCTACCGTTCCCGGTCCAGGACCAAGTCGAGGCGGGGAACCTCGCCCCGTCAGTGGCCTATGAGGTGAGCCGGATCAACGATGCCGCCGAGCAAGCCGAGGTTGCCAAGCGGGTCATCGTCGAGGGCCTCAACCGAGACCAGACTGTCGAGGTGGTCCGCCAGTCGAAGGCCCGCAAGCCCACCGAGAAGGGTAGGGGGGCCGCCAAGGTCAAGCCACGCAAAGTCACCGAGCGAGTCTTCCGGACTGAGGTCGGGCCCAAGGTTACCGTCGAGTTCAAACGTGGGCTCGACGCGACGACGGTCTTGGCGGCTGTCCTTGAGGTCGCTGATCGACTCCGGGCCGAGTAGGGGGGACGACCAGGTCGCCGCGTGATCGCCGCCGGGCTCCTCGACCGAGACCCGCCCCGTGACCGGGTCGGGCTCGGGGCCGGGCAGGGGAGTGAGAAGCCAAAGCAGACTCGTCCGAGGGTAGGTGACCGCTGATGTCCACCCCGAGCGAGTGGCAGCGGAGCCGCCAGGAGGAGTGGGACGAGCGGCATCGCCGGTGGGCCAGGGAGCAGCGCGAGCGGGAGGAGCGCGAGGGCACCGATTACTGGAAAACCACGCAGCCCAAGACCCAATCGTTCTTCGATTGGTCCGAGTCCGAGCGTGCGGCCGAGGCGGCCCTCCAGGCCGAGGAACTCCGCCAGGCCGCCGAGGAGGCCCGCCGCGGCCGGGAGGAGATGGACCGGCTGCTGGAAGAGCATGTCGCCCAGATGGGGGGTTCGGGATCGATCCCGCCCTGCCTGGCTACGCTCGGCCTGGGCCGCGAGGCCGACTTGGAGCAGGTGAAGGCCAGCTATCGCCGGCTGGCCCTGGTCCACCACCCAGATAGGGGAGGGGAGCCGGCGGAGTTCCGGCGGATCAAGCGGGCCTACGACCAGGCGTTGGCCTACTTGAGGCGGCGACGGAAGGTGTAGCTACTCCTATCCTCGGGTGTGATTTTCTCCCCCGCCGGCCATCGCCGGGAAATCGCAGAGCGGGATGCTCTCGCCGGGCTCCGCCAGGACCTCGGCCAGCGTCGTCTGGGCGAAGGCCCGCTCCACCATCGCCAGTGCACCATCAAGCCGCTTGTGCAGCGGACAGAGCCTCACCCCGTGGGACGCCAGCCCCAGGGGACAGGTTTCGATCCGCTTGATCGGCTCGACGGCGTTGACCACCTCCAGGAGGGTCAATGCTCCCGGCTCCTTGACCAGCGTCATCCCCCCGCCCGTGCCGCGTCGGGAATGGACCACCCCGCCACGGCTCAGGCCCTGCAAGACCTTCGACAGGTACGCCTTCGGGACGCGGGTGGCCGTGGCGATCTGGTGTTACCTCGTGGCCGATCAGTGTCGCACGGCTGGGAACGCTAACCATTCGGGAATTGACCATACATGATCGGCCAACCCGGCCGCCATCGCTGGGCTTCTCTTCCGCCAAATTCCTTAGTCGTCTTTGATCCGCAATGTCCGAACCGGCCAGCAGAAATTGTAGACGTACATCGTCAGGTAGGTCACCGACTCGTGATATCTCCAATCCTTGCTGAACCGGTACGTCTTGCGGGCCTTCCGGGCGTTACGGTGCCGATCTGTCCCATTCTGCCGCTCCACGAACGCCGTGTTGATCGCCCGACTTACCTTCGACATCCCCAACGCCGCGATCACCACCGCCATCGTGCCGAAGACCACTCGCGTCGCGATCGACACCACCCGACCCTTCCCTCGTGTCTTCTCCACCACGGCGTAGGTCAGGCCCTCCGGGGCCACCTTGTACGAGGCCTTGGGACGCCCTCGCTTGCCGGTCCGGGGCGGCGTGACCGTCTCGCCATAAGCTTGGAGGATCGCATCCTCGTAGGCCGGGTAGCCGTCGGTGGTGATCAAGTTCATCAGTCGGCCCCCGGTGCGAAGCTTGAAGTCCTCGACCACCGCGACGACGTTCTCAGCCGTCCGTTCGCCAGCCACGACGCTGATCACCAATCGACTCTCGGCATCGATCGCGACATGGTCCCAGGTATCTCCCTTGCGGTCATCGGCCGGGTCGGTCTGGTCGCAATTCTTCTCCTTCTTGGCGACGAAGGACCACTTCTCATCGAACTGGACCTCACGCGTGAGGGGGGGAAATCGCGACCAACTCGTCGTGGAGGTCGTGGGCGTGCTCGCCAGTGATCCGGCTCAGACGGCCAACCGTGCCGCGATCGACCTTGCAGAGCCGGCCAGTCTGTCGGACTCCGCACCCCTCGGCGATGTGCTCCAAGACCGATTCGACCTTCTCCGGGGGCAGTCGGGAGTCGAAGAGCGGAGTCCCTTTCCGCTCCGAGAAGCGGGCCTTGCAAGACTGGCAGCGGAGCATGCGTCGGGCCCTCTCTGGGCCATAGCGACTGGTGACCGAGAGATTTCCGGTTCTCCCGCACTCTCGGTGCAGAGGGGTCGTAGTAAGGCATATCGTGTCGTCACGTGAACCCATCTCAAAGAAAATCCCTGGAGCCTCGCGTTGCTTCCGCTTGAGTTGCTGGGCGCTCCCGAAGGGAGCCGCCTCGTCCGCGCCTGTCTTGATGTCGAGCAGCTCATCGTCCATCTGCGATCACCGCTCCCACGGCGGCCTGCCCCGTCTGCGGCTCCGACGCCCGTCGTGTGCGCAGCCGGTACACCCGCCGGCTCGAGGATCTGCCCTGCCTCGGCCGGCGCGTGCGGCTCCGCGTCGATGTCCGCCGCTTCGACTGCCCACGGTCTGACTGCCCACGACGCATCTTTGCCGAGCGACTCCCGGGGTTTGCCGCGCCGCAGGCCAGGACCACTGACCGGCTCCGCCAGACCCAGACGGACATCGGCTCGTCGCTGGGTGGCGAGGCCGGTTCACGCCTCGCTTCGCGCATGGGGATGGCCACCAGCCCCGACACACTGCTGCGGCGGGTCAAGCGGCTCAAGAACGAGCCTCCAGAGCCCCCTCGTGTTGTCGGCATCGACGACTGGGCGTGGCGCAAGGGACAGCGCTACGGCACCATCGTCGTGGACCTGGAACGGAGCGACGTCATCGACCTGTTGCCCGACCGCGACGCGGACACCGTGGCGGCGTGGCTGACGGCCCACCCCGGCGTCGAGGTGGTCAGCCGGGACCGCTCGGCCACCTACGCCCAGGCGGCGACCGAAGGTGCCCCGCAGGCCGGGCAGGTCGCGGACCGCTGGCACCTGCTGAAGAACTTGCGCGAGGCCGTCGAGCAAGTGCTCGAGCGGCACTCTGCGGCCATCAACGGGGCCATCAAGATCCCGGAAGCTCCACCGGGGCCGGACCGCGATGCGACAGCCCCCCAGACCAACGCAGCGGTACCGGCCGCCGAACCGCCCCTACCCGGGCCACCGGTCGAGCCGGTTCCGACATCACCACGACTCCAGGCCAAGCGGGCGAAACGGAGGCATCTGGCCGAGCGGTTCGATCAAGTCCACGAACTCGATAAGCGAGGCTATCCGGCCGCCCGCATCGCCCGCGAACTGGGCCTGTCACGGAGGTCCGTGTTCCGATACCTCCGGCGCGAGACGTGCCCCGCCTGGCACCTCCGGGGGTCGCAACGATCGCCGCTGGACGGGTACCGGGAGTGGATCGACGCCCGGATCGCCGAGGGCTTCATCAACATCGCCGACTTGCACCGGCAGCTGACGGGACGCGGGTTCACAGGGTCCTACGGCAGCGTCTACACGTTCGTCATGAAGCGACTCGGCGCGGCCGGCAAGAAGCGGGAGCGGCTCAACGCGGCCACTCCGCCGGTCCCGAGACCACCATCGGCAAGACAGCTCTCCTTCGAATGGGTCCGACGACCCGAGAAACGCAAGCCTGCCGAACAGGCTCGGCTCGACGTCATCCGAGGATGCCGCATCGAGCTGGCCGAGGCACTGGACCTGGCGGACGGGTTCGCGAATCTGATCCGTAAGCCGTCGACCGGGACGTTGAGCGACTGGCTAACCCGTGGCGAGGCCTCCCTGGACCCGGCCCTGCGTCGGTTCGCCGAGGGCATCCGCCGCGACGAGGCGTCCGTGCAAGCAGCGGTGACGCAGAAATGGAGCAACGGCCCCGTGGAGGGGCACGTGAACCGTCTGAAGACGATCTCGCATGAAAGCGGCAGATGTACGGCCGGGCGGGATTTGTCTTACTGCGGGCGCGGGTCCTGAGCGCCGCCTGAAGGAGCGGGGCGGCGACGATACCGCCGGAACCCGCACGGTCGCAGCCACCGAGAGTGCGGGAGAACCCAAATACCGTCGAACTTAACAGTCCGGGCCTCGGGTACCTGGCCCGCCAGGAAGACCACGGCCCGCAAGGCATATTCGACCGTCTGCGAAAACATGCGGGGGCCTCGCAAACCGGAAACTGGACCTTGACATCCAGAATTGGGGCATTAAGCTAATTGGACAACGAGATCCAATTGTCCTTTATGGTGCTCGGCCCGTCAACCGCCACCCTCATGGAGAATGATCATGACGCAGATCGATGAGGAACGCCTGGAGTCCGATCTCCCGTATCGCTTCGGCTATCTGGCCGGGTTCCTGGGATTCACCGGCGAGGACGTCGCCGCCATCCACGACGCCGCCCCGGCGCTGGCGCCGCTGGTGCCCGGATTGGTCGATGCCGTCTACGAGAAGCTCCGGGGCTACGACGCCACCTGGCGGCATTTCGTGCCCCGCCAGCATGGCTACTCGGGGCAGGTCGCGGAGGACGTCGAGAGTCTGGGCATGGACCATGAGGTGATCCGCTTCCGCAAGCAGCACCTGGGTCGTTACCTGACGGGCCTGGTCACGAGGGACTACGACCCGAAGATGGTCGTCTACCTCGACATGGTGGGGAAGATGCACACCCCCGCAGCGGGCTCGGAGGAACTGGACGTCCCTCTCGTGCAGATGAACGCCCTGCTGGGATGCGTCTCGGATGCCCTGATCGGGACGATCCTCGGCCTCGGGCAGGGGCGGGAGGAGGAAGTCCGGACGGTTCGCGCCTTCAACAAGCTGCTCTGGATCCAGAACGACCTGATCAATCGGCATTACCAGGGTTCACGCCGACCGAGCCCGGCCGCCGCCCTCCTGGCACAGGTCTGACTCCATCGTTCGGCGGGACCGCTTCAAGGGATGGGGAAAGGGGTCGGTCGATGGTAAATACCAAGACGATATTAACAAATAAATTTTCAGAAGGATTTCATGTATTCGTTTTCCTGATCGGGATCGCGGCGTTCGCCCCCGCGCAGCAGATCGAGCAGGCCCCGATCCACTATGGCACGGCGACGGATCGGAACGTGGTGGCCAGGCTCCGGAAACGGCTCGCGACGGGGGAGACGAAGCTCGATCACGACCCGGGACACGGCTACTTGAGGTCGCTGCTCCGCGAACTCGACATCCCCGAATCGTCGCAGGTGCTGGTCTTCTCGAAGACGAGCCTGCAACGGGAGCGGATCTCTCCCAGGACGCCCCGGGCGATCTACTTCAACGACGAGGTGTTCGTCGGCTCCTGTCTCCGGGGCCGGGTCCTCGAAGTCTCGGCGGCCGATGAGGCCCTCGGCACGGCCTTCTACACGCTCGACCAGTCCCGCGAGGAGACGCCCGTCCCGGTCCGGCAGGTCGAGTCCTGCCTGCTCTGTCACAGCTCCTCGGCCAACCAGGGCATCCCCGGGCACCTGGTCCGCTCCCTCTCCGTGGACCGGCAAGGGCTGCCCCTGCCGGCGAGCCGATCGTACCGCACCGACCACGCCAGCCCGCTCGCCGAGCGCTGGGGGGGCTGGTACGTGACCGGCACCAGCGGCCAGCAGGGGCACATGGGTAACACGATCTCGCGGGGCCGTGATCGTCCCACGGAGGATGACAACGACGCCGGAGGTCGGAACGTGATCGACCTGAAGGATCGATTCCCGACCTCCGCTTACCTGACGCCCCACAGCGACATCGTCGCGCTCCTGGTGCTCGAACACCAGGTCGGCATGCTCAACCGGATCGCCCGCGCGGGGATGGAGACGCGCATGGCGTTGCATTATGAGCAAGAGTTCAACAAGATGCCCGGCCGGACGTCCGGCCAGGAGTGCGAGGGCGCCCGGTCCCGGATCCGGAACGTCGGCGAGGCCGTGGTGCAGTACCTGCTCTTCCGGGACGAGGCCCACCTGGCCGGCACGATCAAGGGGACGTCCTCCTTCGCGGCCGACTTCGCCGCGCGAGGCCCCCGCGACTCGGAGGGGCGCTCCCTGCGCGACTTCGACCTCGAAACGCGGCTCTTCCGCCACCCGTGCAGCTATCTGATCTATTCCCGGGCCTTCGAGGCCCTCCCCGTCGAGGTGAAGGACCACGTCTATCGGAGGCTCTGGGAGATCCTCACCGCCCGGGCCTCAGGGAAGGACGACCCTCATTACTCCGCCGAGGATCGCCGGGCGATCGTCGAGATCCTCCGCGAGACGAAGCCGGGGCTGCCGGACTACTGGAAGTCGCCGACCGTCGGCTCCCCTTGATCGCGATCCTTGAGAGCAACCCCCCTTCGTGAGCCGTTGAGTGGGGTAGGGCCGCTTCGCCGGGTGAGTGCCGGGTGTTTTTCTCGCTTTGGTGTCCGGTCTTACCCCGGAATAGGAAAATCCGGTCAGATTATTCACACGTGGATCGCTTTCTTGGAAAGGGGGTGGTAATTAATGGCTCTGGAGCGTGCCAGATCGGGCGAAACTGTGGATCTGCGGTCCTTCGGCGAAGCCCCGGGGTCAGCCGGGACCATGGCCCTGGCGAGTACGGACGGCCTCAAGGTGATCCGGCTGGTGATCCCCAAGGGCCACGAACTCCCCACGCATCGGGCGAATGGCCCGATCACTTTCCAGTGTCTCGGGGGGCGGGTCGCCTTCACCTCGGGCGGGACGACCCGCGAACTCGTTGCCGGTCATTGGCTCTTCCTGGACGCCCGGGAGCCGCACTCGGTGGTCGGGCTGGAAAACTCCTCGGTGCTCCTCACCGTCATCCCCTGACCGCGAACCGGCCCTCCGGTCCTCGATCCTCTCTCCATCGAACAGGACCAACGCCAATGGCCGCCCGCCGCCCGATGACGGTCTCGCCCCTCTGGTTGCAGTGCTCGGTCCTGACGCTGATCTTCGGCTTCGCGATCCTGGGCTATGCGGCGGTCCGCACCTTCCGCGAGTCGGCGCCGGTCCCGTCGAGGATCGTCGACGAGGCGGGCAGGACCCTGTTCGACCGCGAGGAGATCGTCCAGGGTCAGGAACACTTCCTGACCTTCGGCCTGATGCAATACGGGACGGTCTACGGCCACGGCGCCTACCTCGGCCCCGACTTCACCGCCGATTACCTCCACCGCGAGGCGGTCTTCATGAAGGGCCTCTACGGCGGGGATGATGCCGCCGGCACCCGGGTCCGCCGCGAGTTGCAGGCCAACCGCCACGATCCTGGGACCGGCACCCTGGTCTGGACGACCGGGCAGGTGGCGGCGTTCGAGGCCAACCTCAATTACCTCCGCGACACGTTCCTCGACCGCGAGGCCAGCGGTGTGGGCCTCAAGCCGCACCTGATCGCCGACCCCGAGGAGTCGCGGAAGGTCGCCGGCTTCATCGCCTGGACGGCCTGGACGGCCGCCGCCCGGCGTCCCGACAAGGCATATTCCTACACCAACAACTGGCCGCCCGACGAACTGGTGGGCAACACGCTCACGGGCGAGGCGATTATGTGGAGCGCCATGTCCCTGGTGGCGCTGATGGGCGGGATCGGGATCGTCCTGGGCGTCTACGGCCGGTTCGGCGGCACGATCGGCTGGCACGAGACCGAGGAACGCCGCATCCGCTTCCTGCCCCCGTCCGAGGTCGGCCTGACCCCCGCCCAGCGGGTCACGGGTTGGTTCTTCCTGGTCGTGGCGGCCCTCTTCGTGCTCCAGAACCTGGTGGGCGGGGCGACCGTGCACTACATGGTCGAGGCGTCGGGCTTCTTCGGGATCGACCTGCCCCGGATCTTGCCCTACAACCTGTCGAGGACCTGGCACCTCCAGATGGCCATCTTCTTCGTGGCCACGGCCTACCTCGCCGCCGGGATCTTCCTGGCCCCGCTCATCGCCGGCCGCGAGCCGAGGGGCCAGGGCTGGCTGGCGGCGATCCTGCTCGGGGCTCTGGCGGTGGTCGTCTTCGGCAGCCTCGGCGGCGAACTCCTGAGCATCCACGGCTACCTCTCCAGGGCGATCCGGCCGATCTTCGGGGCGCAAGGGATGGAGTACATCGACCTCGGCCGGTTTTGGATGATCCTCCTGATCGTCGGGATGCTGCTCTGGGTCGTGATCATCTACCGAGGGTTGCGGCCCCGACTGGCGACAGAGAGCCGGGGGAATCTGCCCTGGCTGTTCCTGTATAGCTCGCTGTCGATCCCGGCATTCTACGCGGTCGGGCTCCTGGCCCGCACCAAGGGGACGTTCGCCATGGCCGACTTCTGGCGGTTCTGGGTCGTCCACCTCTGGGTCGAGGACTTCCTGGAGCTGTTCACCACGATGCTGGTCGCCAACATCTTTGTGCTCCTGGGGATCGTCTCGGAGCGGTTCGCCACCCGCCTGATCTACTTCGACGTGATCCTCTACTCGGTGGGCGGCGTGGTCGGCACGATGCACCACAGCTACTTCAGCGGCGGCCCGGCGATCCAGATGGCGCTGGGGGCGTTCTTCTCGGCGGCCGAGGTGATCCCCCTGACTCTCCTGACCGTCGAGGCGTGGTCGTTCCTCCAACTCGGCACCAGGCAGCAGGTGGGCGGGGCCAAGGAATTCCCCCACCGCTGGGCGGTCCTGTTCCTGGTCTCGGTCGGGTTCTGGAATTTCCTGGGGGCGGGGGTCTTCGGGTTCCTGATCAACCTGCCGGTGGTCAGCTACTACGAGATCGGCACCCTGCTGACCTCGAACCACGGACACGCGGCGTTCATGGGCGTCTACGGGATGCTCGCGCTGGCGCTGCTGTGCTTCTGCACCCGCTACCTGGCCCGGCCCGAGGATTGGAATGACCGGCTGATCGGCTATGCGTTCTGGGCGATCAACCTCGGGCTGATGCTGATGATCCTCGGCCACCTGTTCCCGCTGGGCGTCTTGCAGTTGGGGGACGTGGTCACCAACGGCTACTGGCACGCGCGATCGGAGTGGTTCCGCAACTACCCGTGGCTGTCCTGGGCCCGGCTGCCGGGCGACGTGATCTTCATGTCGGGCTCGTTTGTGATCCTCTGGCATAGCGTGATCGTGGTCATCCGGCCTCGACTGGGGCCGGTCCCGCGCGACGCGGACGGGTCCTCGCTCCAGGCGGCGTTGTTCACCGAGGTCCTGCCGTCGGGCTCGACCGCCGGGGCGTAACCGGGCCGGGAGGACGACCGCCATGCCGCCGTTCGCTGGATGGGTTCGATCGATCGACGTGCCGCTCTGCCTGCTCCTGGGCTACCTGGCGGCGTTGTGGGCCGGGGGACGGGCGCTGGAGGTCGTGGCCCGGGCCCACTTCCGCAAGGCCCGACGCCACGCCCACGAGGGGTTCGGCTACGACCCGGTGCTCGACCGCTATGAATGCCCGCAGGGCGAACTGCTCACCCTGCACACCTTCGACGATCGCGACAAGCTGGCGATCTACAAGGCTCCCGCGTCGAGCTGCAACGCCTGCACCTTGAAGTCGTTCTGCACGCCCCACGACGAGGGTCGCCACGTCTACCGCTCGCTGGCGGAGTTCCACGAGACCGACGTCGGGCTGTTCCACCGCCGGCTGTCGCTGATCATCCTGGCGATCGCCGCCCTGTTCGCCCTCGGCGGCGTGGTCGTCTGGTGGAGCCGGCCCGGCGAGCCGGCGCTGCTCGTCGCCTCGGGCGTCGGCCTGGTGTTGTTGTGGCGGGACGTCGTCGATGTTCCCAGGCCGGGGAATCGGGAGGACGAGCCGGATCGTGACGAATCTCGGTGAGGTTCAACGCCGATTGGCCGCCGAAGTCTTTGTCACCGTCGAAGAGTGCTGATCAAAAAGGGGAATCCCGATGTCCTTCCGAGGGGTCTTCATCGCTATCTTCCTGGGGACGGCGATGGTCGTCGCGGCGTTCCTGGTGAACGCGAAGCGACCGGCCGTCGAGCGGTTCCAGCCGACGGCCTCCCTGGCCAAAGCCTCGGGCAAGTGCGCCGAATGCCATCGCCAGGAGACCTCGGCGATCGTCCACGAGTTCGAGCTGAGCAAGCACAGCGCCGTCGGCATTAATTGCCTCGACTGCCACCAGCCGACCTCCGGCCAGGACAGGACGGATCACAAGGGGTTCGTCATCAACGCCAGGGTGACGGCCGCCAACTGCTCGGGATGCCACAAGACGCAATACGACCAGTTCCTCCGCAGCCGACACGCCGCGCCCGCCTGGGCCTCGGTCACCGGCAAGAAGGACTTCACCGCCGAGCAGGTCGCCTTCTCCGAGCAGTTCCACCCCAAGGGGGTCGACCGCGACCCGCACCCGGTCGGCGTGATGGAGGGGCCGGCGGCGATGGGCGTCGGCTGCCTGAAGTGCCACGAGATCGGCAAGCCCAACAAGGACGGCTCGATCGGCTCGTGCACCGCCTGCCACGCGAGGCACGTCGCCTCGGTCGAGCTGGCCCGGCTCCCCGAGACCTGCGGCCAGTGCCACATGGGACCGGACCATTCGCAGGTCGAGATCTACCACGAGTCCAAACACGGCGTTCTCTTCAACGCCCAGCGCCCGAAGATGAACCTGGCCGCCGATCCCAAGCACCTGACCACCGCCGACATGCCCGTGCCGACCTGCGCCACCTGCCACATGAGCGGCCTGGAAGGGCAGAAGTTCACCCACGACGTCACCGAGCGACTGTCGTACTACCTGTTCGCCGCAGTCTCGGACAGGCGGCCGAACTTCCAGACCGGCCAGACCGAGATGAAGGAGACCTGCAAGAAGTGCCACGCCTCGACCCGGATCGACGCGTTCTACAAGGAGGCCGAGTCGGTCCTGGGGTCCGTAAACGAGTACGTCGCCAAGGCCAACGGGGTGATGAAGAAGCTCCGCGACGAGAAGCTGCTGACGCCCGACCCGATGGACGAGCCGATCGAGCTGCTCCACTTCGACCTCTGGCATTACGGCGGCCGGACCGCCAAGCATGGGGCGTTCATGGGTGGCGCCGACTTTGTCCAGTGGCACGGTTTCTACGAGGTGGTCAGCAAGCTCAGGGAGCTGGAGCGGATGGCCGGCGAGATCCGCGAGAAGAAGGCACGCGAGGCCAGACCCCATGCCGACTAAATGGTGGGCCGATCCCCTGACCTACGTCGAGCTGTTCGCGCTGAACAACGTGGCGTTCCTCGCCGTGGACATCGGGATCGCGCACGCGATCAACGACTTCGCCCATCCGGCGGAGTGGGTCCCCGTGGCCTTCTCGCTGGCGGCCTCGGCGGTCCTGGCGGTGGCCATGGTCCTGGGCGGATTCCGGCCGACGCTGCCCGGGTCCGAGGCCGAGGGCCCGCCCGGGGGCCGGCAACGGCTCGCCCGCCGGCTCGGGCTGGCGGTGGGCTGGGGCTCGGTGGCGGTCGGGATCGCCGGGCTGTTATTCCACCTGGAAAGCCAGTTCTTCCGCGAGTCGACGCTCAAGAACCTGGTGTACTCCGCCCCGTTCGTCGCCCCGCTGTCCTACGCTGGGGTCGGACTGCTGATCCTCCTGGACCGGATGGTCGACTCCCGGTCCGCCAACTGGGCTCGCTGGGTGGTGCTCCTGAGCCTGGGCGGCTTCGCGGGGAACTTCGTCCTGAGCCTGGCCGACCACGCCCAGAACGGCTTCTTCCGGCCTGAGGAATGGATCGGGGTCGTCTCCGCGGCGGCGGCCGTCGGCTTCCTCGCCGCGGTCCTGGCCGTCCCCGAGAACCGCCCGCTGATCGTGCTGTCGGCCTGGGTGGTCGCGGCGCAAATCGCCGTCGGCCTGCTCGGCTTCGCCTATCACGTCCGGGCCAATCTGGACCACCCGGCCGGGTCGCTCTGGTCCCGGTTCCTCTACGGTACCCCCGCCTTCGCCCCGCTGCTGTTCGCCGACCTGGCGCTCCTCGCCTTGTTGTCGTTCTGGGCGCTCGTCCGGCTCCGGAGCGGCCGGGTTGTCGCGGCGGTCGCCTGACCGATCCCAGCCTGCGGCGACCGGACGGGAGTTTATCGAGCAGTCACCGCGTGGGGGGTCCGAAGGACGGCACAGCAGCTCTCGGCCCGCCGGCCGCCCGGGGAGGCGGTGGCCGTCATGAACCCGCAGCCGGCGGCGGCCAGGACAAACCGGGATGAGATGGTGAGGCGACTGAGGAAAAGAGCCCCTTCCCGGTCCTCCCAGGCTATGTCTGATAATTGTATTTATGTAATTATATGTTCAATTGAAACGATAATGCCGCCTGTGACGGCCTGCGTCGACAGCGTCCTCGGCCGGGCCGCGTTGATTGAGCTGATTGTCTCAAATTCGGATCCTCGATCGAGTGGAACAGGCCAGCGTACGGACCGCTCTGGAAATGATCTTCGACGAGAGGTTCTTCCGCACTCTTGAGACTGCTGGTAAATCCTGGATCAGGTTGCGGTGACTGACTACGATCCGTTGGAGCGGAATCTTTTCCGAACGGAGTAAAACCATGTCACTGGCCCCTCTTTCGATCGAACCAGTTCCCGACGAGATCGCCCGCGAGGACTTATGGCCTGAGACGCTCGCGTGATGCCGAAGAGAAGAAGTCCCACCTCCAGCATCTGGCCACAGCGGCCGCCTATAAAATTTGCCAGCCGTATCAAAAGTGTGGGAGAACCAGAGTGAAGCTCCCTGCCGTCAAGCTTGTGTAGACACGACCAGCGAGAGAGAGGTTGAATTCATGAACTCGGCGCAGTTCAAGAATGTGGCGGCGGCATTGGCGGCTCTTGAAGCAAGAGTCAATGCTTTTCTGCCGTCGCGATACCAGCATTGCTACAGTTCCGTGTCGCCCAACTCGATGGGCTCGGCCGAACTCGAGTACGGCCCGGATGGCAAGGTTGCCTGGAACCAAATCTGGACGACATTCTGCGATTTGGCTCTGGCCGGGGGGCCACCGCACCGGGGCAAGCTTCTGGAGCCGGTGACCGGGGCGGATGTTGCAGCCAATCTGGGATGTTACAGGGATGTAGTCGCGGAGATCGAACGGGCCATCGGATTGGCGGTGGGTTTGCCGGTGGTCGATGGATACGCACCGGGTTGGGTCGGCGTGAAGTGCGGTTCTCCGGTAGAGGCCGCCTGGCTCCAGTTCGCCGTCACCGCCGAGAACGTGTCCGCCCGACGGCGAGTGGCGGTCCTCCAACTCCCTGCCGGCCCCGCATTCCGCATTGAGAAAGAGATCAAGAACGTCGTCGTGGCGCTGGCCAAGGCGTTTCATTATTGGGACGGCCACCTGACCGCCGTCCAGCAGCACTTGGCCGGGGAGGGCGTCTGGGAGGCGGCGACCCCGGACGAGGCCGCGAAGAACCCGGCCGAATACGAGGCGGCGGTGGTCGAGGTGGAGACGGGCCTACGCGAGGCCGGAGTGTCGCCGATGCCGAGTCGGTACCCCGGCTGGGTCGGCGTCCAGATGGCCGACGAGGAGGAGGCCGTGTGGCTGCTCAGGGCCGTCCTGGCTGAGCAGGTGCTCGCTCGTCGCGAAGAGGCGGCTCTCTACTTCCCCGTCAACGCAACCCTGCGTGCAAGCCATGCGGCCCGAGTCAGGCGGGCATTCGGCCATGCCTGGCAACTTTGGACACTTCTTCGCCAAGCCGCCGCCACGTCTGGTGAAGGTCCGATAGTCGCGGATCAGCTTTAACCCCACGCCGGACGAGCTCGCGTGAGTCCGGTACTCCCTCTTTGCCCTGGGTATCGAGGATCCACGTTCTTCGGGAGGTGATCCACGAGACTCTTTTTTCTGAGGACCGGGCGGCATAGCTAATGCGGCCACAAAACGCAACCCCGACCGCTGCAAGGAGTTGATTTTATGCGGTATGGCTGCTAGATTTGTCTCCGCAGCATTCATTGGAAAGCAGGTAGAGGTGCCCGCAGGCCCGGAAGCCGGGGCATAATGGCGAAGCCGGTGAAAGTCCGGCGCTGTCGCGCAACTGTAACCTTATCGGTTCTCGGGCATCCTTCAAGGCATGTCTCCGAAGCCGAACGGAAGCCAGGTCGCCCGCCTCTCCCTGAACCTACGACCATCTCGCCGCAAGGGGTCAGGCATGTCCAGTATCCATCTCGTCGATTTCAGATCGATCAAGGTTCACCTCCTGTACCCCATCGAGGGCTCGTCGCGAGATCCGGGGATCGGGAGTCACCGGGTCTGGACCGGCCGAGAGGAATTTCGCGAGTCGGACGCCGCTCCTCCGCGTCCGTGACTCGCCCGATCGTCACGCGAGCCAATCGATGCTTGCGGGCCATCGCACCCCCGCTTCGAAATCAAGGACCGCCTCAATTTCTCGACTCGGATCGAGAAGGCCAGTGAATGCCACGCCCCGAACGGGTCCGTGGCCATCCGGCGTCGCACGTTCGTAAAGGAGCAGGATCGTGGATCGTTTCCATCATATGTTCGGCGACAACGACCTCGTTCTCTACATCGCCGCCGCCCTCGCGGGGCTTGCGCTGGGTGGTCTCTCGCGACTGGCCATCGGCCTGCGTCGGGCGAGATTCCCGAAGCCCCATTGATATGAATCATGTCCTCCCGCGGGTGCCGGGCCGGCCAGCCGAAAAACGCGGATGATCAAAGCCAATTCGTTGCATGCTCATTTCTTATGGGAGTTCCGCATGATGCCTTTCCTTGCCCACCACGTTGAGGCCCCTCAAATTCTGCTCATCTTCGCGCTCCTTGGCGTGGGTGGATGGCTTGGTTGGATGGGGACCTCTCTGATCATGGGGAAAATCGGCTCAGAGGACCGCGCCCTACGGCCGAAGGATTGAGCCGGGCTGACCGGAGGGCGTCGACGACGGGGCCGATCCGCGAAGTCTCCCGCGCTCCCGAGGTGGTCCTTTTCCCCGTCCCGAAAGGCTTGGCATGGAACCGTCGACCCGCACGCGAGTCATGCGCCCCGACGGGAAGCAGATCTACCTGCTCCAGAAGCGGGCCCATTTGCTCGTGTGCGCGAAGGGTTGCTGCTGCGGCCGGACGGATCGGGGTAACCCGGCGGTCCTCGTCGATCTTTACAAGAAGGAGTACACCCGGCGCAAGATCCGCGCGACGGTGCAGCTCACGATGAGCGGCTGCATCGGGCCTTGCCCGATGCTCAATGCCGTGCTGCTCGTCTTCGACGGCCGGCCGATCTGGTTCCAGTCGATCAACGGCGCCCCCCAGGTGATCCGGCTTTACGAATACCTGGATTCGATGCTTGCGGCTGATCGTTACCTCCCCCCGCCGCCCGAGTTGCAGGATTTCTGCTTCGACTATTACCTGTGGGGCAAGGACGCCGCGTTGACGGCGTCCGGATCCCGCGAAGGCCCATCCGATGTCAGAACGATCAGGGAAGGGATCTTGCTGCTCTCGCACGCCGATACTGACCTGATCGGCCTGCACCAGGCCAGGGCGGGGCTGCCGGCCGAGTTCCCGCCAGTTCTCGGCCTCGGCCTGGGACGGGTCAAGGGCGAGGAGCACATGGCCGTCCTGCTGGCGATGCACGCCGGGTCGGCCCGGATCATCGTCGCCCGGATCCTCGGCGGGGCCTCCGCGGTCCCCGGGCTCCGAAGGCTCACGGAATCGGCGCGTGCCAACGATCAACACCTCGTCCTTGTCAGCGGCACCGGGGGACCTGACCCGGAGTTGACGGCCGCCTCCACCGTCTCGCCGGCGGTCGTCCACGAGGCCACGGCCTACCTGCAAGCCGGGGGGATCGATAACATCGAGAACCTCCTCCGATTCCTCTCGGATCACCTGCTGATGACCGGCTTCGGGTCAGAGCCGCCCCGCGACCTGCCCCAGCACGGTCTCTACCACCCCGACCTCCCTCGGGGCGCGACGATGGTCGACTGGGAGTCCCGACGCCTCCCCGGCCAGCCCGCCCTGGGCCTCCTGTTCTACCGGGCCCACTGGCTCAGCGGCAACCTGGAGTTCGTCGACGCCCTGGTCCGCGAGATCGAGGCGGGGGGGGCCGTCGCCCTGCCGGTCTTCACCGATTCCCTGAAGCAGGCATCCGACGCCAGCGGCGGGGGCTGGCCGACGGCCTTCGACTATCTCGCCGGGCCCGAAGGCACGAGGATCGACGCGCTGATCTCCACGATGTCGTTCGCCATGAACTCCGGCTCGACCAGGGCTGGCGGGGGGCCCGGGGCCCTGGCGACGCTCGACGTGCCGATTCTCCAGGCGATGACCTGCAGCACGACCCGCTGGCAGTGGGCGCTGAGCGCCCGAGGGCTCAATCCGCTCGACACCGCCATGAACGTGGCCCTGCCGGAGTTCGACGGCCGGATCGTCACCGTGCCGATCTGCTTCAAGGAGCCCGTCACGGCCCCGAAGGACGGGGGCGGCGACCACGAAGCGACTCGCTATGTCCCCGACCCGGAGCGGGTCGCGAGGGTGGTCGGGCAGGCCCGCCGCTTCTCGGCACTCCGGCGCAAGTCTCGATCCGAGAAGCGGGTCGCCTTCGTCCTGACCAACGCCTCGGGCAAGGCCTCTCGGGTCGGCAATGCGGTCGGCCTCGACGCCCCGGCGTCGCTCCTGGTGGTCCTCGCCGCGATGAAGGACGCCGGCTATGCGATCGGCGACCTGCCAGCCAGCGGGGATGAACTGATCGGGGCCCTGATCGATCGCTGCTCTTACGACGAGACGTACCTCACGACCGAGCAACTGGCGAACGCCGCGGGCCATGTCGAGGCCGGGGATTATGCAGACTGGTTCGGCTCGCTGACCGATTCGCAGCGCGAGGCAATGACCCACCAGTGGGGACCGCCGCCGGGGGCGGCCTACCGCCACGAAGGGGGGATCGCACTGGCCGGCCTCGAGCTGGGGAACGTCTTCGTCGCGTTGCAGCCGCCCCGGGGATACGGGATGGACCCGGCGGCGATCTATCATCAGCCCGACCTGCCACCTCCGCACAACTACTTCGCCCTCTACCGCTGGCTCCGCGACGTCTGGCGGGCCGATGCCGTCATCCACCTTGGCAAGCATGGGACGCTGGAATGGCTCCCTGGCAAGGGGGTCGGCCTCTCGGCCGACTGCTTCCCCGACGCGATCTTGCCGGACCTGCCGCTGTTCTACCCGTTCATCGTCAACGACCCAGGTGAGGGCTCGCAGGCCAAGAGGCGGGCGCACGCCGTTGTGGTCGACCACCTCGTTCCCCCCATGACGACGGCCGACGGCTACGGAGCGATCGCGGAACTCGCCCAGCTCGTCGACGAGTATTACCAGGTCGAGCTGCTCGACCCGTCCAAGTTGCCGATCCTCCAACAGCAGGTCTGGGACCTGATCCAGCACGCCCACCTGGAGGAAGATCTGAAGTACCTGATGCGGCAGGACCACGGCGACCATACCCACGAGTGGGACGAGGGCACGACGCCAGAAGGAACGCCAATGGGTCTGGCGAAGATGCAGGGGCGCGAGTTCGCCCACATGATCGAGGACCTCGACGCCTACCTCTGCGACCTGACCGGGGCCCAGATCCGCGACGGGCTGCACATCCTCGGGCGGGTGCCCGAGGGTGAGCAGATGGTGGGCCTCCTGCAGGCGATCACCCGGCTGCCCGGCCCGGATTCGCCGAGCCTCCGCGCGGCCGTCGCCTCCTGCTTCGGACTCGACCTGGACGACCTCCTCGATCACCCAGGAGGTCGCCTCGTCCCAGGAGCCCCGACGCTGTCCAGGCTCGCCGGACGGTCTCTGGCGACCCGGGCCGACGCGATCGAGGCCGTCGACGAACTCGGCCACCACCTGTTGGATCTGCTGGAACGGCGGGGGTTCGACACCGAGGCCGTCCCGTCCGCCCTGGTCGAGACGTTCGGCCCGGGGGAGGTGGACTCGGCCGAAGGGCTTGACGACGTCCGCCGGGCGCTTCGCGTCGCCTGTGAGATCACCGCCCCCGCACTCCGTCGGACGACCGACGAGGTGACCAACTTGCTCCACGCCCTGGACGGCGGCTACGTCCCCCCGGGTCCGAGCGGGGCCCCGACACGGGGCATGGCGCACGTCCTGCCGACCGGTCGGAATTTCTATGCCGTCGACCCCCGCGCCCTGCCGTCGCCGGCAGCCTGGAAGGTCGGCCAGGAACTGGCCAGGCAGACCGTCGAGCGGTATCGGGGCGAGACCGGGACCCACCCGGAGACGGTTGGCATCAGCCTCTGGGGGACCAGCGCCATGCGGACCGGCGGCGACGACGTCGCCCACGTCCTCGCACTGATGGGCGTCCGGCCGACCTGGCAGAAGGAGAGCCGGCGGGTCCTCGGCGTCGAGCTGATCCCGGTGGCCGAGCTGGGCCGGCCTCGCGTCGACGTGGTCATGAGGATCAGCGGCTTCTTCCGCGACGCCTTTCCCCACCTGATCGCCCTGCTCGATGAGGCCGTCGGCCTGGTCGCCGCCCAGGATGAGCCCCCCGAGATGAACCCCCTGCGTCGCCACTACCTCGCCGACCTGGAGTCCGCCACCGAACCGGACGGGTGCGAGGCCGATGCCGAGCGACGCGCCCGCTATCGGATCTTCGGGTCGAAGCCCGGTGCCTACGGCGCGGGGATCTTGCCGTTGATCGACGAGCGGAACTGGCACGACCAGGCCGATCTCGCCGAGGTCTACGTCAACTGGGGGGGCTACGCCTACACCGCCGACGAGCAGGGCGTCGACGCCCGCGACACCTTCCGGACCCGCCTGAGTGGGGTGCAGGTCGCCCTGCACAACCAGGACAACCGGGAGCACGACCTCTTCGACAGCGACGACTATTTCCAGTTCCACGGCGGGATGATCGCCACCATCCGGGCCCTGACCGGCCGAAAGCCGAAGCACTACTTCGGCGACACTCACGACCCGGCCCGCCCGAAGGTCCGCGACCTCAAGGAAGAGATCCTCCGCGTCTTCCGCACGCGGGTTGTCAACCCGAAGTGGATCGAGAGTATCACCCGCCACGGTTACAAGGGGGGCCTCGAACTCGCCGCCACGGTGGACTACCTGTTCGGGTACGACGCGACGGCCGGCGTGGTCGAGGACTGGATGTACGAGAAGGTCGCCGAGTCGTACGTCCTGGACGACGCCACGCGCGAGTTCCTCGGGCAGAGCAACCCCTGGGCGTTGCAGGGGATCGCCGAGCGGTTGCTGGAGGCCGCCCAGCGCCAGCTCTGGGCCGAGCCCAACCCGGAGACTCTCGACGCGATCCGGCGATCCATGCTCGACGTTGAGGCCGCGCTGGAGGCGAGGGGCGAGGTGGCTGCGATCCCGGCCATCCGGGCGACCATCGGGGGGACCGATCATGGACGTCTATGAAGCCATCTACAGGAGGAGGGACGTCCGGCGCTTCCGCCCCGATCCCGTCCCCGACACCGTCCTCCGGCGGATCCTGGAGGCCGCCCACCATGCTGGGTCGGTCGGGCTCATGCAGCCCTGGAACTTCATCATCGTCCGGCGTCCGGACGTCCGGCAGGCCATCTTTCGCGACTTCGAGGAGCGGAACCGCCGGGCCGCCTCGCATTACGAGGGAGAGCGTCGGGTCCTCTACGACTCGCTCAAACTCCAGGGCATCCTGGACGCGCCGCTGAACATCGCCGTGACCTGCGACCGGGGGCGAGGCGGCCCGCACGTCCTGGGGCGCGACTCGGTGATCGACACCGACATCCACAGCACCTGCTGCGCCGTGCAGAACCTCTGGCTCGCGGCCAGGGCTGAGGGGGTCGGGGTCGGCTGGGTCAGCATCATCGACCCGGCGTCCGTCGGCGGCCTGCTCGGCTTGCCGGAGGGCGTCGTGCTGGTGGCCTACCTCTGCGTGGGCTACCCGACCGAATTCGAGGATGGGCCGATGCTCGAGCGGGTCGGCTGGTCGAGGCGTCTCCCGCTCCGCGACCTCGTCTTCGAGGACTCCTGGGGCCGGCCCGGCGACGACCTCTTCCGGGAGGTCCCATGATCCGCTACCCGTTCACGGCCCTGGTCGGGCAGGAGTCGCTGAAGACCGCGCTGCTGCTCAATGCCGTCGAGCCGGGGATCGGCGGGGTGCTCATCTCAGGCGAGAAGGGAACCGCCAAGAGCACCGCCGCGCGTGGCCTGGCCGCCCTCCTCCCCCTCCAGGACGTCGTGCCGGGCTGCCCGTTCCGGTGCGACCCCGCCAGCCCCGACCCGACGTGCTCCCATTGCGGCGGGCTGGCCGAGCGGCCCTCGGCGAGGGCCGGGGTCCCGTTCGTCGACCTCCCCCTCGGCGCGACCGAGGATCGCGTCGTCGGCACGCTCGACTTCGAAAAGGCGCTCCGCGAGGGCCGTCGGGCCTTCCAGCCCGGCTTGCTCGCCGCCGCGAACCGCGGCATCCTCTACATTGACGAGGTCAACCTCCTGCCCGACCACCTCGTGGACCTCCTGCTCGACGCGGCCGCGATGGGCGTCAACGTCGTGCAGCGGGAGGGGGTAGAGGTCGTGCACCGGGCCCGCTTCCTGCTGGTCGGCACGATGAACCCCGAGGAGGGCGAGCTGCGGCCCCAGTTCCTCGACCGGTTCGGCCTGATGGTCGAGGTCACCGGGCCGCGCGACCCGGAGGCCCGGGTCGAGGTCGTCCGGCGGAGGATCGCCTTCGACGCCAATCCATCGGCGTTCGGGACCACCTGGGCCGCCGAGCAGGCCGCCCTTGCCGCCAGGATCGCCGAGGCCCGCGACCGCCTTCCGGCTGTCGTGCTCGACGAGGGCCTGCTCCTCCTGATCGCTCGGCTCTGCTGCGAGTTCGGTGTCGACGGTCTCCGGGCCGACATCGTCCTCCACAAGACAGCCCGGGCAATGGCCTCGCTCGACGGTCGAAATCTCGTCACCGAGGCGGACGTCCGCCGCTCAGCCGAGTTGGTCCTCCCCCACCGCCGTCGCCGCCGCCCGTTCGAGAAGCCCGGACTCGACCGCGATCGCCTGGAAGATCTGCGCTCGGGGGGGCGTCCGGCCGAGCCGCCGGGCTCAGACGGCCACGGTCCGAGGCCGGATGCCGGACCGTCGGGCGACGAGCTCGCGCCATCCGGCGGGCCAGGCAATAACGAGGACGGGGACGAGACCACGGGGGCGACGACCGAGGCCGAGGATCAACTCTTCGCCCCGGCAATGGCGGTGCAGGCCCGGCCGATCGAGTTGATCCCCTCGGGTCGCCCGGCCGCGCCGAGCCCGGGCCGGCGCGACGCGAAGGCGGCTCAGGCCGAGGGGCGGGGCCGCGCGATCCGGGTCGTCCCCGACGAGACGCCGAGGCACCTCGCCCTCGACGCGACTCTGAGATCGGCGGCCCGCAACGGCATTTGGGCCGACGGCCGGCCGATCATCCTCCGCTCCGATCTCCACGGCAAGGAACGATCGGGCCGGTCGTCCGCCCTTGTCCTGTTCCTCGTTGACGCCTCCGGTTCGATGGCGGCGAGGCGGCGGATGGAGGCGGTCAAAGGCGCCGCCTTGAGCCTCCTCCGCGACGCCTACGAGCAGCGGGACCGGGTCGCCCTGATCGCCTTCCGAGGGCCCGAAGCCGAGCTGGTCCTGCCCCCGACCGGTAGCGTCGAGCGGGTCGAGGAATCGCTCCGCTCCCTGCCGACCGGGGGCCGGACCCCCCTGGCCCACGCCCTCAGACTGGCCGGCGAGGTGGTCCATCGGGCCATCAAGTCGGACCCCGGGTCGCTCGCGATGCCGGTCCTCCTGACCGACGGCAAGGCCAACGTCGCCCTGCCCGGCGAGCTTGGCGACCCCTGGGAACAGGCGATGGAGGAAGCGGCGATCCTGGCCTCGGCCGGGGTCGCGCCGCTGGTCCTCGACACCGATGCCGGGTTCGTGCGGGTCGGCCGGGCCGCCGAGCTGGCTGCCGCCCTCGGGGCCGAATATCTCCCCCTGGAAGGGCTGACCGCGGAGGCCATCGCCCTGAAAATCCGCCAGCATCGCAGGTCCGCCGGGCCCCATGCCCGGCCCATCGGGCGGGGGCCAGAGCCTCCGAGGGCGGGGGGACCATGACGGCACGCCTGGTCATCGCGGGGACGCACAGCGGGGTCGGCAAGACGACGATCGTCGTCGGCCTGATCGCGGCCCTTCGCGCCCGGGGGCTGTCGGTCCAGCCGTTCAAGGTCGGCCCCGACTACATCGACCCGAGCCATCACACCCTGGCGGCGGGCCGCCCCTGCCGGAACCTCGACACCTGGATGGTCCCGCCGAACCGCGTCCTCGCCTCGTTCTGCCGGGCGACCCGGGGGGCGGACGTCGCGATCATCGAGGGCGTCATGGGGCTCTACGATGGCCTCGGGTACGAGGCGGAGGCTGGCAGCACGGCCGAGGTCGCCAAGCTCCTCGAAGCCCCGGTCGTCCTGGTCCTCGACGCCTCGAAGATGGCCCGGAGCGCGGGGGCGATTGCGCTCGGCTACCAGTCTTACGACGCGGGCGTGGACCTGTGCGGGTACGTCGCCAACCGGGTCGGAAGCGAGGGGCACGGCCTCGGTGTCGCCACGTCGATCACGCGGGCGACCGGGCTCCCGGTGCTCGGCCGGCTGCCGAGGGAGCCCCGCCTCGCCATCCCGGAGCGGCACCTCGGGCTGATCCCGGCGGTCGAGCCGGGTCGCTGGGCCGAGGTCGTCGACCAGGCCCGCGAATCCATCGAGCGCCACCTCGACGTCGACCGGATTCTCGCCCTCGCGGCCTCGACAGCCCTGTCGACGGGCGACGACGAGGCCGAGGAGGGCGAGCCGGTCCCCGTCCCGGATCGACCCGTCATCGCCGTGGCCCGCGACGAGGCTTTCCAGTTCACTTATCCCGAAAACCTCGAACTCCTCGAAGCGGCCGGGGCCCGGATCGCCTTCTTCAGCCCGCTGGCCGACCACGGGCTGCCCGAGGGCACCGACGGACTGATCCTGAGCGGCGGCTTTCCCGAGCTTCACGCCCGGGCCCTCGCGCGGAATCACACGATGCGAGAGGCCATCCGGAACGCCCACGCCCGCCGGATGCCGATCTACGCGGAATGCGGGGGCCTGATGTATCTGACGGGGTCGATCGTCGACCAGGAGAGCGATTCCCATCCGATGGTCGGCCTGCTTCCCGGGCATTCCGCGATGACGGGCCGGCTGACGCTCGGCTACCGGGAGGCGAGGGCGGACCGTGACACGTGGCTGCTCCGCGCCGGCGAGTCGATCCGGGGCCATGAGTTCCACTACTCCACCTGGGTCGACCGCCCCGCAGACCTGCCGGCGGCCCTCCGCGTGGCGACTCGCGACGACGAGGCCCCGTACCGGCCGGAGGGGGCGAGCCTGGGCAACCTCTGGGCCTCCTACATCCACCTCCATTTCGAAGGTCGGCCCGAACTGGCGTCGCGGTTCGTCGACGCCTGTGTCCGCAGCCGGGGCGGGACGCCCGCGGCTCTCGTCGGACCGGGAGGGCCCCGGCGATGACGGCAGCTACTTTGATGATCCAGGGGGCGAGCTCGTCCGTCGGCAAGAGCCTGCTGGCCGCCGCCTTCTGCCGGATCTACGCGAGGCGGGGGGTCCGGGTCGCGCCCTTCAAGGCCCAGAACATGTCGAACAACGCGGCCGTCTGCCGCGACGGGTCGGAGATCGGCCGGTCGCAGGCGGTCCAGGCGGCAGCGGCAGGCATCGAGCCGACGGCCGACATGAACCCCGTCCTGCTCAAGCCCGAGTCCGACTCGCGGTCGCAAGTCATCGTCGGGGGGCGTCCCTGGCGGACCCTGGGTGCCCGTGAGTACGTGAAGGCGAGGGGGGACCTCTGGGCGGAGGTCACCTCGGCCCTCGACCGCCTCCGGGCCTCGCACGACCTGGTGATCATCGAGGGGGCGGGGAGCCCGGCGGAGCTGAACCTCCGCCGTGGCGAGATCGTGAACATGGCGGTCGCTCGCCACGCGGTTTCGCCCGTCCTGCTCGTGGGGGACATCGACCGGGGCGGTGTTTTCGCCCAGCTCCTCGGCACCCTCTGGCTCCTCGACGAGGCGGACCGCGCTCTGGTCCGCGGCCTGGTCGTCAACAAGTTCCGGGGCGACCGCTCCCTGTTCGCCGACGGCGAGCGGATCTTGCAAGAACGCGGCGGGGTTCCGGTCCTGGGGACCCTGCCCTACCTCCCGGGCTTGTCGATCCCCGAGGAGGACGCCGCCGAACTCCGAAGCTCCGAAGCCGCACCTCGCGAGCCCGGGGGGCTTGACCTCGTCGTGATCCGGCTGCCCAGGATCTCCAACTTCGACGACTTCGACCCCCTCGCCGCCGAGCCCGGCGTCTGCCTCCGGTACGTCGACGCTCCCGGTTCGCTCGGCCAGCCCGACGCGGTGATCCTGCCGGGGACCAAGAGCACGGCCGCCGACCTCGCCTGGCTCCGCGAGACCGGCCTGGCCGACGCGGTCGCGGGGATGGCCCGACGGGGTACCGCGGTTGTGGGAATCTGCGGCGGGTTCCAGATGCTCGGTCGTTCCATCAGGGACCCCGACCGGGTGGAGTCATCGGCCGTCGAGGTGGCGGGCCTCGGCCTCCTGGAAGCGGTGACGACGTTCGGGGGGACCAAGGCGACTCACCGAACCTCGGGCCAGATCGTCGGTGGCCCCGGCTGGCTCGGGGCGCTGGCCGGCGAGGTCGTACTCGGCTACGAGATCCACATGGGGCGGACGACCGGGAATTGCCCCTGGCTCCGTCTGGAACGCGAGGCGGGCGACTCGGGCCCGACGCCCGACGGCCAGGTCGACAAGGGCGGGCGCGTCTGGGGTTGCTACCTCCACGGCCTCTTCGCCAACGACGTCTTCCGCCGGGCCTGGCTCGCGAGCCTCGCCGGAGGTCCGAAGGGGGCCGTCGGGGCGTCAACCAGCCTGGATCGGGCGCTCGATCGGCTCGCCGACGCCGTGGAAGACGCGCTGGACGTCGGTCAGGTGGACGCCTGGGTCGGGGCGAACGGACTCCGGATCATCTGAAAGCCTTGGCAACGGGGACGACATCGAGGGGAGGGCGGACGATGGGGGACGCGATGGACGAGAACGACGAAGAGCATCGCCGGAAGATGGTCCGACGCAAGGAGGCCTTTGACGCGAGGATGGAGAAGGCGACCCTCGAGAAGGGCCTGTTGATCGTCCACACCGGCGCAGGCAAGGGGAAAACGACCGCGGCGCTCGGCCTGATCGTCCGCGCGCTGGGTCAGGGGAAGAAGGTCGGGGTCGTCCAGTACATCAAGGGGGCGATTGCCACGGGCGAGGCGGCGCTGATTGCGAGGCTGGCCGAATCGGGATTTCCGGTCGAGATGCACACGATGGGCGAAGGCTTCACCTGGGACACCCAGGACCGCCGCCGCGACATCGCCACCGCCCGGTTGGGCTGGGAGAAGGCCGTCGAATTGCTCCGCGACGAGTCCTTCGACCTGGTCATCCTCGACGAGCTTAACGTGGTGCTTCGCTACGACTACCTGCCGGTCGAGGAGGTCCTCGACGAGCTGCGTCGCAAGCGGGAGATGCTGCACGTCGTGGTTACTGGCCGGAACGCGAAGCCAGCCCTGATCGAGATGGCCGACCTGGTCACGGAGATGACCCAGGTCAAGCACCCCTATCGCGACGGCGTCAAGCCCCAGCCCGGGATCGAATACTGAGCTCGGATCCGCCCACGAGACCTTGATGGAGGGGAGTCCGCGATGGAAACGTCCGTCTGCTTCGTCGGCCACGGCAGCCGCGACCAGGATGCCACCCGCGAGTTCCTCGAACTGATCGACATGTTCCGCGGTCGACGGCCCTCGCGGATCGTCGAGTATGGGTTCCTCGAATTCGCCAGGCCCGTCATCCAGGACGGGCTCGACCGCTGCGTGGAGCGCGGGGCGAAGTCGATCGTCGTGCTGCCGGGAATGCTGATGGCCGCCGGCCACGCCAAGAACGACATCCCCAGCGAGATCCGGGAGGCCCGTCGACGCCACCCGGGGGTCGACTTCCGCTACGGCCGCCACCTGCACCTCCACCCCAAGATCCTCGAACTCTGCGGCCGGCGGATCGAGGAGGCCGAGGCCCGGGCCGCGCCCGGCGACCGCAAGGACACCCTGCTCCTCGTCGTCGGCCGAGGCAGCAGCGATCCGGATTCCAACTCCGACATCCAGAAACTGACGCGGATCCTCTGGGAGGGGCTCGGCTTCGGCTGGGGGGCGACCTGCTTCAGCGGTGTGGCCGAGCCGCTCGTCCCGGAGGCCCTGGAGCGGTGCCATCGGATGGGCTATTCCCGGATCGTCGTCTTCCCGTTCTTCCTGTTCACCGGCATCCTGGAGAAGCGGGTCCGGCGCCAGACCGAGGAGTTCGCCGCCCGGCACCCCGAGACCGAATTCTTGTCGTCCGACTACCTCAAGCCCGACCCACTGCTCGGCGACGCCTTCATGGACCGGGCGGAGGAGGCCGTCCTCGGCAGCCCCAACATGAACTGCGAGCTCTGCAAGTACCGCGTGCAGATCCCGGGCTACGAGACGGCGGTCGGGTCACCCCAGGTCGGCCACCATCACCACGTCCGCGGCATCGGCCAGGACGACGGCGATCCCCACGAGTATGACCATCACCATCACCACGCGAGCGGCGACCACGGTCATGGACACTAGCGCGAACGCGGCCAAGTTCTACGCCGTGGGCGTCGGCCCCGGCGACCCGGAGCTGATGACGCGCAAGGCCGCGCGCGTCCTCGCCGAAGTTGACCGGATCTATTCCGCCTCCAGCCGGGCGGGGGAGCCCGGGATCGCCCGGAGGATCGTCGACGGCCTGGGCCTGTCCTCGGAGAAATTCCGGACCGTCCCGGTGCCGATGTCGCGCAACCGGGGCGGGGCCCGGTCGGCCTACCGCCTGGCGGCAGCCGAGATCGTCCAGGACCTCGAACTCGGCCGCTCGGCGGCCTGGATCGTTGAGGGGGACCCGCTCCTCTACGGCACGTCGATCTACGTGCTCGAAGAGGTCGCCAGGCTTCGGCCGGGGTCCAGGACGGAGGTTGTTCCCGGGGTCACCTCGGTCCAGGCCGCGGCGGCCCGCGCGGGGATCGAGCTGGCCAGGCTCGGCGAGGGGGTCGCGATCTGTCCGGCGGCCTACGGCCTCGACCATCTGCCCGAGACCCTGAAGCGATTCGCGACCGTCTGTCTCCTGAAGGTCAACACGACCTTCGACCGGCTGCTCGACCGTCTGGAGGCGCTGCCGGGGCCGCTCTCCGCGGTCTACCTCGAACGGGTTGGCATGCCGGGCGAGCGGGTCGTGACCGACCTGGCCTCGCTCCGGGGCCAGGACCTCCCCTATTTCTCGATGGTCCTGATCCGGGCCGGCCGGTCGGGGGATGCCGATGAATGAACGTGGCCGGCTGATGATCGTCGGGCTGGGGCCGGGAGCTTCGGGCACGCTGACACCGCAGGCGGGCGCGGCGATCCGGGGGGCGGACGTCGTGATCGGCTACTCGGGCTACTTCACCTGGGTCGCCGACCTCGTCGCCGGCAAGGAATGCGTCGCGCTCCCTCTGACCCAGGAGGCCGAGCGGGCCAGGCTGGCCGTCGAGCGTGCCGCCTCAGGGGAATCCGTCTGCGTGATCTCGAGCGGTGACGCGGGCATCTACGGGATGGCCAGCCTGGTCTTCGAGACGCTCGAGGCCGGCGGACAGGGCATCGGGCCCGAGGTGGTCGTGGTCCCCGGGATCTCAGCCGTCAACGCCTGCGCCTCGCTCCTGGGCGCCCCGCTCGCCCACGACTTCGCCGTGATCAGCCTGAGCGACCTGCTGACCCCCTGGGAGACGATCGAGCTTCGCCTGCTGGCGGCGGCGGCGGCCGATTTCGTCGTCGCCCTTTTCAATCCCAGAAGCGAGCGCCGCCCCTGGCAGTTCCCTCTCGCCTGCGACCTCCTGCTCCGCCACCGGTCGGCGGAGACCCCCGCCGGGCTCGTCCGCAACGCGTATCGGCCCGGCCAGTCGGTGGTCGTCACCACGCTCGGGCATCTGGCCGATCATCCGGTCGACATGATGACGACCGCGATCGTCGGCAACTCACAGACGCGGGAACTCGGCGGCCGGGTCGTCACGCCCCGGGGCTATCGGGTCGACCCGGGGGGGACGGTGTCTTGACGCCCGACGAGATCTACGCCGAGAGCTTCCGGATCATTGAGGCCGAGGCCGCCGGGCACCGATATGGCCCCGAGGAATGGCCGATCGTCCGCAGGATGATCCATGCCTCGGGCGACCTGGACTACCTCCGGTCGACCGTCTTCGCCCGACGGGCCGCGGCCGAGGGGGTCGAGGCGATCCGACGCGGGGTGCCGATCGTGGCCGATGTCACAATGGTCCTGGCCGGGATCAGCAAGCCCCACGCGTCGGCCCTCGGCATTTCCCTGAACTGCTTCCTCGATGACCCGGGCGTCCGCGAGCGGGCGGCGTCGACCGGCTTGACTCGCACCGCCTGCGCCATGGAGAAGGCCATCGATACGGTCGGCGACGCCATCTACGTCGTGGGCAACGCCCCGACGGCCCTCCTGAGGCTAGCCGATGCCGTCCAGGCGGGCCGGCTCAGGCCGCGGCTCGTGGTGGCGATGCCGGTCGGTTTCGTCTCCGTCGAAGAGAGCAAGGGGCGGGCCCTCGACCTCCCCGAGACGCCGGTCGTGACGGTCCTTGGGCGAAAGGGTGGGAGCGGCGTCGCCGCGGCGGCCGTGAATGCGATGCTCCGGCTGGCCTCGGGGGAGGAGTCGCCATGAGCGGCCCCTCCATCGTGGTCATCGGGATCGGCCACGACGGCCCGGCGGGCCTGTCACCGCCGGCGCTCGACCGGATCGCCTCCGCCCGGCTGCTCGCCGGTGGCCGGCGTCACCTGGCCTTCTTCGAAGGCCGGGAGGGCGAGACGCTCGTCATCGACGCCGACATCGACCGCCTGGTCCGTCGGCTCCGCGGGCTCGACCCTGGGGAGGAGGCCGTCGTCCTGGCCTCGGGTGATCCCCTCTTTTATGGGATCGGGCGGGCGCTCCTGGAGGCGTTCCCTCGCGAGTCACTTGCCTTTTCGCCCCACCTCTCCTCGGTCCAGCTCGCCTTCGCCCGCATCAAGGAGACCTGGGACGACGCCTCCGTGGTCAGCCTCCACGGCCGGCCCCTGGCCTCGCTCTTGCCCGCCCTGGAAGCCCGGGTCGACAAGATCGCTCTGCTGACCGACGGGACGAACCACCCGGGGGCCGTCGCCGAGCTTCTCGTCGGACTCGGCCTCGGCGGGGCCTATCGGCTCTGGGTCTGCGAGGAGCTCGGCGGGCCCGGCGAACGGGTCACGAGCTGGACGCCCGGGGAGACCCGGGAGCGGACCTTCTCGCCGCTGAATGTCGTGATCCTGCTTCGCGTCAAGGAGGTCCCGGCCTCACCAGGGCTGCCGCTGATCGGCCTCCCCGAGGAGACGTTCCGCCACGCGGGCGGCCGTCGGGGGATGATCACGAAGCGAGAGGTCCGGCTGATCTCGCTGGCCTACCTCGGCCTCGGCCCGCGCGACGTGATGTGGGACGTCGGCGCGGGCAGCGGCTCGCTGGCGCTGGAGGCGGCGCGACTCTCGACCCGGCTGTCGGCCTTCGCCATCGAGCGGGACCGGGCAGCCCACTCCGACATCCTGGAGAATGCCCGCACGCTCGGCGTGCCGGGCCTGCGGGCCGTGCTGGGCGAGGCTCCCGAGGCCCTCGCCGGCCTGCCCGATCCCGATGCCGTCTTCATCGGCGGCAGCGGCGGCCGTTTCCGCGAGATTGTCCTCGAATCCCTGGCGAGGCTCCGGCCCGGCGGTCGGATCGTGCTCAATTGCGTCACGATCGAGAACTGCTCGCTCGGCTGGGCCCTCCTCACCGAGCGGGGCCTCGCGCCCCACGCGACGACCGTCCAGCTCGCCCATTCAGGCCCGGTGGGGCGACTCCACCGACTGGAGCCGGACAATCCCATCCTCATCCTCCGGGCGACCCAACCATGATCGAGCCGCGGACCCTGGCCATGATCGCCGTCACCGCCAGGGGATTCGACCAGGCGATGACGCTGCGTGGCCGTTTGAGGACCGGTGTTATCTACCGACCCGGTCGTTACGGGCCCCTGAAAGCGGGCTTCGACCACCCGCACGATGGGCCGCTCTCCGGGCTCGTGCCCGACCTGTTCGCGCGGCACGGGCACCTGGTCTTCTTCCTCGCGGCGGGGGCCGCGGTCCGGCTGATCGCCCCCTGCCTTGGCTCAAAATCGACGGACCCGGGTGTGGTCGTCGTGGACGAGGGGGGGGAGTTCGTGGTCCCGATTCTCTCGGGCCACGAAGGGGGCGCGAATGACCTGGCCCGCGAGGTTGCCGGGGCCCTCGGCGCGACCCCGGTCATCACCACGGGCTCGGAGGCGACCGAGGGATTCAGCCCGGCCTCGCTCGCCGAGCGATTCGGCTGGGTCGCCGAACCCCCGGGCCGCCTGAAGGACGTTACGAGGGCAATGCTGGACATGGCCCCCGTCGCCGTCATCCAGGAGATCGGCGGCAAGCGGACCTGGCTGGACGCCCGAGGGCTGCCCGGGCACGTCGACTTCGCCACCAGCCCGGCGGGTCTGCCCCGCGCTGATTACGAGTCCGTTGTCTGGGTCACCGACCGGATCGTCGAAGATCTTGGCGGGCTCGACCCCGAACGAATCCTCTGGTTCCGTCCGAGGAGCCTGGTCCTGGGCCTTGGTTGCGAGCGGGGGATCTCTGCCGAGGCCCTGGAGGAGGGCCTGGAGAGGGTCCTCCGTGGATCTGGCCTGGCGGCGGCGAGCCTCGGGACGGTCGCCAGCCTCGACCTCAAGGCCGACGAGGCGGGATTGATCGAGCTGGCGGGCCGACGAGGCTGGCAGACTGCCTTCTTCGACGCGCCGACCCTTGCGGCGGTCCCGGGGATCGCCAGCCCATCGGAGGTAGTCCGCGATTGCGTGGGCACGCCCGGCGTCGCCGAGCCCGCCGCCCTGCTCGCGTCCGGAGCCGACCGCCTGCTCGTCGCCAAGCAGGTCGTCTCCTCGCCGCTGTCCGACCGGAAGATGACCATCGCCCTGGCCCGGAGCCCCGATTACCAGGCGAGGGGCTCCGTCGCCGAGCCGGTCGTTTTCCTGGGCGCCGGTCCGGGCGACCCCGACCTGCTCACTGTCCGGGCCGACGACCTGATCCGTCGCGCCGACGTTGTTGTCTTTGCCGGCTCGCTGATCCCCGAGGAGGTCGTCCGGCGGGCCCCGGCGCATGCCGTCCTGCATAACTCAGCCCACCTGACCCTGGAAGAGGTCGCCGAGATTCTGATCGGGGCCGCGAGGGCCGGCCGGCGGGTGGTCCGGCTCCAATCGGGTGACCCCGGCCTCTACAGCGCCACCCAGGAGCAGATGACCTTGCTGGACGAGGCCGAAGTTCCCTTCGAGGTCGTCCCGGGCATCAGCGCCTATCAGGCCGCGGCGGCGGCCCTCAGGAGCGAACTGACGCTGCCCGGCGTCGTCCAGACGGTCATCCTCACCCGGGGCGAGGGGAACACGCCGATGCCCGACGGCGAATCGCTCGCCGCGCTGGCTGCGCACCGGGCGACCCTCTGCCTGTTCCTCAGCGCCCGCCTGGCGGACCAGGCCCAGGAGCAGCTCTCGACCGCCTATCCTCCGGAGACCCCGGTCGCGATCCTCTACCGGATCTCCTGGCCGGATGAGAAGATCATCGTCACGGACCTGGCCCATCTGGCGGCCGAGGTCCGGGAGAATCGCCTGACCAGGACGACACTCATCATGGTCGGCCAGGCCATCGGTGGGCGTAAGAACCGCTCGCAGCTCTACGACGGGGGTTACGGGCACATCTTCCGGAGGCGGAGCCATGAGGCCCAGGATTCTGCTCCTTAGCGGCACCTCGGAAGGGCCTCCTCTGGCCCGATCGCTGCTCGACGCCGGGATGGATGTGGTCGCGACCGTGACTTGCGAAGAGGCGAGCGTCAACCTCTTCGGACCCCTGATCGGCGAGCTGAGCGTCGAGGTCGGGGGATTCGACGGGGCCGGCCTGCGCGACTACCTGCGCGGCGGGATCGACGCGGTGCTCGACGCGACTCACCCGTTCGCGGCCAGGATTACCCTGGTTGCCCGCGACGCCTGCGCCGAGGTCGGGATTCCGTACGTTCGCTACGAGCGGCCCGATTGCGAGCCCCCCCAGGGCTCGGCGTCGGCGTCGACCTTCGCCGAGGCGGCCGAGATGCTGCCGACGCTCGGGACTCGGGCGATGCTGACCATCGGGTCGAAGCAACTCCGGCACTTCGGCCACCTGCACCGGAGGCTCGCGCTCTTCGCCCGCATCCTGCCGTCGTCGTCGTCGCTTCACCAGGCCTTCGAGGCCGGGTTCACCCCGGACCGGATCTTCTGCCTCCGCCCCCCGTTCTCCCGAGCCTTTAATCGGGCGTTCTTCGCCGAGTACCGGGCCGATGTGCTGGTCACCAAGGCCTCCGGGGTCGAGGGCGGGGTCGTCGAGAAATGCGAGGCGGCGCGGGACCTCGGGATGGCCGTGCTGATGATCCGTCGCCCCGACCTGGAGGACGATAGCTCGGTCTCCGAGATCGCCGAGGCCGTCGCCGCCTGCCGCGAGCGGGTCGGGCTCGCGAACACCCCGCGGCCCGGTTGACCATGGCACGATCGAGAGAAAACCTGAGGTCGGGCTACACCACCGGGGCCTGCGCCACCGCGGCGGCGAAGGGGGCGCTCATGGCCCTGGTCCACCAGCGGCCCTTCTCCGAGGTCACGATCCGTCTTCCGGACGGCCAGTCCGTGAGGTTCGCGCTGGCATCCTGCGATCAGGACGGACGCGAGGGGCGGGCCGGCGTGATCAAAGATGCAGGAGATGACCCGGACGTGACCCACGGCGCCGAGATTCGTGCCCGGGTGGCCCTGGGCGGCCCGGCCGGGGTTCGATTTCTCAGAGGGGCCGGCGTCGGCCTGGTGACGAAGCGCGGACTTCCGGTCCCGCCCGGAGAGCCGGCGATCAACCCCGTGCCCCGCCGGATGATCGCCGAGGCAGTGGCCGAGGTGGCGGCCGACGCGGGGCTGGTCGACGCCGGCGTGGAGGTCGAGATCTCCGTGCCGGGGGGCGAGGCGCTCGCCCTCAAGACGTTCAATCCGCGCCTGGGGATCGTCGGGGGGATCTCGATCCTCGGCACGACCGGGATCGTCGTCCCTTACTCGACGGAGGCCTGGCTCGCCAGCGTCTTGCAGGGGATCGACGTCGCCGTGGCCCAGGACTGCCGTCACCTGGTCCTGACCGTCGGCGCCAGCGGCGAGCGTTTCGCCCGGTCGATCTTCGATTTCCCAGACGTCGCCTTCGTCCAGATCGGCCCTTTCTTCGGCGACGCGTTTCGCCATTGCGCACGGGCCGGGGTCGCCGGGGCGAGCCTGATGGCGATGGTCGGCAAGCTCGCCAAGTTCGCCGCGGGGAATGACTCCGTCCACAGCCAGGACAGCCGCCAGGACTTCGGCTTCCTCGCCGAGGTCGCCCGCCAGGCCGGGGCCGGGGATGACCTGGCCTTCCGGGTCGAGGCCGCAAACACGGCGCAGGAGGTCTCCGAGCTGCTCGTCCAGGCCGGGCTTCCCCGATTTCACCGGCGGATCTGCGACCTCGCCCGCGAGCATGGGCAACGCCTCTGCGGCCCGTCGTGCCTCCTGGAAGTAATCGTAACCGACCGATCGGGCCAGGTCCTGGGCCGCTCGCCTTCGCCCCGTGAGAAAGACGGGGAATAGCTACCCGACCGGCTTCTTGACCTCGATCGGGATCCCAGAGACCATGAGGTAGACCGAGTCCGCCCGCGCCGCGACGATCTGATTGGCCCGCCCGAGCAGGTCGCGATAGAGCCGACCGAGCGGGTACGTCGGCACCAATCCCATCCCGACCTCGGCGCTGACGATGATGAAGGCGGCCTCGGATGCTCGGGCAACGTCGAGGAGCAGCGTGACCTCGCGGACGATGGCGGCCTCTGCCTCGGCCGGGTCGTCCTCGCGACCCGAGCCGGGGGCGAGCAGCTCATTGCTGACGAGCAGGGTCAGGCAGTCGATGAGGACCGCCGAGGGCCGACCGATTTGCGTCCGCAACTCCTGGCCGACGGCCCTGGGCACCTCAAGCGTCCGCCAGGCGGGGGGGCGCGATGCCCGGTGAGCCCCGATCCGACGCCCCATCTCCTCGTCGAGCGCCTCCGCCGTGGCAACAAAGAGGACGTCGTCCCCGCCGGCCCGCGAGGCCAGCCCCTGCGCGAAGTCGCTCTTGCCGCTCCGCGCCCCACCCGTGACCAGGGTCAGTCGTCCCATCGGTTCCCGCCTCCTTCACGTGAGGTCAACCCGCCGGCGTCGCGGGCGAATGGTTGAGTCGTACCAGCACCGCGCCCTCGGGATAGAGATTGATCTCGGACAACGATCCGGGGGCCACCCCGAATTGCCAGTGGGCCCGGGGCGGGAGACCCAGGACCCGGCAGAGCAGCATCCGGATGGATCCGGCATGGCCCACGACCAAAGCCGTCTGCCCGCCCCGGAGGTCTGGCAGCCCCGCCATGAACGTCCCGACGCGCCGATCGAGGCCGTCGAGGCTCTCCCCCCCGGGGGGGGCGACGAGGGCGGGATCGGCCTCCCACCGCCCAAGGATCTCGGGGTCTCGTCGCCGGATCTCCTCATAGGTCATCCCCTCCCACTCCCCGAAGTCCAGCTCGCGAAGGTTGGGCGTCGGGATGATCTCGATCGGGCGGCCCTCGGCGATCGCCCCGGCGGTGTCGCGAGCCCGGATGAGGTCGCTGCAGTGAATCCGGTGGATTTCTTCCGCGAGGAGCGCCTTACGGAGGGCCTCGGCCTGCTCCCGACCGCGTTCGTTCAAGGGAACGTCCCCCGAACCAGAGAACCTCCGCCCGGCGTTCGCCCCCGTCTCGCCGTGACGGACCAAGAGCAAGCGTAGCATCATCGGGCCCCCGAGCCGATCGCGGGTCCGCCGTTTGATGCCGCCCGCCAAGGTTGCGAGCCGAGGAACACCGCGACCAGGGCCAGCGCGACGGTGACGCGGAAAAGTTTGATCGCCCGGTCGATGTCGGAGGCGTCGGCCGTTGCCAGGCCGGCCCCGATCCGATAGGCGCCGACCTTCTCCAGCTCGATGCCGAGGGCCCCCGACGCGGCGCTCATCGGGTGCCCGGCATTCGGGCTGGCCGTCCTCCGGGCGTCGCGCCGCCAGATCCGCCAGGCCCGAGGGAGGCTCGTGCCGGCGAAGGGAGAGGCCAGGATGATCAGGATCGCGGAGAGTCGCGAGGGCAGCAGGTTCGCCAGGTCGTCCAGCCGGGCCGGGACCTTGCCGATCCACTCGTGGCGGGGCCCGCGATAACCGACCATCGCGTCGGCGGTGTTGAGGAAGCGATAGGCCAGGGCGCCGGGCAAGCCGGCCACGGCGTAATACAGGATCGGCGCAACGACCGAGTCGCAGGTGTTCTCGGCGACCGACTCGACCGCCGCCGCCGAGACCTGGGAGGCCGTTAATCCGGACGTGTCCCGGCTCACCAGATGCCAGCTCAGCAAGCGTCTGGCCGACGTCAGGTCATCGGACCGGAGGGCCGCCCCGACCTGTCCAGCGGCTCCGGCCAGGCCACGAATTGACAACGTCGTCTTGAGGATGGCCGCGCGGAGGACCAGGGCGATCGCGGGATGAAATCCCTCAAAAACCCGCTCGATGAGCCACCCGACGCCGTAAGCGAAAGCCGCCCCGCCCAGTCCCAGGACGCCCCCGAGCAGGAAAACGCCGGCCCGACTCGACCGGGGCGCGATGCGATCGAAGGCCGCGATGAGATGCCCCATCCAGGCCACGGGATGGAAACGATTGGGCGGGTCCGCCAGGAGCAGGTCCAGGGCGACGGCCAGGCCGAGTGTGCCGATCATCTGAGCGGTGGGCGGCATCGATTGTCCTTGGATCAGGCCAGGCTGGTCTCGCAAGCGACCCAGGCCAGGAGCGCAGCAGCCTCGCCGATCTCGCAGGTCGCACCATAGCTGTCACCGGTCAGGCCTTCCAGCCGCCGCGAGGCTAACCTGGCGGAGTAGCCTCCGGTCGCGACGACAGCCAGCCATGCGATCAGCCCGAATCGCCAGCCGACGGCGGCGATCGCCCCGAGCGCCAGGGCGGTCGCGATCAAGCCCTCGCCCCAGCCGGCGAGTTGCTTCATCGACCTCCCCAGACCCTCGGCTCGACGATAGGGGAAGCAGAGCAACACCGACGTCATCGCCCACCGCCCGAGCGTGGGAGCCAGGATGAGCGCGGCGGCGGGGCGCTGGAGACTGGCGATGGCCGCGTATTTCAGGAGCAGGAGCAGCACGCCCCCGGAGACGGCGAAGGCCCCTACCCGCTCGTCACGGAGGATCCGAAGCCGATCCTCGGGAGTATGACCTCCGAAGAGACCGTCGCACGAGTCGAGGAATCCGTCGAGATGAAAGGCCCCCGTCATGGCGACCCAGGCGGCCAGGAGAATCGCCGCGGCGACCCCCGGGGGGAAAATCCGACGGAAGGCCAGGTCGAGACCGGCGAGCACGACCCCGAGCAAGGCCCCAACCAACGGGAAGAAGGCCACCGACCGCGCCATCTCCGCATCCGTGAAAGGGCGACGGACGAGAGGCGGAGCCACCGTCAGGAATTGGATGGACGCGGCCAGCGGCGTGCTCCACGCGACGACCCGACGCCAGGGCGAGCGCCGGGCGGGAAGGGTCGGCCGGGCGGGTCGATCGGACGCATCGGTCAACAAGGGGAATCCTCACGATTCGAGACGCCGGCCTCTTCGAACGTGGCCATCTCCGACAGGGTCCGACAGGCGGTGTCCGCGAGGGTCATCCCGAGGACCGCCCCCGACCCCTCGCCAAGCCGCAGACCCAGGTCGAGGAGCGGCGTCAAACCGAGCCAGTCTAGCATGATCGAGTGGCCCTTTTCCGCCGACCTGTGCGCCGCGATCAGGAAGGGCCGGACCTGGGGGGCGATCGCCGCCGCCACCATCGCCGCGGCGGTGGACGGGTACCCATCCACCATCACCGGCCGGCGGTGGGCCGCGGCCGCAAGCGCCACGCCGGCGAGGCCGGCGATCTCGAAGCCCCCGACCTTCGCGAGCACGTCGATCGGGTCGCTCGGATCTGGCCGGTTGACCGCGATCGCCCGCTCGACGGCCTCCACCTTCGAGCGGAGGCCCGCGCCATCGACCCCGGTCCCCCGTCCGACGAGCTCCGCCGGATGCCTCCCGGTCAGGCATGACGCGATCGCCGCCGACGACGTCGTGTTGCCGATTCCCATCTCCCCCAATGCCAGGATATCCAGGCCCCGAGCCAACTCCGCCCCGAACACCTCGCTTCCAACCTTCAGAGCTTCAAGAGCTTGAGCCCTCGACATCGCGGGGCCCCTCACCATGTTCCCCGTCCCCCTCGCGACCTTCCTGACGAACAGGGAAACGTCGGTCGGCACGCCGCTCGGGACGTCGGAGCAGATACCGACATCGACCAGCACCAACCTCGCCCCGAGCTGGCGAGCCAACACGTTGATGGCGGCGCCGCCGTTGCAAAAATTCGCCAGCATCTGGAGGGTCACCGCCTGGGGGTAGACGCTCACGCCTTCCTCGACCACTCCATGGTCCCCCGCCATGATGATGACGACCTTGTCTACCAGCTTCGGGGTGGGTTGTCCGGTCATCCCGGCGATCGCGATCGATAAAATTTCGAGGCGTCCCAGGCTGCCACCGGGTTTCGTCAATGTGTCCTGCCGTCGGCGTGCCGCGTCCATCGCCCCGATGTCGAGAGGGCCGATTCGATCGATGAGTTGATCAATCCCTATCATCGTCCCTTCCGACCTGGGCGGTCCTGCATCATGACCCGATTGCCTGGCATCGGTCTCCAAGCCAAGAGACCTTGGTCCACGATCCTGTCATTGGAATGGTCGCAACATTCCATTCGTTATCGATTTTGAATTCCTCGACGCAGGTTTTGATGATACTCACGCCTGCTCCGGAACACCACCGATGAACTGGACCTATTGAGAGTCAAGAAAACCAAGGCACGCTCGGACTCGCGGGCCGTAGGCGATCCGGCATGAGAACACAAGGGGAGGCCCGATGCCCGTGACCCTGGATTATTCAGACCGAGGCCGATGACGTCTCCATTCACCCGGAAAGTTCAGCAATAGGGGTCACCTCGCCCCCAATGAGTGCCGAGAGTGCCGGGTAATCACCGGGCTTTCCGGGGACGAACAGCCGCTTTTCGGCCAGGTCGCGAATGCGTGGTGCGAAGCGAAACCCGAGCAGGTGCATCAGCGCGAAGACGTGGTCGGTGAAGCCCGCCGTGTCCGTGTAGTACTCCTCGATACGCAAGTCCGACTCGTGGTAGAGCAGCCCGTCGAGGACGTAGGTGGCAACACGCACGCCGACATTGATGACCTTGGAGTGAAACGGCGCGTATTGGTCGGAGACATGGGTGTAAAACAACACCCCCGACTCGCTGCCGTACTTCGGATTGATGTTGCCGCGTGCTTCCGCCCGTCCTCCAGCTTTGAAGCGTTGGCCGTCCGATGATGACGTGGTGCCATCGCCCCAGTGGCCGGCAAACGATTGCCGGAATTGGGCATTGACCAATTCGGCCAGGGCCGCCGAGTAGGTCTCATCGCGGATATGTCAGGCTTGGAGCCAGGAGAGTTTCGCGTAGGTCGTGCCTGGGCATGAGTCCGCCATCTTGGTCAGCCCGAGGTTGATCGCGTCGGAGAGGATTGCGGTGAGCAGCAGCGTCTTGTCGGTCGCTGGATCGCCGCCCTTGATGTGGGTGAAGTGCCAGGCGAAACCCGTCCAATCATCCACCTCCAAAAGTAACTCTGTGATTTTGATTCGAGGCAGCAGGCCGTAGGCTTGTCGCATCAGGGCATCGGCTTCATCGGGAACCGAGTTGGTGAGCGGCGTGATCTTCAAACCAGATTCGGTGATGATCGTATCGGGCAGGGTGTCGGCCTTTGCCATGTCGTTGACGGTGGTGAACCGCTGTTCGAGCGACAAGAGCCGCTCCCGTAGGAAAGCGTCACAGTCGGTGGCCTCAACCTGACGTCAGGTTGAGGTATACTCCAAACTGACGGGCGAGAAGTGGGTTGGGCCCTCGCCTGCCTTCACGGTAACGTCGTGGATTTAGAGTCCCAGCGCGAACTCGGCCAATCGAAGCCCCGATGAGGACGGCTACTCCGGCCGGTGCGAAGAAGCCGCGATGGATCGTTCGCACGGGAGCAACTTGGCGATCTGGTGTGCGACTCTGGGCATGGCCGATCGGAGCCCGCCTTCCGAAAGTCCGGAGCGATCATCGCAAACCCGGGCGCATCGGATCTTCCAGGTGATAGACGATGCTCTTAGCCTTCCAGTCCTCCTCGGCGAGGATGAGATACGAGCCATCGTCGAGCCTCGATGCGCGAATCCCGTCGCGGAAGTCGACCCAGCCGCTCTCGCGATGGACCTCGGGTCCGGGCGAGAGCGTGCCGAGAAAGCGGCCGCGCTCCTGCTCGTAGACGTTGACCTTCGCGCTCTTGCAGTCGATCGCGAAGCAGAGGTCGCCCGCGACGCAGAATGAGACCATGAACGTCTTGTCCGGCTTGTAGGGGAAGTCCACGACGAATCGCGGCGCCGACGGGCCTTTCGACCAGCCGTCATATCGCGCCGCGACGGTCCCGGCGGTGCCCCACTCGCCGTTCGAGATCGGCCGATCCCTGGTCTGGCCGGTCAGCCACATCGTGTCGGTCGCCGGGTCGTACTCGGTGCGCAGGAGGTCGTTGAACGGCGCGGGCATCGGACGATGCTCGGGCTTGGGGTCGTACTTCGGGTTGCCGTGCTCGTCGAGCCCGAGGAGCCTCCACCTCCAGATCCCGGTGTCACGCCCCGCCTGCCAGAGGTCGCCGCGCGGGTCGACGTTGCTCGCCCAGTATTCGCCCGAAGGCCCCTCGGTCTTCGTGTACTCGCCCGCGTCGAACCGGCCATTGCCATTCGCGTCGCGCCAGAGCCATCGGCCGGACTCGGGCTGGCCGGGCGGCTTCCAACCAGTCTTGTCTTCTTTCAAGGGGCCGGCGCTGAGCACGACGCTCGGGGTCGCGAGGTCGCCGTCCACGCGATAGAGGCCCAAAATCCCCTGCCACATTCCGCGCTGGCAAAGGAAAGTCTTGCCTCCGATGATGCGGACACTCGTGCCGCACTGAAGGACCGAGAAGTGGAGGCGAAGGTCGTCGGGCGACCGGAACGGATCGAGCGTGTGAGCAACCCATCTCCAGTTTTTCCCGGACGGACCCGAAGGGTCGTAGGCGAAGCGATCATCGGCCGTGAACACTTCTCTCCCGTTGCTTCCCGGCGCCGCGTCGGCGACATCGACGAATTCCAGGCCGAGGGCCTCCCAGGTCATCGTTTGATCGGGTCCGAAGGCGCGGAGGACGGTCCCACCTCGGGGGACGTTGCAGGCCACGTACAGATTCCCTTTCGCGTCATACCCGGCGCCGGTCGGGCCGGCGAATCGTGTCGAGCCGACTCGACCCGGGTGCGGACCCGCGAACATGCCTCCCTCCTCGCCGAAAGTCCTGGCCAGCGTGGCGGATCGCGTCGAGAGGTCGAAAAACAGCAACTGCTGTCTCGGCCCGTTGTCGGTCACGACCAGTTGGCCGTCCGGCGCGAAGCTCAGGCTCGTGGCGATCGTTGACGAAGGCAGCGGGATCGTGATCTCACGGCCCTTGCCGTCGGCCGAGTATGAGGCGATCGCCTGACCACCGCTCCGGATCGCCCAGAGGTTGCCTAATCGGTCCAGCGCCAGCCGTTCCGGTCTTTGAGCGGCGAAGTCGCTTACGGGGCTCATCGTCTCAACGTCGAAGACGCGGATGCGATCCTGGAGCGTGTCAGCGACGTAGAGGCGCTTCCCGTCGGTTGCCAACCCGCGAGCGATCAGGTCGTGATTGTCGGGGGCCTCGCGGAAGACGACCATGTTCTTGAGGTGCGTCTTGCCGCCCGGAAACGGCGCGGGCTTGCCTTTGATTGTGTAGCGAGAGACGCCGAAAAGGCAGATCGGGACATCCCGCCTCGCCTCACCCGCGCCGACTTCAGGTTGGTCCGGGCGAACGCACGTATGCGCGTAGAAGAGGTAGATTTCCGAGGCGGCGACGGCCTTGCCGCCCCTCATGTGGGTGTCCTGAATCATCCCGATGGGCCGGCCGTCCTTGTAGAGTCCGACCTCGCGTCCCGCCTCGTCCCAGAAGCTGCCGACGACGCACGTTCCGTCGGCCAAAACGCACAGCGACTCGGCGAAGTTCTGGACCCAGTCCGGGCCGCCTCCGAACGAGTTGCCGACCCACGACGTGGTGTATCGCAGGGGTGGGGGCTCATCGGCCAAGATCCCGGCGCCGAGGATGAGGACCAGGCACGCCGCCCCGATCCCCGTGTTCCTGATCCGTTTCATTTCCGCATCCTCATGTTGTTGCGATCGATTCAAGGTTTCCAGGAGGCCCGGCTGCCGTCGATGGCGCACTGGAAACGGAGGCACTCGATCACCCTCGCATCCGATCCATCGGGCCGGATGACCCACACCGTACGCTTGTCGGCGGGCTTCTCGGAATAGACCTTCTTCATCTTCACCGGGTCGCTCCAGTAGCACTCGTCCGTCATCCGGAACGAGATCCACGCCCCATCGGGCGACCACGCGGCGGGCGTGCAGATTTTTTGCAGGCGAGTCAATTGACGATGCTTCGATCCGTCTACGCCGATCACGAATAATTCCAGGGCGTCGCCGACCGGGAACGAGTAGACGATCTCTTTCCCATCGGGCGACCAGTTCGGGAACGTCGCTCCCACGGCGCTGGTCTCGCGGACGACCCGCGTCTTGTTCCCGCCGTCGAGGTTCATCACGAACACGCTCACGCCGCCGGCGACCTCGCCCGTGTACACAACCTTCGAGCCGTCCGGCGATATCGTCGGATCGTGCCCGTCTCCCAGCATCGTCAGCCCCGATCCATCGGGGCGGATGCTCGCCATCTCGGGACGCTCGCCGTGCATGCCGAAGACGATCCGCTCGCCGTCCTTCGCCTTCTGCCAGCTCGGCATGTAACACACCGACTTCGAGTCGACTAGCCGCCGCACGTTGCCCCCGTCCGCGTCCATCACATATAGGTTCGGGGTGCCGGATCGGTCGGAGATGAAAGCCACCCGCTTGCCGTCGGGCGACCAGCAGGGATAGCGGTCCTCCGACCCGGGACTTCGCGACAGGTTCCTCGCATCCCCTGAATCCGGGGCGACCGCGAAGACCTCGGTGTCCCTTGTCCGGACGGTCGTGATCAGGAGCGTCCGCCCGGCAAGGTCTTCCCCGAAGGCGACAGACGCGGCGACGAGCACGATCAGGTAACTGAATGGTATTTTGACATTGATCATGATGGATTCCCGAGGACGCGACTACTTCTGATCGTGACGGGACTTCACGGCGTTTTCCCGGCCCGGCGGCCCGTAACCCTTCGCCGCGTCGTCCAGGACGAGCACCCAATCCCGATCCTCGCCGAGGTCCGGGGGCGTGAACGCTCGCTCTCCCGCGCCGGGGAACGTCCCGATCATGGAGGCCGTCCCGTGGCGCGGATCGAACCACCAGGCGACCACCGAGCCGCCCTTGATGACGTCCATCCGCACCCGGAACGTCCGACCCACCGGGGCGTAGACCAGTGCATACGATCCTTCGCGGTCTCGGGTTGCGGCGAACCGGTAACGGCCCTCGCCCGGTACCAAGGTCTTCACACGGTCGGCCACGATCACCGAGTCGTCCGGGACACGGGACAAGAACGGCCGCGATTCCAGGAGGTGCCGGGCGTGCTGCATCTGAGACGCGCCGGGCTGTTCGATCGCCTCGCTCCACGGCATCAGTGGGTCGTTGATTGGTGCCTTCTCGGGGGTCCACATCTGCCAGACCGAATGATGGCCGTAGGTGTGCCCGAACGCCCCGCCGAACAGGTCCCAGTACAGCGGCTTCCGCACGTCGGAAGCGACCGAGTGGCCGAGCGCCTTGGCCCGAAATGAGATCGGATGCCCCTCGTAGAGCGGCTCGGCGTCCAGGCAGGGCTTGGGGGGCGACCGGTCGTAGTCCTCGTGGATCCGCGAGTATCGCCCGGTATATTCGGCGTCGTGGCCGTTCTGCCGCATGTTGAAGTCGAGCCAGTCCTCGTCGTGGAAGTAGCCTGACGACCCCGCTCCGCCGTTGGGGTGGAACGAGATCAGGTGCGAGCCGCCGTCACCCTGGCGGATTCCTCGGGCCATCGCGCGGATGACGTCCTTCTGATCGTCGTTGTCGAACCCTCGATCGCCCCCCAGAATCCAGACGACGCCCCGGTCCTTGTACTTCCGGCCGATCCACTCGCCGTAAACCGCCGCGTTCCTCCTGTCAAACAAAGGCTTGCCGTCGCGGATCTTGTCGTGCCAGTATCGGCCCCAGGTCGGGAGCAGCCCCACCATCAGCCCCTTGGAGTTGGCGAGGTCGACGACGTCGTCGACATGGTCCCAGTAATCGTTGTCCGGGCCGTCCTTCACCGCTGGCCGGGTCGGGTCGAGGTCCATCAGCGGCAGGTGGCCGTAGGCGTTGGGCACGGAATGCCCGTCGAACTCGCCGATCGCCACAGCCTGGACCACGGTGAAACCCAGGCGGGCTCGGTTGTCGAGATAACGCCGCGCGTCTTCTCGGGTCGATCGGTGGAACAGTTCCCACGCCGTGTCTCCCAGCCAGAAGAACGGCGAGCCGTCCTCCTTGACCAGGAACCTCCGGTTCTCGCTCACCTTCAATGCCCGCGGCTTCGGGGCCTCGGCCTGAAGCGAGCCGACGAGGCCGAGAACGATCCCGATTGCCCATAGATACCGCATCACCCCGATCCTCCCTCGGCTTCATCTCGACGGTCCTCGAAATATTCGACTGAGATCTCAGCGAGATGTCAATGGGATATTCTCACGAAGGGTCACCTCGGTTATGGTGAATGGATGAAACGCCAATCCCCGATCGAGACTCACACGTCGGCGCCCGGTTCCGTTCGGACCTTGCTGAAGGACCGCGCGTACGACGAATTGAAGGCCCTGATCCAGGATGGGGTCTTCCCGCCAAACATGTTCCTCTCGGAGAGGCAACTCGTCGAACGCCTCGGCATGAGCAAGACGCCGATCCGGTCGGCCCTTGAGCTACTCGAAGCCCAGGACCTGGTCGTCGTCTCCCCTCAGCAGGGGATCGTCGTCAAGGATCTCTCGGCTCAGGAGATCACCGACCTCTTCGACATGCGATGCGCCGTCGAGCCCTTCATCGCCTCCCGACTCGCCAGTCGTTCCCTGGGCGCCTCGTCGATCGCCCGACTCGACGCCAATCTCACGCTTCAGGTCGAGGCCGCCCTTGTCGGCGATGCACCGGCTTCGACACGCCTCGACGTCGAATTCCACATCCTTCTCGCCGAGTTCCTCGAGAACCGCGAGGCCCACTCCTGGCTCGCCCGATGCTTCGACAGGCTCCACCGATCGATCCTCCGGATCAACCGCCTCAGCCCCGACCGCCTGGCCCGAAGCCATGAGGACCACTCCGCGATCGCCGCCGCGATCACGGCCGGTCGCGCCGAGGACGCGTCACGGCTCATGCTCGGACATCTCGCCTATGGACGACGGTTCTTGCAGGGCGGATAAGGCCGCATCGCGACCGAGGCGGACAAGACCGAGCCCCAGGGGACGCATCCGAAAATTTCATGGACCAGGAGCGTGAAGTCCAACCGAGCAATTTCAGGACGTTATCACCATTCCCGAAGGCTTAACGTGCTTTATAGTCCGTTTCGTGAGGTGATCCCAAGCTCGGCCGGACCCTGGGCCGGGTGGCCTGGGCGATCGACACCCCCTCACCGATACGACAACAACCGCCGCGATGAGGCCGGGGCCATCGCCAGGCTCCTGGGCGAGGACTCGGAGTCGATTCCTGACTGCTCAAAGAATCGGCGATCCCCAGGACGGCACACAAAAGCCTGGAGTAGTTCGCCTGGAATTGTGCAATCTTATAGTCAATTGGACAAAGCGTAGGGGTGGGTTGATGGCCGAGCCGCTGTAGGCCTCGTCGGCGGAGCGGTGATCTGGTAGTTACAGAGGCTCAGCGGCCCGTGGCGGAGCTTGAGTTTCGGGCCTCGTCAAGCAAAAGGAGAAATTCAGGCCAGTCTTCGGGAAACGGCGTGCCGTCGGTCTTGCCCTGAGCGGCGTGGGCCTCGGCTTTGCGAAGGTAGTCCCTCGACTCATGGAAACGGCCCAGATCTCGGAGAGCGAGGCTGGCTACAGGCCAGCAAGCGAATGCCCTCGACGGATCGGCCAAGGCGGCCTTGATGGCCAGGTCGAGTGCCTCGTCGGGCTGGCCCGCCCGGAGGGTGGCCAGGGCAACAGTCATCCCGATCCGGCCTGCCTGCTTTCTGGAGGGAGGGATCGCCCGGGCCAAACCGAGCGACTGGGCAGGGACAATCCCCGAGTCCGCCGACAGCGCCAGAGCCCGGGCGACCTGCCAGGTTATCACCGGTCGGTTCGCGGCTCCACGGTCGGCGAAGAGCCGGGCACATAGGTCGCGATATCCGGCCCGGTCGCCGGTCCGAAGCAGCCCTCGGGTCAGGCCGAGCGTCGCGGTGCCGTCGTCGGGCTCGCCCGAGTCGGCCCAACGTCGCCAGTCGTCGACGGCGGCTGGCCAGTCGTCGAGCCTGGCCAGCAACGCCGCCCTCCGGGCATACGAGGCGGCATCGGACAACTCGGCGACTCGAGCGAGGCCCAGGTGGAACCGGAGGGCGAAGGCTGCGGATCCGGATTCGGCAGCGGACTCGGCCTCGGCGAGGTGCCAGGGGATGGCCCGCATGGAAGCGACGCGAAGCCGATCGGCGGGGTCGCTCGGCGGCTGGGCACCGTCCCAGACCGTCACACTCATATCCCAGTTCGACGACGCAAGTCGTCGCCCGTCGGGGCTCCAGGCGACCCTCGGGTTGTACCCGCCGTCGCTCGGCCGGCGGCCGTGGATCCTCAGCACGATCAACTCGTCGCCGGTCGCGGCATCCCAGACGATCAGCTTCTCGCGGTCAACCCCGGCCAGGCGTCGGCCGTCGGGACTGAAGGCCAGCGTGTAGATCGGGAAGGACTCCTTGGGCCGGCTCCGGAAGACCTCAGCTCCCGAGGCGGTCGACCACTCGACGAGCACGCCGTCGAGGTCGGTCGCTGCCAATCTCGACCCGTCGGGACTGTAGGCCAGGGCGTGGACCCGAGCCTCAGCCAGCGGGAGCCGGAGCCGGTCGAGCCCGCCGGCCAGAGACCGGATTGCGATCAACGCCCTCGAACGGCCGCCCGGGCCCTCTGGCTCATAATCGTCGAAGGCCAGTTCCTGGCGAGCGGGGCTGAAGTCCAGCGCGGCCTGAATCCTCGGGTCGGCGGACCGGCCAACCAGCCAGGAGGCCACGGTCGCACCAGACTCGACCTCCCAGACCCGGATCTCGCGGCGAGTTGGCTCCTCCGAGGGCTTCCGGGCGGCAGACGCGGCGACAAACTTTCCATCGGGACTCGGCGATACGGCCAGGGCCATCCGCTCCAGGCCGATCAACCGTCGCTCGACACCCGAGGCGAGATCGAGAACGAAGACCGTCTTCGAGTCGATTCCCACGGTCGCCAGCCTCCGGGCGGCCGGGTTGAAGCGGGCCGGGACGCCGGGGCTGAGGAAAGCCTGGGTCAGGTTGACGATCGAACTGGTCTCGACGCGATTGTCGACCGGGTCCCAACGCTCGACCAGGCCATTCCTCTTCGCGACGAGTAGCCGGCCATCCTTGGCGAATGAGATTGCTTCGGCCCGGGCCGTCGGCATTGATTCGGCCCGGGAGGTCGGCAGAGAACGGTATTCGGGGTCGTGGGTCAGGTCCCAGACCTTCAGGTCGCCATCTCGTCGGCCGGCCGAGGCGAGGAGGTGGCCATCCGGATGGAACGCGACGGCTGCGGCCCGCTCGGCGTGGCCCCGGAGAATTCCGCGAGGGACGCCGGCGCGGGCGTCCCAGAGCCGGATTGTCGAGTCGAGCCCGGCGGTCGCGATGTTGCGACCATCAGGGGCGAAGGCGACTCCGTAGACTGGGCCATCATGGCCGATCAGGTCCCGAGGAAGTCCTTCGACGGCCAGATTCCAGACCCTCGGGGGGTCTGTCGCAATCGCGACGAGCGTCTCGTCGGGTGAGAAGGCCAGGTCGGGTCCCTCCTCGTGCTTGAAGTAGTCGGCTCCATGCGAGCCCGGCCCGAGGGGCAACGACTTCACGACCGAGCCCTCGGGCAAGACCCGGATCGTCACCGCCTCGGGGCCGGTGATGGCCAGGAGTCGGCCGGAGGGGGAGACAATCGCCCGGCCACCGCTCGACGGAAAACGAAGCCTCTCGGAGCCGTCGGCCGCATCCAGAATAGCAGCCGAGTCGTGACGACCGACGACGAGCGACCGACCATCGGGCGTGAACCCGATTGTCCCGCCCGCCTGCCATTTTCGGACGACGCGACCGGTCTCGGCCTCGGCCAGGAGGGCCTCGCCGTTGGCGCCGCCGACGGCCAAGCGCCCTCCGGCTCCGATCGAGATCCGGCAGCCGGTCACCGGCCCATCGAACCGGGAGAGCCTCCGGCCAGTAGCGAGGTCATGGACATCGACCCTCGAAGACGCCAGGGACGGGTCACCGATCGGGTTGTTGAACGGGTTGATCTTGAGCGTTGCCAGCTTCGAGCCGTCGGGGCTGAAGGCGACGGCCATGGACTCGGGGAATTCGCGGTCGCTCTCGGAGAGGATCGGGGCGTGGTTCAGATTGTGGAGGTAGGACCACTCCCATCCTCGGTGGTCGGTCTCGACCTTTTCGAGGAGGTCGTCGACCCGGTCGACGGCGCCGCCTCGCCACTCGAGCAGGGCCCGGGCGATCTGGCTGATGGAGAGGCTCTGGCGCGACCGGTCGCCGGCTTCGGCGGCGAGCGGGCGACCCTCCCGGGCCTGCGCGGCGCGATC
>Ga0080006_1144626_pt1 | contig 49166 bp, 22 predicted proteins | sample RS3BMetagenome_FD_69209 | JGI IMG/M metagenome (GOLD analysis project Ga0080006, IMG submission 69209) | Ferric oxide microbial mat and aquatic microbial communities from Rainbow Spring, Yellowstone National Park, USA - RS3B (SPADES... ... | reverse complement strand
ACCCAAAAACTCCCACAACCCGTCCGGCCCACAAATCCCACCCGGCAACCGGGCACCCACACCCACCACCGCAACCGGCTCATCACAACTCACCCGATCAGCGCCATCGGCTGTGCCGGAATGCATGCCAGCCGTTAGTGCCGATTCGGGCGTGGTGAGGAACTCGACCAGGTCGTTGATCGTCGGATGTTGCCAGAGCTCCAGCGGCGACACCGTGCGGCCGACCAGCTCGGCAAGTTCGCCGGACAACACCACTGCGTCGCGAGAACCGATGCCCAGATCGACGAACGGTGCATCCAGGTCGATCTTGTCGGCCTCGCAGCCGATGTAGGCGATGAGGTAGTCGACGAGCCAGGTCCGTAACTCAGCCTTCGAGTGCGCCGTCATTGCGCAGCCTCCACGTGATCGAATAATGCGTCGAGCACCTGGCTCGATGGGGGCGGACCGTCCGCGTCACCCGGCGAATCGATTCGCCCGGAGATTTTTTCGACGAGGTACGCCGTGAGTGCCGCAACCGTCGGATAGTTCCAGAGCATGGTCGCAGACATCTCAATTCCGGCGAGCTGCTCGACTTCGCGTCGAACCGACATCGCCATGACCGAGTTGAGGCCCAGCTCCGCGAACGGCCGGTCGGAGTCGAGTTCTGATTCCGGCAGCCGAAGTTCGCGAACAAGGATCGCGCGCAGCCCGGTCTCGATCGCGTGGGACAGGTCTTCGGCGGACATCTGCGACCACTCCGGGGTCGAAGCGGATTCGCGATGCCCGCTGGATTCACCCGACGGCACCGGAACCATCACCGCTTGCGCGACGTCGTAGCGGTCGACGTATTCCCATGCGGCGAAGGCCTCCTTCGCGCTCACCGGCCGCGACCCCAGGCGCTCGATTTCTCCGATGGTCAGTGCCGCGTCGGCGGCGAATCCGAGCCCCCGCCAAGCCACCCAGTCAAAGCTCACGCTATGGCAGCCTTGCCGGTGCCGCGCCCGGGCCAGGCAGTCGAGATAGGCGTTGGCCGCGGCGTAGGCACCCTGACCGGGAATTCCGAAAACCGTTCCGGCTGACGCGGTCATGAAGAAGAAGTCGAGCCGGCCCGGCGGGAAAGCCAGATGCAACGCCTGCGCCCCTGCGATTTTCGGCCGCATAACCCGCTCGAGCATTCCGTCGGGCATCTCGGTCAGAAGTGCGCTCTCGTCGACCCCGGCAGCGTGGACGATTCCGCGGATCGGCGGCGCCCCGCCGTCCGCCCGCATTGTCACGTAGCGTGCTATCGCGTCGAGAGAGCCGACGTCGAGAGCCACGGCGTCGACCGAGATCCCACGTCTTTCCAGCGCGCGGATCGCGGCGATCTTGTGTTGGGCGGCTGGGTCGGTGGTGGTGTCCCAGTCGGGCCGGGGCGGTATCGGGGTGCGGCCGAGCAGGATCAGACGGCGTGCACCGTGGTCTGCCAGCCAGTCGGCGATCAGCAGACCCAGCGCCCCCATGCCGCCGGTGATCAGGTAGGCCGCATCCGGACGGCACCGCAACGGTTCCCGCACCGGTTGACCGGACACCGGCACCATCGTCGGTGCGAGCAACACGCCGTCGCGCAGCGCCAGAATCGATTTCGCTGGCGTCGCCAGTACCCCAGTCAGCGCGGCGACGCAATCGCCGAGATCCCCCTCGGCCGGCGTGTCGAGGAGTCCGCCCCATAGTTCGGGGTGCTCGGCCCCGATCACCGCCGCCAGTCCCCACAAGCTGCTCTGCGGAAGCGCCGCGTTCGAGATGGCCTCGCCCACACCGCGAGTGACGATCCACAGCGTTGCCGGGTGGCGCGCGTCACGCTTGACCAGACCAGCTACCAGATCCGTGACTTGCGAAGACATCTCGGCCGCACGGTCGAACGGATCGTCGTCGTCTGTCGCCTCGGCGAGGTAGACGACATAGCGCGCCTCGGCGACGCCGGCGGGCGGATACCCGGCCTGGCCGAACTTCTTGTGCCACTGGGCGCAGCGAATGCCGTTTGCACCGACGACAGCCAGCCCGCCCGGTGCTGTCGGCTGCCCGTCTCGCTGCGGCGGCGACCAGGGTTGCCAGTCGATCGCATGCGCGACCGACTCTGGCTCGGCGTCCTGGTCGGTGGCTTGCACGGGACCGGTCTCAATGTCGGTGTACCGCAACCCCTGGACCTCAAGACAGGTAGTACCGTCCGGTGTCTTCGCCGCGATGTCGACGACGATCTCGCCGGCATCGCCAGCCACTCGGCGGATTTCCACCGAGCCCTCACCCAAGTCGGGCGCCGTTGCCAGCCAAAGGTTTTCCACCGAGGCCGGCACCATCAGCCGCGAATCCGCCTGGTCGGTCAGGCGGGCGAGGTGGACCGCGGCGTCCAGCAACGCCACCGTCGACTCCTCGTTCGACAAGACCTCGCCGGCCAGGCCGTCCGGTGTGGAGCGCAACTTTTCCACCGACCAGTCGAACGGCTGCCCTTCGACACCCCATGCCTGGGAAACCTCTGCCGCCGACGGCATGTCCCTGCCGTTGCGTGACGCGGCATCATCGGTCACTTCCGCGGCACCGCCGGAAAAGCCACGGTCGGGCGAACGCGATGCCAACCGGCCGCTGAGGTGCTTGACCCAGCGGTAGGGGGGTTCGGCGTCGGCCGGACGCGACGACACCGTGACGAGATCGTCGTCGACGAGCACTTGGATGGCCCGCGCCTGGTCGACGACGATCGGGTACTCGAATCGGATGTCGGACAGGGCCGCTGCTCCGCATTGGGCTGCCGCGGTGCCAAGCGTCTGCAACAGCACCGATACCGGAACCACTTCCACGCCGTGAATTCGATGGAAACCGGGATACGGTTTGGCTCCGGGCTGCAGCCTCGATTGCCAAAGCCGGGCAGCCGGTTTGGTTGCCACACCGATGTGCGCACCGAGCAGCGTGCCGTACTTCGGGGCGGACCCGGCTTCCCGGGGGCGACCCGGCTGGTCCATCCAGTGGCGGGTGTGGTGCCACGGCGTGGTCGGCAGCTGCGGATGGGGTTCGGCGGGATGGTCAGCCTCAGGCGGTGCGGTGGTGTGAGTCGCGTTGAGGTTGGTGTGAAATGTCCAGGTGTCGTGGGTGTCGCGCTGCAGGGTGGGCACACTGTGGTGGTGCACCTCGGCGAGCGTGTCGCTGATTGCATAGGTCAGCACCGGATGCGGGCTGACTTCCACGAAGGTGCCGTGCGCGGCGCCGGCAGCGGCGATGGCCTGGCTGAACCGCACCGGGTTTCGCAAATTAGCCGCCCAGTAGTCGGCATCGAAAGATATTGCTTCGCTTGATGTTTCGTCGAGAGCGGTGGTGATGATCGGGATGGTCGGCCGCCGTGGAGTCAAGTCGGCAAGCGCGGTCACCAACTCCGCGAGCACCGGATCGATGATGGGGTTGTGGGACGCGACGTCGACCTCGATGCGTCGCGCCAGTCGATCCTGGGCGGCCACCGTGGCGATCGCCGCATCCACCTGCTCGGGCGGACCGGCGATCACTGTCTGACGCGGCGAGGCGTACACCGCAACCGTGACCCCGGGATAGTCGGCGACCAACGCAGCCGCGCTGTCGGGGTCGAGCTCGAGGAGCGCCATCGCGCCGTGGCCGGACAGTCGGGCCATCAGGGCGGAGCGGGTGGTGATGACCCGCAGTCCCTCGGCGGGAGTCAATGCCCCGGCGACCACGGCCGCGGTCACCTCGCCCATCGAATGCCCGATCACCGCATCGGGGTGCACCCCATAGGACCGCCACAGCTTGGTCAACGCCAAACCCATCCCCACCAGCACCGGCTGAATCCGCTCGATCCCGGTCAGCGGCTCAGCACCGGCCAGCACCGCCCGCAACGAAAACCCGGCCTGCTCGGCAAAGACCGGCTCCAACTCATCGACCGCCGCGGCGAACACCGGCTCATCAGCCAACAACTGCCGGCCCATCCCCGGCCACTGCGAACCCTGCCCGGAATAGACGAACACCGTCCCGGCCCGGCACGGCCCCTGATGCGGGGCCACCAACCCCGGCGCGGAACCGCCGGCAGCCAACGCCGCCAACCCGGCCACCGCCTGCTCACGATCACAGGCCGCCACCGTGGCAAACCGCGACTGGCGACTGCGGTGATGGTTGAGCGTGTGCGCGACATCGGCCAACCCGACCTGCGCCCCGGCCCCGTCCATCCACTGCGCCACCATCGCCGCCATCGAGGCCACCCGCTCATCGGTCTTACCGCCGATGACCAACGTCGTCACCGCCGGAGCCGACCCCGCCGCCGCGGCGCCGTCCACCGGCACCGGGTCGGGCCCCTGCTCGACCACCACATGGGCGTTGGTGCCACCAAAACCGAACGAGGACACCCCGGCCCGCCGCGGATGCCCGGTCACCGGCCACGGGGTGGGCGCCGCCACCACTTTCAAACCCAAGTCGTCGAACGGGATGTGCGGGTTGGGGCTGCCGAACTCCAGATTCGCCGGAATACGACCCCGCTGCACCGCCAGCACCGCCTTGACGAAACCCACGATCCCCGCCGCGGCCTCGAGATGGCCGAGATTCGATTTGACCGAGCCGATCAGCAGCGGAGCCTCGGGCGGTCGCGCCCGGCCCAGCACCGTGCCCAACGCGCGGGCCTCGATCGGATCACCCAGCAACGTGCCGGTGCCGTGCGCCTCGACGTAGTCGACCTCGTGGCAGGCCACCCCGGCGTTGGCGTAGGCCGCGTGCAGCACCGCCATCTGCGCCGCCGGGTTGGGCGCCATCAACCCATTGGACCGGCCATCGGAATTGACCGCCGACCCCCGCACCACCGCCAACACCGCATCCTGATCACGCACCGCATCCGAGAGCCGCTTGAGCACCACCACCGCGCAACCCTCACCACGGACAAACCCATCAGCATCAGCATCAAAGGCCCGACACCGACCCGACGCCGACATCGCCTCCGCAGCATCGAAACTGCGCGTCACCGCCGGCGACAACACCAGGTTGACCCCGCCCACAATCGCCAGACTCGACTCCCCGCTACGCAGACTCTGCGCCGCCATATGCAACGCCACCAACGACGACGAACACGCCGTGTCCACCGTCACCGACGGCCCCCGCACATCAAAGAAATACGACACCCGATTGGCGATGATGCTCAGCGCACCACCAGTGCCCGACCACGCATCCACCGCACTCAGATCAGAGGACGCCAAATAGCCGTACTCACCAGCACACGCACCGACGAACACCCCCGTCTGGGTACGCCGCAACGCCTCCGCCCGAATCCCGGCATGCTCCAAAGCCTCATAAGTCACCTCCAGCAACAACCGCTGCTGGGGATCCATCTTGGCCGCCTCCCGCGGCGAGATCTCGAAAAACTCCGCATCAAAGGCATCGACATCGGTCAAAAACGAACCCCACCGCGTCGTCGACGACAACGCCGCACCCACCTGCGCCGACCCATCATCAAAACGCGCCCACCGATCCCCCGGCACCTCACCCACCGAAGACCGACCCGCACCCAAAAACTCCCACAACCCGTCCGGCCCACAAATCCCACCCGGCAACCGGGCACCCACACCCACCACCGCAACCGGCTCATCACAACTCACCCGATCGGGACCCGGCGCCGAATCGACCCTCGAGTCGGTTTCGCCGGTGACCAGAAAGCGCGCCAGGTCGTTGATCGTCGGGTGCTGCCAGAACTCCAGCGGCGACACCGGCCGGCCGAGCAGCTCGGACAATTCACCGGCCAGCACGACCGAATCGCGCGACCCGACGCCCAGGTCTTTCATTGAGGCGTCGACGTCGACGTCGTCTGGGTTGCAGCCGATCGTGGTGACCAGCTGATCGGTCAGCCAGTGCCGGAGTTCGGCTTCGTCGAATGAAGTCATGCAGTCATATCCCATTGATTGGAGGCGCCTCGCACGCGAGGCTCACACCCGAAGCGGAAGGGCGGGCCGTCGGCGGACTGTCGTTGTCCGGCCTGGAAGAAAAGTACGTTTCTGCCGTCTCCAGCAGACGTTGCGTAGTCGGCCAAGCGCGCACCCGGCCTGGGCCGGACCTGCGCCGCCGGCGCATCAGTTGTCCACGACACTACAGCTGACACCCCGATAATCCCCTGTTGATCAAGACCTGCGGACTACGTACCGTTGCCCCCGCAAGCAGTACCCGAAGGAGCCGAGGTTAACACCGGCGCCTGTGGGGTCCCTGTCGCCGAAGTCCGGAAAAATATGGCCCTCCCGGGGGTGGGTTGTTGAATCCCTGAATCCTTCTAAGGTAGCTTTCAGGTAGGCCGGGGGGCGAGTGCGAAAGTCTGGGAGGAAATATCGTGCGGGTAACTGCTGCTCCGGGTGTGCTGGCGGGTTCGGTCCTCCTCGCGTCCAGCCTGATCCCCGCCACCCTGGACGCGTCGCGGCCCACCGCGCCTCGGGTCGCCCGCGATGACGTGCGTCTGGTCGACTCCACCGCAGCGGCAGACTTCGATGCCCTGGTCACCGGCATCTTGGGGGGCACCCCGGTGACCAGCCTGGCCACCATCGAAAACGACTTCACCACCATCAATGACGCCACCGGTCTGACCACTCTGGTCAACGGCGTGGACAGCCTGCTCAACTCCAGCGGCACCGCCAGCGACCTGACCAACCTCGGTAACCTGCTCGACCCCAGCGGTCTGGACGGCCTGCAGAACATTCCGTACAACCTGTTCGCCGACATCGTCAACATTCCGTATTACGAAACGTTGGCCGAGCAGGAGTACGGGTTCGCCCTCGGCCCGGGCGGCTCGGTCGGCGGAGTGGCCGACTGGATTCCGCCCGGGGCCACCGTGGCCGACGGAGGCGTCGACGTCGTCAACGGGCAGGACTACTACGCGCTGGGCGGCACCGGCAGTTACCTCTACGAATCCGTCGGTAACACCTGGGGTTGGGACGACGGCAACTACCCGCAATTGGACGGACTCGCGCACTTCCTGCTGCCCTTCCAGTTCACCGAACCCATCGCCGAGCAGGTGCAGGGAGTGCTGCAGGCCGAAGCCGTCGACGGCGCGGACGTCAACTGCGAGTTCCAGTGCGCCAGCTTCACCGATTATCTCGGGCAGTGGTTCCACCAACCGCTCTCCGAGGTGCTGTCCCCGTCGGGATATACCTATCCGACGGTCCTGGCGGACACCGTGGGCGCGACCAGCGCGACCGGTGTGGTCAATTCCGGTGGCACGGCGGGCGAGGACGTCATTTGGTCCGGTCAACACGTGACCTTGAGCCCGAATTTGGACCTGAGCGCCATCATGGCCAATCTGGAGTCAAGTCCGTCGGCCGACCCGATCCAGTTCCCCAGCCTGGCCACCCTCCTCACCGACAACGAGCTGCTGACCTATGACTTCAACTACGACTTCAACTTCTTCGTCGAGGGCAGTTTCTTGTACTGGGGAGCGCCGAGCCTCTACAGCATCCCGGACCTGATCGGCGGCGAGCTGAAGGACCTCACCGGCATCCCCAACCAGTTCCTGCTGCCCAACGACGGCGCGGAACCGCTGTCCGGGTACACCGACACCAGTTCCTCGTTGCTTCCCGGCCTCGAGCAGGGCTTCCAGTACCTGGCGCACGGTCTGCAGGGTTACCTGGACCCCAGCACGTACGCCGGCCTGGCCAGCGCGGACACCAGCACACTGGTCAGCGACCTCAGCTCACTTTTCCCCAACCTCGCAACTGACCTGTCGTCACTCATCCCCTGAATCCCTTGGGGTTGAGCCGCACTCGGGCGCGAACGCACGCACGGTCCGCGGGGCGGGACGCGGTTCACCCCGGGTAGGTTTGGGTGCTGATGACTAAATTTCGATTCGGCATCCTCGACGGGATCGTGAACTTTCGTTTCTCGCCGACCATCCTGCCGCAAACGAGTTACCTGAGCGCCGCCGCGACCGGCGCCGACTCGTTCTGGGTCGGTGACCATCTCAACGCGCCGCTGCCGCAGTCCATCGCGACGTCGGAGTATCTCGGCGTCACAGCGAAATTGGTGCCCAGTGTCGACGCCGTCCTGGAACCGTGGACCATGCTCGGACATCTCGCCGCCCGCAACCGGGTGCGCCGGTTGCGACTCGGTGTGTGCGTCACCGACGCGAGTCGTCGCCATCCGGCGGTGACGGCGCAAGCCGCCGCCACCCTGCATCTGCTCACCCGGGGTCGCGCCATCCTCGGGATCGGCGTCGGGGAACGCGAAGGCAACGAACCCTACGGCGTCCAGCGCACCAAACCTGTTGCCCAACTGGAAGAGGCGATCGCCACCATCCGGGCGCTGTGGGATTCCGGCGGCGAACTGGTCTCGCGTGATTCCCCTTACTTCCCGTTGCGCGACGCCGTATTCGCGCTGCCGCCGTACCGGGGCAGACAACCGGAGATCTGGGTGGCCGGGCACGGTCCGCGGATGCTGCGGATCACCGGACGCTACGGCGACGCATGGGTTCCCTTCGTGGTGTCCCGACCCGCGGACTACGCGCGATCCCTCGAGGCGGTCCGGGCGGCAGCCTCCGATGCCGGTCGGGACCCGATGTCGGTGATCCCCGCGCTGAACCGTGTGGTGGTCACCGGGCGCAGTCGCGACGACGTCGACGAGGCGCTGGACTCGGTGATCATGAAAGCCTCCGCGCTGGCAGCCCCTGCCGAGGCGTGGGCACGCCACGGCGTCGAGCATCCGCTGGGCGCCGACTTCTCCGGCGTGCAGGATCTGGTTCCCCAGTTGATGGACCAGGAAACGGTTTTGGGCTACACCGCTCGGGTCCCGGCGTCACTGATGAAAGAGCTGATGTTCAACGGCACCCCCGACGAAGTCGTCGAGCAGATGGCGGAATGGCGCGATCACGGACTGCGGTACGCACTCATCATCAACGGCAGCCCGGTCAATCCGCGACTGCGCAAGACGGTGGCCGCGACGGCGCCGTTCCTCAAGATCCTGCGCAGACTCAAAAGTCTGTGAACGGTCGGCGTCTCACACGTCGGACCAGGCTCGGTTGCCGTACCGATCGAGATGAGCCACCTCAGCGACCGGTTTTCGGGTGGTGGGCCCGTAGCGCCCACGCGGCCAGCCGAGCGGGACGACGCACATCGGTGTCACCGAACGCGGCAAGCCCAGCGTCCTGCGCGCCGACGCCACACCCCACAGCGGCAAGGTGATCAGCGACGCACCCAGGCCCATCGCCCGGGCCGCCAGCAGCAGGTTCTGCACGCCGGGATAAATCGACCCGTAGTATCCCGACTCCGCGGTGTGCGGTGGCGCCAGCAGCGGCCGCTTTTCGCCGCGTGCACGCGAGCGCAAACACGCCACCACCAGAACCGGGATCTCGGCGAAGTGGTCGACCTGCCACTGCACCGCGCGGGCGACCTTGGCCATCGACTCGTCGCGGGCCGCGACCCGCTGGATGACCACCCGGTAGTACAACGACCACAACTGCCGGTAGCGTCTGGCCAGTTTGGTCTTGATGCGCTTGTCTGTGACGACGACGAACTCCCAGTTCTCGCCGTGTGGGCCGGTCGGTGCGCGCAGCGCCAACTCGATGCAGGTGCGCACTAGCACGTCGTCGACGGGGTCGGGTCGGACACGGCGCACGGCGCGCTGGGTCATCATCGCCTCGACGAGCGGCAGCTCGAGGCCGGCCAGCGCCTGCGCGGCGAGCGGTGACTCGGTCATACCGTCGACGCTACCGTCCAATTCTTCACAGCCCGCGGGCACCGAGCCAGCAGTGGATCCGTTCGGCCACCGCCGCCCAGCCCGGTTCGAGCATCATGTCGTGTCCCATGTCGGGGAAAAACTCCGCCTCGGTGTGGTACGCGCGTGCCGTTGCCCGGATTTCTTTCGCAGTGTGCGCGCCGTCCTGCTCCGCCCCGAGAACCAGTAGCGGCACGCTCACCCGCTTGGGCCGGGGCAGATCGAGCACGCAGCAGTCCAACGCGAGTCGGGTGCTCTGCTCGCCCAGCCGGTTGGCGTAATCCACCACCTCGCCCTCGGGGGTGTGCGCGGAGAAAAACCGCTCCCGGGCGAGCCGGGGGGTGTTGACATAAGCCAGTGACCTGCCAGTGACGGCGATCTTGGCGAAATGCCACGGATGCTGTCGGCACCAGCGCACCGCGGACCCGAAGTTGCCGTGCGGCGGCGTGGACGCCAGCAACACGCCCGCGGGAGCGTCGTGGGTTTCCAGATACTTCTGCACGACGATGCCGCCCTGGGAGTGACCGATCACCACCGGTCTGGCCGGCAGGCCGGCGGCCACCGTGGCGACGTCCTCGACGCAGTCGGCCAACGAACAAGCCCGCAGCGGCTTGACGGTCGGGCTGCCGCCGTGCCCGCGAAGGCTCACCGCCAGGGCGTGATAACCCTTGTCGGCGAAATAGCCGAGGAAATGTTCATCCCAGCACCATGCCGCGTGCCAGGCCCCGTGAACGAAAAGCAGTGGTGCGGAATGCGATTCGCCGAGACAGCCCTTTTCGATCACCTCGAGCATGGCGGGCTCAGTGCGGCAGCGCGACTGTCACACCCGGCGCAGCTGGATGCGGTAGAGGTTCGCGTGTCCGAGTTGGAATTGCCGTATCGAGGCTTCCAGGTACGCCTCGTACACCGCCACCTTCTCCGCGCCGGTGATCTCGGCAGCCGCCGCGCTGTTCGCCCGAAGTGTGTCGAGCCACGCCGCACAGGTACGCGCGTAATGCTCGCGATGATTGACGACGTATTCAACTTCGAAGAGCTTCTCGGCGGCATGCATGATTTCCGCCAGCCTGGGCGGATCGGACTCGGGAAATATGTGCTCCATGATGAACAGCGTCTCTTTGAGCCCCTGCTCGTCGAGCTTGACATTGCCTTTGCCGATCGTCTGCAACGCGAAACCCGCACCGGGTTTGAGCGAGTCGTGACACTTCTGGAAAAACCGGCGATACCCGGCGACCTTTTGCGACCGATCCCACCCGAACTTCACGAAGTGCTCCATGGCACCGATGCTGATCGCCGCGTCATAGGGCTCATCGGCGACGAAGTCCGCCCAATCCTGGACCCGCACGTGCAGGCGCGGATCGCCCAGTTCTTCCACGTAGCGGGCCTGCGCCTCGCTCAGGGTCAACCCCGTGACGTGATCGGCGCCGTGCTCGGTCACCAGCCGCCGCATCGTCGATCCCCACCCGCAGCCGACGTCGAGCACCCGTTGCCCCTTGCCGACGCCGGCCATCCCGGCCAGGTAGTCGATTTTGCGGGCTTGCGCCGCGGCCAGGCTGTCGTCGTGACCCTGCCACAGCGCACACGAATACGTCATCGACTCGTCGAGCCACAGCGAGTAGAAAGCGTTGCCCACGTCGTAATGGTGCTGAATGGATTCAGCCGATGCCCCGCGTTCGCTTACCGATGTCATTGATACTCCATCCCTGTTGAGAATTTCCCACCCGAAACCTTCGCGCCGGTCAGCGCATCACGCACCGGCGCGACGTCACGCGGAGACGTCCAGTCTGTCGAACTCGTCCTGCCGGTAGCGCTGGGCGCACGCCGAGCGGCGGACCTTGCCGCTGGTGGTGATCGGGATGGAGCCCGGTGCCACCAGCACCAGGTCGGCCACCCGCAGCCCATGCGACCTGGAGACCGCCACCGCCACGTCCCGCTTGACCGTGTCCAGACCCTCGCGCACCTCCGCCTCGGAGCTGCCCCGCTGCTTGGACTCGATGACCACCACCAGTTGCTCGCGGCCCTCGTCGGCGACGGCGATCGCGGCGGCTCGGCTGCGGGTGATGTCCTGGACCGTCGCCTCGATGTCGTCGGGATAGTGGTTGCGCCCGTCGACGATCAGCATGTCTTTGATCCGGCCGATGATGAACAGCTCGCCCTCGGAGATCACCCCGACGTCTCCGGTGCGAAGCCACGGCCCACGCGGCGTGTCCGTCGACGGGTCGACCAGCTCACCGCCGAAGGTCGGCTCGGACAACTCCGGGTTTTTCCAGTAGCCGGCGGCGACGTTGTCGCCGTGCACCCAGATCTCGCCGACCTTGCCGGCCGGGTTCTCCACGCAGGTCTGCGGGTCGACGACGCGCACGGTGCAGGCTCGCGGTGTGCCATGGCTGACCAGCTCGGAACCGGGCACCTCGTCGCCGCAGCGCTGCGCGTGGCCGGCCGAGAGCTTCTCGTAGTCGAAACGGACCCGGGGCGCGGGCCGGCCGGGGTTGGACGTCGTCACGTACACGGTGGCCTCGGCCAGCCCGTAGGCCGCCCGCAACGACGTCTCGGACAGGTTGAACGCGGAAAACCGGTCCAGGAAACGTTTCACGGTCGGGGCGTGTACCCGTTCGGCGCCGTTGATGAAGCTGTGCACGTGGCTCAGGTCGAGTCCGGCCATGTCCTCGTCGGACGTGCGCCGCGCCGTGAGCTCGTAGGCGAAGTTCGGCGCCGGGGTGACAGTGGCGGTGTGGCTGGCCACCAGACGCATCCACCGGGCGGGCTTCTGCAGGAAGGCCACCGGGTCCATCAGCACCGACTGCAGACCGAATCTGACCGGGATGAAGATGCCGAACATCAGGCCCATGTCGTGATAGAACGGCAGCCACGACACCAGGGTGGAATCGCGGGGCGGAATTCCGCCCTGGGGTTCGAAATAGTCGGCCATGATCTGCTCGAGGTTCACCATCATGTTGCGCTGTGTCACCGCCACGCCCGCCGGCGCGCGGGTCGACCCGGAGGTGTACTGCAGCAGGGCCGTGGCGCTCGGCAGCCGGTCGGCGGGTGGGGAGCTGAGCGGTGCATAAAGGTCGAGCGCGTCGATCTCGATCACGGTCGGTGTCGAGCCGGGTAAGCCGTTGACGCACGAGACGACGCCGTCGGCGACCGCCGATGTGGTCAACACCGCTGCCGGGGCGCTGTCGGTCAGCGCCGTGACGACCCGCTCGTCGTGGACGCCGAGCATCGGCACCGAGAGCGGGACCACGACGAAACCGGCCCAGAGGGCGCCGAGCACCCCGATCACGTAGTCCAAGCCCTGCGGAGCGCAGATCGCAACCCGGTCGCCCGGCGATCCGCACGATGCCAGCGCCTCGGCGACCACCTGCGCGCCCTGCTGCGCGCGGGACCAGGTCAAGACCTTGGGGCGCCCGGCCGGGTCGATCTGGTAGTCGACGAAGGTGAACAAGGGCGCATCCGGCTGCTGGCGAGCCCAGTCCGCCAGCCAACCCGACAACGACGATTCCATTGCTGACATTGGTATTTCCCCCATTACGGTCTTGACGGCAGGTCCACGGCGCAGACGCCGCGACGACGATGTCGGGCACTTCGTGGATCCAGGCGCTTTGTCACGTCTTGAGTGAGCGCAGCGCTCGTGGGCTCACTCACCCCATAATGCACGACCAATAGGTACCTCGTCGCTGTGGTCGGCAAACATCAGCAGGTCACCGCGAGCAGTCTCAGCAAACCCAAAGCGGGCGTACAGCGACCGCCCTGGTTCGCGGTGCCAGCCGACGCGTTAGCGTGGGCAGTCGTGGCCGACAAAGTTTCCGTCAATCTCAGCGGCGCCGCGCAGACCATGCTGGCGACGTTGTATCTCAAGGCACAAGACAGCGATTTCGATCGGCCGGTGTTAGCCGACCGCTACGCGAAGGAGGTGGTCGAGCGCCTCGACTATGATTTCGCCGAAATAGGTATCAGCGCCAAATGGGCGCCGCTGATTACCGTGCGCACTGCCCAGTACGACATCTGGGCGCGCCAATTCCTCGCCGTCAACCCGCACTGCACCGTCGTGCATCTCGGCTGCGGTTTGGACAGCCGGGTATTCCGGTTGGATCCGGGCCCGGACGTGGAATGGTACGACGTCGACTACCCGGAAGTTATTGCACTGCGCAGGAAAGTCTATCCGTCCCGCCCCGGTTATCACCTGATCGCAGCGTCGGCGACCGATCCGTCCTTATTCGACCGCTTTCGCGTCGACCGCCCTATTCTGCTGATCGCCGAGGGGATCAGCATGTACCTGACTAAAGGCGACGGCATCGCGCTGCTGCGCCGCGTCGTCGACCGTTTCCAATCCGGCGAGTTGCAGATCGACTTCTACAGTCGGCTGGGAATCAGGTCGCAAAAGGCCCACACGTTGGTGCGGCGGACCGGGTCGACGCTGCACTGGGGCGTCAACAGTCCGCAGCAGATCCTCAGCCACGTTCCCGGGGCCCGATTGCTGATCGCCACAACGTTGTTCGAAGCTGGCACGTTTCCCCAGGCAGCTGCCGGTTTCAGGTGGGCGGGTAAAGCGCTTCGGGTAGCCCCGCCGCTACGCCGAATACTGCAATACCATCGCTACAGCTTCGGACGGGTCAGCTGACTCCGCTGGCGGCGTGCTGCTCGGCGATGACTCGAAGCAGCGAATGTATCGTCTCGATCGATTTCTCCGGCCGCGGCGCATGGGTGTGATACTCGATCACCAATTGCCCGGCAAAGATATTGCTCAGATACATGTCGATGCCCGCGCTGACAGCAAAGAACAGCTCGTCGTGGGTGGCAATGATTTCGAGGTCCGGCGGTGTCCGCACCGGCGGCGCCATACCGCCGTCGGTCAGCATCACCAGGTCGGGCAAGCCGGGCAGGTTTCCGACATATTGCGGACTGGAATGCAGCAGCGACTGCTGCACCACCCCGTCGGCCAGGTCCGCCCGGAAAGTCTCGGCGATATCGCGGGCAAGGCCCACCACGTCGGTGTTGTCGTCGATTTCGGCGAGATAGGCCGCTACGCCCAACGGATTTGTGCATGCAGTCGCAGAGAGCGGCGGCGACAGGACATAGCGCAAATCGACCGGATAGACATAGGGCACCGGAATGTTCGTCCTGCCGCGAAGGCGCCATTCGGCCATCAGCAGAACCGCGGACAACAAGCCATTCAGGCCAACCCGATTCGCGCGACCGAACGCAATCAGATCCTGCGTTTCCCGCTCGCTGAGCTGGCAGCGCACCATCGGAACCCGCAGCGGCGAGGCCGGTGTGACGCCACCCGCGGCCCGGCGGGATGGCGGCAGGTCGTAGGCGAACATCGCCGGCATGAACCGCTCCAGGCCTGATCGCTGCTGCTTGGATATGCCTCGCTGGGCCAGCACGGCCTCCAGCGATTCCGGCGCGGCGTGCACGGTGACCGGCCCGATCCGGCCGTTGCAGACCAGGTCGGTGTAGTAGGAGAACATCTCCTCGACGAGCTTGAACTCGTGGTGGCCGTCGGCAAGCGCGTGATGGACATACAGCGTCGGCTGCGCGCCTTCGCCGCCGACGACCAACCGCAGGTGGATCAGCGACTCGCTCTGGTTCAACTGCACAGCCGGGCAGTCGCGCGCCGGATCGTCGGTCTCGATCACCTCGATCCCCGGGTGCACCAGATCGTCGACGGCGATCTGGTGCCGCCCGTCCTCGCCGCGCTCGAGGTGGCCGCCCAACACCGGGTGCGACTCCAGCAGCGCGTCGAAGGCATCCGAGAACGCGTCGACGTCGACCGGTCCCTTCAGGTGCGCGCCGACCCCCACGAAACATTGTGTCTCGGCGAAGATTTCCTCGCTACGCGACAGCTTGCGGATCACCGACGATGAAAACATTTTCCAACTCCATGACAATTCGCGAACACGGGGACGTCATCCCCGCATGCTGGCCCTTCGATACCCGATCGCCATCGGGACCGCGACGACAGCGGCGACTCCCACCGACCAGAGCAGCACTGCGGTGACCGGCGCCAGCACCGGGCCGCCCAGCGACAGCCCGCGCATCGCCTCGATGGAATAACTCATCGGCTGATGCGCCACGACGGGCTGAACCCAGCGTGGGTACTGGTCGAGCGGCACGAAGCCGGTGGAAAAGAACATCAGCAATCCCCAGACCACCTCGCTGGCTTCCACCACGATGGTGTTCGCCGCATACAGGGCCAAGGTGATGACGATCATGGTGAACGCCACCCCGAAAATAGCGGGGACGAACAGCCAGGCCACTGTCGCCAGGATCCCCTGCGTGAACCGCAGACCCAGCGCGAGGCCGGCGCACATGACGACCGCGGTGGTCGCCACGATGCGGACCGCATCGGCCATCAGGCGGGCCAGCAGACTCGAGGCACGGTGTACCGGAAGCACCCATAACCGGGGAAGCAGTCCGTTGCTGCGTTCCCGCATCAGGCCGATCCCGCCGACCATCGATCCAGACATGGCCCCGACCATCGCGATCAACGGGACACTGCCGTACAGCGCGTCGTGACCGGTGAGCCGCGAAATCGCATCTCCCAACACGATATTCAAGGTGACCAATAACACCACCGGCATTGCCAGCGATTCCAGGACGGTTGCCCGATCGCGGCGCCACCGCACCAGCAACCGGCCGGCCAGCACCCAGGTGTCAGACGACAGCCGCCGCGGTGAATTCTCCCGGGGATCGCTTCCCATGTCCGGTCGTGGGTCACCGAATCCGCTGGGCGTCGTGGTTGTGCTGTGCTGCGCGGCTACCGACATCATCGCCGCTCCAGAGCCACGCGAGCGTGCAACGGAACCACGATCAGCACCAGGGCCGCCGCCCACGCCAGTGCCGGGCCGATCACCGCCCAGCGCACTGCACCGGCGGCCGGCGTGCTGTCGCCGGCCAGCACCCGCAGCGCGTAGATGAACTGGGATATCGGTTGATCGCGAACGAAAGGCTGGATCCAGGCCGGAAAACGTTCGACGGGTTGCAGGCCGACAGATAACAGACCGAAGATCAGTTGGGGTAACAGCATCAAGGGGATGGTGGCTTCCGGATTGCGGTTCGCCGCGCCGATGAGATCACCCAGCAGCGACAGGGCGACGCCGATCGACAGCACCAGCAGGCAGAAACCCGCGGTGTGCGCTGCGCCGCCGTAGAAGCGGAACCCGATGACGTGACCGCATATCAACGCAAACCCGAACGCGGTGCAGCAGCGGTAGATGCTGGCCGACATGCGTGCGGCCAGCGGGGTCAGCGGGGCTATCGGCATGGCCCGGAATCGACGGTTGATGCCCAGCACCGAGTCGGTTGCCGACCGGAACGCCGCCGACACGGCGGCGAACGAAATGGATTCCAGCGCGATCAGGGGCATCAGGTATTGCGCATAGCTGCTCATGCCCTGACTGAAGGCGCCCATCAGGTGCTTGAGTGGAATATAGAAACCCACGGTGAACATCACCGACTGCGCGACCTGGGTGAGTACCTCCCCGTTGCGCAGCGTCGGGGTGATCATGCGAACCGTCAACACCCACCACTGTTGCAGCGTGGACGTCGGCGGCCGGACCGCTGCCGCAGACGGCGACTGCTGCTGCTGCTGCTCAACAGAGATCACCACGACACACCGTGTCTCATCGAGACGCACCGCTGACGTCAGCGGTCGACAGGTCGCGGGTGTCCTTGTTCGTCAGCGCGAGAAACACCTCGTCGAGCGAAGGCCGGCGCAGTGCGATGTCGAGCAGTTCGATGTTCGCGGTATCCAGTTGCGACAGCGCCCGCGCCAGGGTTTTCGGGCCGTCTGGGGCGGGCAGGGCGATGCGGTCGGACGACGTCGTCAACGCCGAGCGGTTGCGCTCCGGCAGCAGCGAACCGAGTGCTTGCGCCATGGCGGGCAGATCCGCGGCGTGCCGCGGCACGATTTCGCAGTACGTCGCGCCGGTCCGCTCCTTGAGTTCGTCGGCCGTGCCCTCGGCGATGATCGTCCCGTGGTCGATCACGATGATGCGATCGCTGAGCGCGTCGGCCTCCTCGAGGTACTGCGTCGTCAGCAAGACCGCGATGCCGGCCTCTTTGAAGTCCGACACCAGTTCCCAAATGCTTTGCCGGCTCCGCGGATCCAGCCCGGTGGTGGGCTCGTCCAGGAACACCACCTCCGGGCGCACCACCAATCCGCACCCGATGTCGATGCGTCGGCGCATCCCGCCGGAATAGGTACTGACGCTGCGGTCGGCGGCGTCGACCAGATCGAACTGATCGAGAAGTTCCTTGGCCCGTGATCGCGCGCGCGACTTCTTCAGCCCTTGCAGACGGCCGAACATCACCAGGTTTTCCCGCCCGGTCAACATGTCGTCGAGGGCGACGTGCTGGCCGGTGAGCATCAGCGACCGCCGCACTCCCGCCGGGTCGGACATCACGTCATGGCCGGCGACCTCCGCGTAGCCGGAATCCGGCCGCGACAGGGTCGAGAGGATATCGACCATCGTGGTCTTGCCGGCGCCATTGGGCCCCAGCAACCCGAGCACCTCGCCGCGCCCGACCTTGAAGCTGATGTCGGCCAGCGCAACCACCGAACCGAACGTTTTTCTGACCCCGTCGACAACGACCGCATCATTGGTACTCGTCATTCGCTACTCCTATGCGGTGTCATTCACGACAACTCGACCAGGGTCAACTCGTCGTCGCTGCCCGCGTCGGTTTCGTCCTCGATGATCGCTTCCCGGGTCAGCTCCATCACCGCGTGGTTGAACGCGTCGGCGAACCCCTGGACCTTCGTGGACTCGATCTTGCGGGTGTCATACCACCAATCCAGGTGGATCAAACCGGCGCTGCGGTACACCCGAAGCTCGATCGCGTGACCAAGTCCGGGAATGGCCTCGCGTACCGGCATGGCCGTGTCAGTGTCGAGTTGCACCGGAGCGTCGTCCGACGACACCGCCGGCAGATCCGGAATGGCGCCGACATAGGAGAAGAAGATGTCGGCGGACCCGGCGGACCCGAGCAGCCGCGCGGTGGGCGCGTAGAGGTAGCGCAGCAACCCGTAGCCGATTCCGTAGTGCGGAACCGCTGTCACTGTGTCGTGCACCTCGTCCAACAGCTGTCGGGCGCTGACGTCCCGGACACTCGCGCAGTTCAACGCGACGGGATACAGGGTGTTGAACCAACCCACGGTGCGTCGCAGGTCGACCTCGGGTTTGAGCACCGAACGGCCGGGTCCGGCGAGGTCGACGCAGAGGGTCGCGTCCCCGGTCGTCACCGCTACCGCGCGGCTCAGCGCGGCCAGCAGCAGCTCCTCGATCGGCAACCGGAGCCGGCGCCGGGCGTCGTCGATCTCGGTGGTGTCCGAGGCCGGCAGCGTCGACGACAATTTCGCCAGATCGTGCACGCCTGGCGGTGTCATGACGTCGGTGACATCCGCGCGCGAGCTGATCGCCTGCGCGGTCTGCAGCCAGAAGTCCCGGCTTTCGATGACCGCGGGATGGCTGGCCAGTGCGGCGCAGCGCTGGGACCACTCGGTCCACGGCGTGGTAACCGGTTGCAGCGCAATCTCTTCGCCGGCCAACCGTTGCCCGAACGCGGTGAAGATGTCGGTGAACAGGATATCGCGCGAGGCGTTGTCGCCGACCATGCCGTGCAAGCTGATCGCCAGGTAGCACGGGCCGCCCGGCTGGCCGTGCAGGTAGCTGGCCGTCAGCGGCGGGCTGGACAGATCCTGTTGACCGATCTGCTCTTTGAGCATCGCCAGCACCGCTTCGCGCTCCTGCTCGCTGCCCGCGGGTATCCCGGCGGGCAGCGAACCGGTGGCCAGGTCGGCGAATTCCTGCGGGTCGGCGACGGTCTGCTCCCAGGTGCCCGCGCGCTCGGCGAGGCGCAACCGCAGCGCATCGTGGTGGTTGGTGACGGCGGTGAGCACCGCGCTGATGTCCTCGGTTGTCACCTCGGGGCGAAGTTGCAGGATCAGCGGCACCCGCCACTGGCCGCGCTCAGCGACACCCCGCTCGACGAAGTGGGCGATGTTGGGCGGTACCGGTGGGTGCACGACGTCACCTGGTGACTGGCGGACCAGCCCGCCGACGGCGTACCGAGCGGTCAGTGCCTTGGCGAGCGCGGCCACCGTCTGGTTTTCGTACAGATCCTGGGGTGTGAGGTCCAGTCCTTCGTTGGCGGCGGTCATCGCGACGCTGATCGCGACCAGTGAGTCGCCACCCAGTTCGAAGAAGTTGGCGGTTCGACTGACCGAGGTGACGCCGAGGCACTGCGACCAAATACGTTGCAACGTCGCTTCCATCGGCGAGGTGCCGTTGCTGGCCGCAGCGGTCGCCGCCGAACTCGTCTGCCCGTCGGTTGCCGCGGTATCAGCCACCCAGCCGCCGCGCCGGTGTTCGACCCAATGCCGTTGCCGCTGGAAGGGATAGCCCGGAAGGGAGACCAACTGCCCGCGCTGCCCCGGCCGCAGCGGCGTCCAGTCGACGTCCACGCCGGCCGACCACAGTTGGCCGAGAGCCAGCAGGAAGGTATCCCGGTCGTCGCGGTTCTGCGCGTGGTGGCGCATCAACCGAACCGCTCGGTGACCGCTGGACCACTTGGGGTGACGGGTCGCCGACGCGGTCAACGTGCCGCCGGGGCCGACCTCGACCAGGACGCGATGCGGATCGGCCAGCAACACGTCGACTTCGTCGGCGAAGCGCACCGTGGACCGCACCTGGCGCGCCCAGGTGGCCGGGTTGGTCGCGTCGCCAGGCGCCAACCAGGTTCCGGTGACGTTGGACAGCAACGGGATACTGGGCTCGCGCAACGTCTGGCGGGCCAGGAACCCGGTGAATTCCGGGATCATCGAGTCCATCAATCGCGAGTGGAATGCATGCGAGGTGCGGACCCGGCGGGCCACGATGCCCTGGTCTTTCAGGCGGTCACTGAACTGACGAATGTTCTCCTCGGAGCCGGCGACCACGCAACCGCCGGGTTCGTTGACGGCGGCGATGTCGACCTCGCCGGACAGCTGCTCGGCGAGCGCCTCCGGGCCCAACGCCACCGCGACCATCACCCCGCGCGGCGCGGTATGCATCAGGCGTGCCCGCATCGACACCACTTTGATCGCCGTCGCGATGTCGAAGACACCGGCGATGGTGCCGGCGACATATTCGCCGATGCTGTGTCCGGCCAGGGCGGCCGGGCGAACCCCGTAGGTCTCGATCAACTTGGCCAGCGCGTATTCCACGGTGAACAACGCCGGTTGGGTCCGGTCGGTGCGCTCCAGATTGCGTGCGGTGCCGTCGAAGATCTCGGCGCGCAAGTCGACGCCCAACTCGTCGCCGAACCCCGTGGCGCACTCATCGAAGTGCCGGGCGAACACCGGCTCGGACTCGTACAGGCCGCGCGCCATGCCGATGTGCTGAGCGCCCTGACCCGGAAACAAGAAGACGACCCGTTCGGCGTCGTCGGCGACATTGGGCACCGATTCACCGATGAACACGTTTTCGTGCTCGTCGGCGCCCAGCACCGTCGCCGCGTCTTGCCGGTCTTTGACGACTGCCGCCATCCGCAGGGTGTCTTTCCTGCGACGCCCCAGGGTGTAGGTGACGTCGGGGAGGCCGATGTCCTGGGTGCCCGACAGTTCGGCGGCAAGGTCAGTACGGGAGTGCTGCAGAGCCTCGGCGGTGCGGGCCGACAACAGCAGCACCTGCGGGCCCGGATTCGGCGCCGGAGCGGACGCAACAGCCGGGGCCTCCTCGAGCACCAGGTGAGCATTGGTGCCGCCGACACCGAACGAGCTGACCCCGGCCCGTCGAGGACCATCCCACTCCCACGGGCCGTACTCGCTGCGCACCACGAACGGGCCGGAGTCCAGATGCAGTTCCGGATTGGGGCTGGTGTAGTGCAGGGTGGCCGGAAGAGCTTTGTGCTTGAGGCACAGAATCGCCTTGATCAGGCTGGCGATCCCGGCGGCTGACTCCAGGTGACCGATGTTGGACTTGACCGAGCCGATGAAACACGGGCCCTGCCGGGTCTCTTCGGAAACAGCGAATGCTTTTCTCAGGCCCTCGATTTCGATGGGGTCACCCAGCGGCGTACCGGTTCCGTGCGTCTCGATGTAGCTCACCGTCGACGCGTCGACTTCCGCGATCGCCTGCGCCTCGGCGATGACATCGGCTTGTCCGGCTGCGTTCGGGGCGGCGAAGGTCATCTTCGTCGCTCCGTCGTTGTTCAGCGCCGATCCACGGATCACGGCGTGGATACGGTCGCCGTCGTCGATGGCGTCCTGCAACGCCTTCAGCACCACCACGCCGACGCCGCTGCCGAAGATCGTGCCGTCCGAACGTGCGTCGAACGGCCGGCAGTGGCCGGTGGCCGACACCATCGAGCCCGGGTCGTACCAGTACCCGACGTGGTGCGGGATGCGCAGCGAGGCTCCGCCGGCCAACGCCATCTCGCATTCGCCGTTCAGGATGCTCTGGCAGGCCAGGTGCACGGCGACCAACGCCGACGAGCAGGCGGTCTGGACCGACAGCGCGGGGCCGCGCAGGTTGAACTGGTGAGCGACCTTGGTGGCCAGGTAATCCTTGTCGTTCTGCAACGACAGATTGACCATCTCGAACGTCACGCCCTGGCCGATGACCACGTTCGGGTCGTGGTTGGACATGATGTTGTGCAGCAGGTAGCCGCTGGTCGTGCTGGTCGCGTACACCCCGACCGTGCTCTCGAGTTGCGCCGGGTCGTAGCCGGCGTCTTCGAGTGCATGCCAGGCCGACTGCAAAAACAGCCGATGCTGGGGGTCGGTCATCCGAGCGGCTTGCGGCGTGTAGCCGAAGAAGTCCGCGTCGAAGTCGGCGATCCCGTCCAGCAGCGCCGCGCGCCGCACGTAGGCGGGGTTGCCCAGCGCCTTGTCGCTGATGCCGGCGGCCTGCAGGTCTGCCTCGGACAAGTCGACGATCGATTCCACGCCGTCGCGCAGATTGTTCCAGAACGCCGACACGGTGTTGGCACCCGGAAGCCGGGCTGCCATCCCGACCACCGCAATCGCGTGGGGCGGCAGTTCGCTGTTGGTGCTCACGCTCGGTCTCCTACCTTTCGCCGCGCTGCGGCTCGTTGCCGCGCGGCAGCACGTTGCTTGGCTCGATCACCCACGCCACCGGCGCTGTCGGGCTTCTCCTGCCCGTCGATGCCCAGTTGACGCATGAGATCAGCCGTCAGATCCGACAATGAGGCGCCTTGCAACAACAGGGCCACCGGCGGTTCGACACCGAAGTCGCCACGAACGGTATTCCGGATTCGCACTGCCATCAACGAATCCATACCCAATTCGATCAACGGTTTATCGGTGTCGATGGTGCTGTGTTTGGGATAACCCATCACGGCCAAGATGCGTCCACCCAGCCGTGCGCACACCAGCCGGCTGGCTTCCGCCGGGTCCAGCGCGCGCAGCGCCTCCGGGCCGGCCCAGTCGTCGTCGTCGCTGTCGATGTCCAGTTCCTCGGCCAGCGCGGCAAAGTAGCCGAGTTGCTGGATTTCCGGGAAAGCGGCCGCGGCGCGATCCAACCGCAGCCGCGCCACACCCATCCGCGCGACGTCGCCGGCCAGGATCGATTCCAGCGCCTCGATGCCTTCGGCCGGGGCGATGGGATCCAGCGCACTGAAGGTCAGCGAGCGCGCGACACCGATGTCCGCCCACTGTCCCCAGTTGATCGTGGTGGCGGGCAGACCCGACGCGCGACGCCAGTCGACCAAGCCGTCGAGCCACGCACTGGCGGCGGCATAGGCGCCCTGCCCCGGCGACCCCAGCAGCGACGACGTCGAGGAGAACCCGACCCACCAGTCCAGCTCGCGGCCGGCGGTGGCGGTGGCCACATGCAGCCGCAGGGCGCCTTCTGCCTTGGGCGCCCAGACCTTTTCCAGGCTCTCCTTGCTGAGCGCGGCGACGATCTGATCGTCGAGCACGACGGCGCTGTGCACGACGCCGCGCAGCGCCAAACCGGTCTCCTCGGCGACGCTGACCAGCCGCTCGGCGACCCCGGGTGCGCAGATGTCGCCGGGCAGCACCACGATCTGCGCGCGCGCTTGGAGCTCCTCGATCACCGTGCGGGCCTGCTGCGACGGCTCGGAGCGGCCGTTGAGGATGACACGTGCGGCGCCGTTGTCGACGAGCCACCGGGTCACCGCCAGACCGATGCCGCCCAGACCCCCGGTGAGGATGTAGGCGCCGTCGTTGCGCACCACCGGGTCGAGCTTGGCTGCGCCGATCGTCGCCCGGGACAGCCGTTCGACATAGCGCTGCTCGTCGCGCCAGGCGACCAGGTCATCGCTGCCGGCCAGCCCCAGCTCGGCGATCACCGGTGTCACGCTGTCGTCGGGCAAGTCCACCAACGTGGTGCGCAGGTCGGGGTGCTCGTAGGCGAGAACCCGGATCAGTCCCCGCAACGCACCGATCGACGGGTCGCCGGGCTCACCGGGAGTGACGGCAAGGCCGCGACGCGACACCAGCCACAGCCGCGGCGCTTTTCCGTGCCAACCGCCCATGACCGCACGCACTGTCGACGCGACGCCCCAGGTCAGATCCCGGCCTTTGCGCGCGCCGTCGAGGTCGGTGCCGTGAAACGAGTGCTGTCCGGCGACGATGATCACTCCCACCGGCGGCAGTGCGGGGTCGGCCGCGGTTTTCGCGAACGCCTCGCGCACCGCGGATTCCTGGGCGAGATCGGCGCGCAGCACCCGTCGAGTCGGCGAGCTGAATTGGCGCACGAATTCCTCGGCGATCGGCTCGGCCTCGGCGCCGTCGGTCAGCACCAGCCAGCTGCCGTCGGGCGCCGACGATGCCGCTGTGGCCGGGGTTGGGACCCAGGTGGTGTCGAAGATCTTCTGCGTCAACGGCATGGGCACGGTACAACGCTGCACGCGTTGCAGATAGATCCCGTCGATCTCGGCGGTCGGGGTGCCGGCGTCGTCCATCAGCACGACGCGGCCCACGATGCCGGCGCTGTCGGTTCCCGGATCGACCAACTCGGCGCGGCAACGGGCCCGCCGCCCGACGTCGCCGAACACCCGGATCGTCTCGAACGACACCGGCATGAAGGTGGCCTCGCTGGAATCGGTCAGCGACTCCGCGGACAACGCGGCAGCCAATCCCTGCAGCGCCGCATCGAGCAGCACCGGGTGCAGTCGGTAACTCCGATGTGCGGTGGCCTCGTCGGGCAGCACGATCTCGGTCTCCGACGATCCGCCCGGCGTGCGCACGATCCGGGTGAGCGCGGCAAACGCCTGACCATGGTGCAATCCGGTGTTGCGCAGCGCGGAGTAGAAGTCCGCCGGTGACACCGGGGTGCCGGTCTCGGTCCGGGCGGGCTGCCCTGTCCGCGTCGTGGCCGGTACCACCTCGACCCGCGCCACCGCATGCCGGGACCAAGTTCCGGTGGCCGAGCGGGAATGAACCTCGACCCGAATGTCATCGGCGTGAGCGTTGAGACTTTGGGTCAAATGCGTCGTCAACTGGGTGTTTTCCGCCAACGGGAGCATCTGTTCGACCTCGAGCCGATGCACGGCAATGGATTGCGCGGGCACCCCGAGCGCCTCGCAGGCAGCGGCGAGCGCTATCTCGGCGAAACCGGTTGCCGGCATGACCGGCTGACCGTGCACCTTGTGATCGGCCAGCCAGGGGTTGAGTTCGGTGCCGACGTCGGCCTGCCAGACGTGGTCGCGGCCGGACGGCATCTCGACGTGCGTCCCCAGCAACGGATGGGCGGTGCCGGCGTGCCGGTTGGCTGATGAGGCGGCGGCCCAGTACCGGGTATGCAGCCACGGCGTCGGCGGGAGATCCACCAGGCGTTGTGCGCTGGTTTCGGCTGCGACGGGGGGCCGGACCGTCGCCAGCTGAGTGTGAAACGTCAGAGTTTCGGGGTTGTCCCGGGTCAACGTCGCCGCCACCACGGCGTCGTCGCGGGACTGGGCAGACTCCAGGGTTCCGGCGATAGCGTGGCCGAGCAGCGGGTGCGGGCTGACTTCGACGAAGGTGGCGTGCTGTTCGGCGGCCTTCGCGACGGCCTGGCTGAACCGCACCGGGTTGCGCAGATTGGCCACCCAGTAGTCGGCGTCGAACTTGGCATCGCCGTCCGCGCCGACGGTGCTGATCAACGGGATTGTCGGCGTCTTGGGCACCAGATCCGTCAGCGCATCGCGCAGCTCGGCCAGAATCGGGTCGACCGTGGGGTGATGCGACGCGACGTCCACGTCGATGCGCCGCGCCAACCGGCCTTGCCCGTCGACGACGGCGACCACCGCGTCGACCTGCTCGGGCGGCCCGGCGATCACCGTCTGGGTAGGGGCGGCGTACACCGCGACGGTGAGGTCTGGATACTGGCCGATCAGTTTCTCCACGGCGGCAGCCTCGAGCTCCAGCAACGCCATCGCGCCCTGGCCGGACAACCTCGACATCAACCTCGACCGGGTGGCGATGACCTTCAGCCCGTCGGCCGGGCTCAGCGCCCCAGCCACCACCGCCGCGGTCACCTCGCCCATCGAATGCCCGATCACGGCGTCCGGGTGCACCCCGTAAGAGCGCCACAACGCCGTCAACGCCAGTTGCATACCGACCAGCACCGGCTGGATACGCTCGATTCCCGTCACCGGCTCCCCGGCGACCAGCACATCATGCAGCGAAAACCCCACCTGGGCGACAAAATCCGGCTCGAGCTCGGCCACCGCCGCCGCGAACGCCGGCTCGTCGACCAGCAGCTGCCGGCCCATGCCTGCCCACTGCGAACCCTGACCCGAGTACAAAAACACCGTGCCCTGGCCGCGGGGCACCTCGCGTGGGCCGACAACGCCCGGTGTCGGCTGCCCGGCGGCCAGCGCACGTAGCCCGGCCACCGCCTCGACGCGATCGCGCGCGGACACCGTGGCGAACCGGTGCCGGCGGCTGCGGTGGTGATTCAGGGTGTGTGCGATGTCGCGCATCGGCACGGCGGTGCCGTCGTTGTCGACCCAGTCGGCCAACGCCGCAGCCCACGACGCAATCCGTTGGTCGGTCTTGCCGGCGACCACCAACGTCGTCACCGGAGAATCGGCGTGCGCGGCCGGCACCGGATCGGGCCCCTGCTCGATCACCACGTGCGCGTTCGTCCCGCCCAGGCCGAACGAGGACACCGCAGCCCGCCGCGGGCCGTCGCCAGCCGGCCATCCGTCGAGTTCGGTCGGGACGAACAACCGGGTCGGTTTCGGGTCGATCGCTGGATTCCACTGGGTGAAGTTGAGGTTCGGCGGAATCTGGCCCCGCTGCACCGTCAGCGCGGCCTTGATGAACCCGGCAATACCGGCGGCCGCCTCCAGGTGGCCGAAGTTGGTTTTCACCGCACCCAGCGCGCACGGACCGTCCCCGCGGCCGTAGACATCGGCCAGCGCCTCGAACTCGATCGGATCGCCCAGCGCGGTTCCGGTGCCGTGGGTTTCGATGAAGTTGACCGAACCCGCGGGCACGTCAGCGCTGCGCAGAGCCCGGGTGATGACGTCTTGCTGGGCAATGGTGTTGGGGGCGGTCAGACCATTGGAGCGGCCATCCTGGTTGATCGCCGAACCCCGCACCACCGCCAACACCCGGTCGCCGTCGCGGACGGCATCGGTGAGTCGCTTGAGCACCACGACGCCGCCGCCCTCGCCGCGGACGAACCCGTCGGCGTGCGAGTCGAAACTGTAACAACGGCCGCGCGGAGACAGCATTCCCCACTTCGACATCGCCAGCTGGGTTTCCGGCCGCAAGATCAGGCTGACCCCGCCGGCCAGCGCAAGGTCGCTCTCACGCAACCGCAGGCTCTGGCAGGCCAGGTGAATCGTCACCAACGACGACGAGCACGCCGAATCCATCGCCACCGCCGGGCCACGCAGCCCCAGCAGGTAGGCGATCCGCCCTACCGCGACCGCGTGGGCGTTGCCCGTCGCGGAGTAGGCATCGATGGTGTCGGGGTTGGCCGCCGAAATCGTCTGGTACTCGGTGTAATACACGCCCATCATGACGGCGCCGCGAATCCCGGACAACGTATCCGGTGCGATCCCGGCATGCTCGAGAGCCTCGTAGGCCACTTCCAGCATCAGTCGCTGCTGGGGGTCCATGGCTTCGGCCTCGCGCGGGGAGATCCCGAAGTAGTCGGCGTCGAAGCCGGCTATGTCGGGCAGGAAGCCGCCCCACTTCGACGACATCCGGCCGGGCGCGAACTGATCCGGATCGTAGTATTCGTCGGCGTCCCAGCGATCCGGCGGGATTTCGCTGATACCGTCGCCGGCCCGCGCCAAAAAGTTCCAGTAGCCGTCCGGCCCGGACACGCCACCGGGGAAACGGCAGCCGATCCCCACCACCGCGATCGGTTCGGCCGACGCTATCCGGGAAGCCTTGTCGAACTGCTCGGTCAGCGCAGTTCGTTTGTCGGCGGTCATCGCCGACACCCTGTTGAAGATCGTTGTCATTTAAAAAATACCGCTCTCACTGCCCGCCGACGCGGACTCCACCTGCTCGAACAACTCGTCCAATACACCGCTGGCCGCATCGCGCGCACCGTTGGCGGTGTCATCTTCTGGCACCTGCTTGGGCGCCAGCCGGTTGGCCAGATACGCCGCCAGCAACGAGATGGTCGGGTTGTTGAAAAGCATGTTCGCCGACACGTCCATATCCACTAGCTTTTGCGTCTCCCGAAGTACGTTCATCGCCATCATCGAGTCGAGTCCCAACTCCGGGAATGGTTGATCAACGTTGATCGCCGACGCCGACATCCGCAGTTCGCGGGCCAAGATCGTCTTTAGCCTGGCCTCCAGCTCGCCGAGCCGCTCCTGCGCGGACAACCGTGACCAATCCGGTGCCGACAGTACCGAACGATCCTGACCGTCCCCTGTCGACGGGCGCTCTGCGCTCGCCACCTGAACCGCGGCGCCGAAATCTGCGGCGATCCTCTCGAAGTAGTCGAGTTCGCGGAATTCCGGGGTGGTCGCGAGCACGCGGTCCAGCCGCAGCCGTCCTACTCCCACCCGGTTGAGCGGACCGCCGACCAGTGCCTGCAACGCCTCGATGCCCTCGTCCGGGGTGATCGGATCGAGCATGCTGTAGGTCAGTTTGCTGCTCATGCCGACCGCGGACCACTGGCCCCAGTTGATCGCGGTGGCGGGCCGCCCAACGGCGCGTCGCCACGTCATCAGCGCGTCGAGCCACGCGTTGCTGGTCGCGTAGGCCAGCTGCCCCGGCAGGCCGAGCATGGTGGCCATCGACGAGAAGCCCACCCACCAGTCCATCTCTTTGTCGGAGGTCGCGGCGTTCAACCGCAGCGCGCCGGCGACCTTGGGCGCCCACACCCGCTCCAGGCCCTCGCGGGTCAGGGCGCTGACCAGACCGTCGCCGGTGACCCCGGCGCCGTGCACCAGCCCGCGCAACGGCCGGCCGGTCTCTTCGGCCGCGGCCACCAGTCGCTCTGCCACGCCCGCATCGGCGATGTCGCCGGCGACGAAGACCACCTCGGCGCCCAGGCTGTCCAGGTACTCGCGCTGCGCGTCGGAGGGTTCGCTGCGGCCGTTGAGCACGATCCGGCCGGCGCCGCGCTCGACCAGCCAGCGGGTGACGACGGTGCCCAGACCGCCCAGGCCGCCGGTAATGAGGTAGGACCCGTCAGCGCGCACCACCGCGTCGTGGTGGCCGCCATCCAGCGTGGCACGCACCAGTCGCGCGACGTAGCGACCGTCGGCGCGCAGCGCGACGACATCATCGCCGGTGGCGGCGCCGAGTTCGTCGGTCAGCTTGTCGATGACGTCGCAGCTGCCCACGTCGAGCAAGGTGGCGGCCAGATCCGGCTCGCCGGCCAGCACGCGGGCCGCTTCGCCGGGGAACCGCCAGTTGCGGATCAGGCCCTTCAGCGCGCCGACCGCCGGATCGCCAGGTTCGTCGTCGTGCACGGACAGACCGTCACGGGTGACCAGCCACAGCCGCGGCGAGGTGCCTCCCCGGCCGTCGACGGCCGCGTGCGCGGCGGCCGAGACGTGCACCACCAGGTCGTGCGCCCGCTTCAGGGCGGCGTCGGTGGCATCTGCGTCAAAGCCGTCGAAGGGCCGCTTGGCCAGTAGCACGACGATGCCGACCGGCTGTTCGGCAGCGGTGCCGGCGACGGCCGCGGCCACCCCGGACTCGTCGGCCAGCGTGGCGCTGACCACCCGCCGGGTCGGCGAGGTCAAGGCCGCCGTCACGTCGGCCGCGAACTGCGTTACTTCCGGGTCGTTTTCGGTCAGCACCACCCAGGTGCCCGCAGCGACGGCGCCGCCTTCTGCACCCGGCGTCTGCACCCACGCGGCGTCGAAGATCTTCTGCTCCAACGACATCGGCACACCGGCTGGGTCGACAACCTTGAACTCCACACCGGTCAGCTCCGCGAGCACGGCGCCGGCGTCGTCGGTCAGCACGATGCGGCCACGCTCGTCGGCCGATTCGAGGTGGGCCCGGGCGCGGCCTCGGATCGGGCCGAACACCTGGATGGTCTCGACCGAAACCGGTTCATAGCACGCGTCTTGCGTGCTGAAGCCGGCAGCCAGCTGACGCAAGGCCGCGTCGAGCAGCACCGGGTGGATGCGGTAGCTGGGGTGATCGGCGACCTCGTCGGGCAACGCGATCTCGGTGGCCGGCCCGGCGGCCTGGCCGGCCGGCGCACCCGGCTGGGTCACGTCGGCGACCGCGTACCGGGTCCAGCCGCCACCGGCCGAGCGGGCCACAATCTCAACCCGATTCACTTCGGGGCCCAGCGACAACTGGGTGGTGACCCGGGTCTGGGCGCCCAGAATCAGCGGCCGCTCGACGGCGAGTGCATCGATCCGTACCTGCTCGCCCAGCGCCTGGGTGGCGGCGGCCAACGCCATTTCGGCGAAGCCCGCCATCGAGAGCACCGCCTGGCCGGCAATGGTGTGGTCGGCCAGCCACGGCAGCGTCGGCACACCGATGTCGTTCTGCCACACGTGCTCGTGGCCGGACGGCAATTCGATATGTGCACCCAGCAGCGGATGGACGCCTGCCAGCCACCGGCCGGCGGGCTTCTTCTCCACCCAGTAGCTGGCGTGCAGCCACGGCGAAGCCGGAATCGCGACGCGGCGACGGCCGCCGGTATCGCCGGTCACCCCGAGGGTGGCGAGTTGCTCATGGACAGAGAGCGTTTCGTCGTCGCCACGCTTCATTGCCGCGGTGACGGCGAACTGGTCGCGGGACGACACCGAGGCCAGCGTCTCGCCGATGCCGTGGGTGAGCAGCGGGTGCGGGCTGATTTCGACGAACGCCGCATGGGTTTGCGCGGCGTGCGCCACGGCCTGGCTGAACCGCACCGGGTTACGCAGATTCACCACCCAGTAGTCGGCATCGAATGCCGGGGCGGCACCGTCCGCACCGACCGTGCTGATCACCGGAATTCGCGGTGTCTGCGGCTTCAGGTCTGCCAGCGCTGCGCGCAGCTCGGCCAAGATCGGGTCGACGGTCCGGTGATGGGAGGCCACATCCACTTCGACGCGGCGGGCCAACTTGCCCTGCCCGTCGACGACCGCGATCGCCGCGTCGACCTGCTCGGGCGGCCCGGCGATCACGGTCTGCTGCGGCGCGGCGTACACCGCCACGGTGATGTCGGGGTACTGCCCGACCAGCTTCTCGGCTTCGGCCGCGCCCAACTCCAGCAGCGCCATCGCGCCCTGCCCGGACAGCCGCGACATCAACTTCGACCGGGTCGCAATCACTTTCAGTCCATCGGCCGGGCTGAGCGCGCCGGCGACCACCGCCGCGCTCACCTCCCCCATCGAATGACCGATCACCGCATCGGGCTCGACCCCGTACGCACGCCACAACGCGGTCAACGCCAACTGCATGCCCACCAGCACCGGCTGAATACGCTCGATACCCACCACCGGTTCCCCGGCCAACAACACGTCGCGCAGCGAAAAACCGACCTGCGCAACGAAGTCAGACTCCAACTCGGCCACCGCAGCAGCGAAGGCCGGCTCGTCGGCCAACAACTGCCGACCCATCCCCGCCCACTGCGAACCCTGACCCGAATAGAGGAACACCGTGCCCGAGCGGTGCGGCTTCTCGGTCGGTTCGACGACGCCGGCCGCGGATTCGCCCGCGGCGAGTGCGCGCAGTCCCGCGATGGCCTGCTGGTGGTCGCGCGCGATGACGGCGGCAAAGCTGCGGTACCGGCCGCGGTGGTTGTTGACGGTGTGCGCGACGTCGGCCAGTGGCACGTCGGCCCCGTCACCGGACATCCAGTCGGCCAGCATCCCGGCGATCGGCGCGATGCGCGCCGGGGTCTTGCCGGAGATCAGCAGCGTGCTGACCGCCGGTTCCGGTTGGGCGGCAACAGGTTCGACGGCAGGTGCCTGCTCGATCACGACGTGGGCGTTGGTCCCGCTGACACCGAACGACGACACACCCGCACGACGCGGCCGACTGACCTGCGGCCACGGCATGCCGTCGGCGGCGATGGTGAACTTCGACGCTCCGGCCCCGGCGTTCGGGGTCAGCCTGGTGAAATGCAGATGCGGCGGGATGTAGCCGTGGTTCATGCTGAGCACGGTTTTGATGAACCCGGCAATACCGGCCGAGTTCTCCAGGTGGCCCAGGTTGGTCTTGACCGAGCCGAGCACCAGCGGCGCCGAGTCGTCGCGCTGGCCGAAAACCGCGCTGAGCGCGTCGAGTTCGATCGGATCGCCCAGTGCGGTGCCGGTACCGTGCGCCTCGATATAGTCGATCTCGGACGGTTCGAGCCGCGCCGAGGCCAGAGCGGCGCGCAGCACGGCCTGCTGCGCAGGACCGCTGGGCACGGTCTGGCCGCTGCTCGGGCCGTCTTGGTTGACGGCCGAGCCGCGCACCAGGGCCAGCACCGTGTCGCCGTCACGCTCGGCGTCGCTGAGCCGCTTGAGCACGATCACGCCGCAGCCTTCGCTGCGCACGTAGCCGTTGGCGGTGGCGTCGAACGTCTTGCACTGCCCGTCCGGGGCCAGCATGCCCCACCGCGAACAGGCGATGCTGTTCTCCGGGGTCAGGATCAGGTTGGTGCCGGCGGCCAGCGCGCAGTCGCTTTCGCGGCGGCGCAGACTCTGGCAGGCCAAGTGGATGGCGACCAGCGACGACGAGCACGCGGTGTCGAGCACTACGGCGGGGCCATGCGTCCCGAGGAAATACGACAACCGGCCCGCGGCGAAGTTCGACGCACTGCCGAACACGAGATAGGGGTCGAAGTCTTCCGGTCGCACTCCGCCGGCGGTGGACAGCCAGTAGTAGTCGCTGGTCGTCAGCCCGACGTAGATGCCGGTCTGGCTGTTGCGCACAGCCTTTGGCGTGATGCCCGCATTTTCCAATGCCTCCCAAGCGACTTCGAGCAGCAGCCGCTGCTGGGGGTCCATCCCGATCGCCTCGCGTGGGGAGATTCCGAAGAACTCGGCGTCGAACTGATCGGGCTGCCACGACGTGAGGAAGCCGCCTTCGCGGTTGCTGATGGTGCCCGGGCGGGTGTGGTCGTCGGTGTAGTAGGCGTCGGCGTCCCAGCGGTCCTCGGGGACCCGGATGACGCCGCTGCGGCCCTCGGACAGCAGCTGCCAATAATCGTCGGGAGTGTTGACTCCACCCGGCAGCCGGCAGGCCATGCCCACCACGGCAATAGGCTCGAGATCGGCCTTTTCGGCGATCTCGAGCCGGGCCGTCAGGTCATCGATCTTGCGGAGAGCCTCGGCGATGATCGCCCGACGCTCTGGCGTTGCAGTCATCGGAGCTCAACCCAGCCTTTCTGACAGCTGTTTGAGAAGCTCTTCGTCGCTGAAATCGTCGTATTCGTCGGCGTTGTCGTCGTCGGCGGCCTCGGCCACTTCCGGAAGAAGGGTGGCCAGGTAGTCCGACAACGCCTCGACGGTCGGATAGTCGAACACCACCGACGCGGGCAGCGTCTCGCCCAGGCTGTCCGACAGAGAACGCTGCAGCGTGACGCTCATCAGCGAGTCCATGCCGGACTGGAAGAAGCCGGCGGTGGGGTCGAGAAGTTGCGCCGACGCCAGGCCCATCGCGCTGACCACCTGCGCGGTGACGTGATCGACCAGGATGGCGCGGCGTCGGGTCGGGTCGGCCGCGCCCAGCGCCCCCCGGAATTCGGTGCTGCGTGCGGCCGGGCCGTCCGCGCCGGCAGGCTCGGTCGACAGCAGGTCGTCCACGATGAGCAGCGCCGCCCGGGTCCGGTATGCCGCGGCCAGCAACGGCCAGTCGGCGGCGACGACGCTGCACCGCGACGCGGCGCCCGCGCCGGTGAGCAACGGCAGCGCCTTGATCGCGACGTCATCGGCCATCGGTTCCAGACCCGAGGCCAGGGTGACCTGGCGCTCGTCGTCGGATTGCCCGTCGGACAACGACTTCCACAGTCCCCAGTTGATAGCGGTGGCCGGCAGGCCGGCGGCCCGGCGGGCCAGCGCGAAGGTGTCCAGGAAGGTGCTGGTCGCCGTGTAGTGCGCCAGCCAGCGCGACCCGGTCAGACCGGAGATCGACGAGAACAGCACGAACTGTTCGATCTTGTGCCGCAACGACAGCCGGTGCAGCACCGACACCGCGTCCAGCTTGGGCCGGAACATTGCGGTGACGTCGTCTTCGGTCATCTCCAGCAGGGTGGTCGGCCCACCGCCGAACGCCGCCACATAGATGCCGGCCAGTGGCGGCAGGTCGTCACCGAAACGGTCGAACACCGCGCTCATCGCGGATTCGTCTGCCGCATCGGCGGCGACCGTCACCAGCGTGGTGCCGGACGGCGCCAGCCGAGCGGCCAGGTCGGCCAGCGCGGAGCCGGGGTTACGCGAGACCGCGACCACCGTGCCCGCACCCGAGTCGGCGAGTTGCCGGATCAGGTGCGGCCCGATGTTCCCGGTCGCGCCGATCACCAGATAGCTGCTGTCGGAGGACAATTCGGCGGGGGCGGTGGACGGGGCAGGGCCGTGCTGCAGCCGCGGCACCCGGCGCAGACCGGCCCGGTAGACGACCTGGTCTTCGTGGTCGTCGGCCGCAGCCTCGTCCACCAGGTAGCCGGCGGCAAGACCATCCGGCACCGACTCGTCGATGTCGATGACGCGGCCCCAGAACTCGGGGTGCTCCAGCGCCAGCGTGCGGCCCAGGCCCCACAGCACCGCCTGCGAGGCGTTGGCCCGGTCACCATCGCCGATCGGTTGGGCGTTGCGGGTCAACAGGTAAAGCTTTGGTGGCACGCCTATTTCGGCGATCGCCGCGGTCAGCCGTCGCGCGGCGTTGAACAGCTGGTAGCCGGCCTCGACGCCGAACTGCCCGCCGGTCACCTGGGGCGCGTAGAGCACGTGGGTCACCCCGGCCAGCGCGTCGGTGATCGCCGCCAGGTCGGCACCGTCGGCCAGCAGTGCCGTCGGCTCGACTGCCGCGGCATATTCGTCGCCGAGTACCCGGCCGATTTCCTCACCCAACCCGGAGTCGGTGATGACGAGCCACGAGGCGTCCTGGTCGCTGTTCTTCCCGGACAGCTCGCGGGCCGGCCAGGCCAAGTTCAGGTACCACTGCGACGGGATCGGTCCTTCGACCGGCGCGCCACCCGAATCGATCGCGGCGGCAGCGCTTCTGACCGGAGTGACCGGACGCGAGGTCACCCAGAACCGACTGTGGTGCCACGGCGTGGTCGGCAGTACCGGGTGCGGTTCGACCGGGTGCGGGGTCTGCGGCGGGTGGCTGGTGTGGACTTTGTTCAGGTTCGTGTGGAACCGGAGGGCATCGTCGCCGTCGCGCCAGAGCGTGCCGACGCTGTGGTGGTGGCCGGCCGGATCCAGCGTGTCGCCGACGGCGTTCATCAGGATCGGATGCGCGCTGATCTCGATGAAGGTTCCGTGTTCTTCGGCGGCGGCGGCGACGGCCTGGCTGAGCAGCGCGGGCTGACGAACGTTCGCCACCCAGTAGTCGGCGTCCAGCATCGGCGACGCGAAGCCCTCCATGACCGTCGAATAGAACGGGATGGTCGGGATCTCGGGGGTCAGATCGGCCAGCGCGGAGCGCAATTCGGCGAGGATCGGGTCCATGAACGCGGTGTGCGACGCGACCTCCATGTTCACCCGTCGGGCGAACTTGTTCTGTGCGCTCACCGCGGCGATCACCGCGTCGACCGGACCGACCGGGCCGGCGACCACCGTCTCGCGCGGCGAAATATAGCCGGCCACACTGACTTCCGGGTAGCCGGCGAGCAATGCCTCGGTGGCCTCCGGGTCCAGCTTGAGCAGCGCCACCGCGCCCTGGCCGGCCAGCTTCGCCATCAGCTTGGAGCGGATCGCGATGACCCGCAGGCCGTCGACGACGCTCAGCGCGCCGGCCACCACCGCGGCGGTGACCTCGCCCATCGAGTGGCCGATCACCGCGTCCGGGTGCACACCGTAGGAGCGCCACAACTCGGTCAGCGCCAACTGCAGGCCCATCAGCACCGGCTGGACCTGCGCGTCGCCGCTGATCGCCGCGCCGTCGGTGATGATCTGTTGCAGCGAAAAGCCAACCTGCTCAACGAAAATCGGGTCCAGTTCGGCGATCGCCTCGGCGAAGACCGGCTCGTCGGCCAGCAACTGCCGGCCCATCCCGGCCCAGTGCGAACCCTGGCCGGAGAACACGAAAACCGTTCCCGGACTGCACGGTCCGTCGTGCGGACCGACCAGTCCTTCAGCCGCCCGGCCGTCGGCCAGCGCCTGCAGGTGCGCCACCGCCTGATCGCGGTCGCGGACGCAGACGGTGGCGAACTGGGCGTGCCGTTCACGGTGATAGCTCAGCGTGTGGGCCACGTCGGCCAGGCGCACCTGCGCACCGGCGCCCTGCAGCCAGTCCGCCAGCGAAGCGGCCTGCGCCGCGATGCGTTCGGTTGTCTTGCCCGACAACACCAACGTGGTGACCGCCGGGTCGGCCTCGCGGATCACCGGCACGGCGGGGGGCGCCTGCTCGATCACCGCGTGCGCGTTGGTGCCACCGAACCCGAACGACGAGACGCCGGCCCGGCGCGGCTGACCGGTCTGCGGCCATTCCGTTTGCTCGGCAACGACTTTCAGCCGCAACTGGTCGAACGGAATATGCGGGTTGGGGGTGTGGAAGTGCAGGTTGGGCGGTATGCTTCCGGCATGCACCGCGAGCACGGTCTTGATCAGGCCCGCCATCCCGGCGGCGGCTTCGAGGTGACCGAGGTTGGTCTTGGCGGTTCCGATCAGAAGTGGCGCGTCTTCGGCGCGGCCGCGGCCCAGCACCGTGCCGAGCGCGCGGGCCTCGATCGGGTCGCCCAGCGGCGTTCCGGTGCCGTGCGCCTCGACGTAGTCGACTTCCTGCGGCTGTAGCCCAGCATTGGCGTAGGCCGAGCGCAGCACCGCCATCTGGGCAGCCGGGTTGGGCGCCAGCAGGCCGTTGGACCGGCCGTCCTGGTTCACCGCCGAGCCGCGAACCACAGCCAGCACCCGGTCGCCGTCGCGGACCGCGTCGACGAGGCGCTTGAGCACCACGACACCGCAGCCCTCGCCGCGGATGAACCCGTCGGCGGCGGCGTCGAACGCGCGGCACGCGCCGGTGGGCGAGAGCGCGCCGGTCTGGTCGAAGGCACGGACCACCGACGGCGCCAGCATCAGGTTCACACCGGCGACCAGTGCGACGTCGGAGTCGCCGATGCGCAGGCTCTGGCAGGCCAGGTGTAGCGCCACGATGGACGACGAGCACGCGGTGTCGACGGTGACCGACGGTCCACGCAGATCCAGGAAGTACGACAGCCGATTGGCGATGATGCTCAGTGCCCCACCGGAATTGGTCCACGCGTCGACGCCTGCCAGGTCCATGCCGGCGACATATCCGTAGTCGGTGTAACAGGCGCCGGCGAACACACCGGTCTGCGAACGGCGCAGCGAACTCGGCGGGATGCCCGCGTGTTCCAGTGCCTCCCAAGCGACTTCGAGCAACATGCGTTGCTGCGGGTCCATCTTGGTGGCCTCGCGGCTGGAGATGTCGAAGAATTCGGCGTCGAAGGCGTCGAGGTCGTCCAGGTAGCCGCCGTGGCGGGTGGTGTGCGCCAACGCCGCGGCAACCTCGGGGGTGCCGTCGTCGAAGGGCGCCCAGCGCTCGGCCGGCACCTCGGTGACCGCGTTGCGGCCCTCGCAGATGAACTGCCAGTACTCGTCGGGGCCGGAGATGCCGCCGGGCAACCGGCAGCCCAGACCGATCACCGCGATCGGCTCGTCCAGGTGACCACGGCTGGCCTCGACCTCGGCCTCGGCGGCCAGGGCCTCGGCGCCGGTCAGGAAGCGGGCCAGGTCGGCAATCGTCGGGTGCTGCCAGAACTCGACGGGCGAGACCTTGCGGCCGAGCAGTTCGGACAGCTCGCCGGAGAGCACCACCGCGTCACGCGAACCCAGACCGAGATCGCTCATCGGGGCGTCGAAGTCGATGTCGTAGGGACTGCAACCGACGTTGGTCACCAGGTAATCGGCCAGCCAGTGTCGTAGCGCATCCTCGTCATACGAGGAGGTCATCAGATGCCCCTTTCACTGCCAGCCGGTGCCGACTCCACGTGCGCGAACAGCTCATTCAAGACGCCGCCGTCCGGATCGCCCAGAACGTCGACGTCACCGTCCGATTCCGGCTGCGGAGACACCTTTTTCGCAAGGTGTTCGGCGAGTTCCACGATAGTCGGGTAGTTGAACAGCATGGTCGCCGACAATTCGATCCCGACGAACGATTCGGTGTCGCGCCGGACCGACATCGCCATCACCGAGTTCAGCCCGTATTCGGCGAACGGCCGGTCGGCCTCCAGGTCGTCCTCGGCCAGCTGCAGCTCGCGGGCCAGAATGGCCCGCAACCCGGTCTGCAGTTCGGCGCGGACGTCCTCGGGCGCCATCTCCGACCAGGCCGGAGTGGCCGCGCGCGGCGCGGTGTCCGCGGAGTCGTCGCCTGACGCCATCGGCGCCATGACGGCTTGTGCGACGTCGTATCGCGCCAGGTGGTCCCAGGCGGCGAAGGCCTCGTCGGCGCTGATCGCCCGCGACCCGAACCGCTCGAGTTCGGCCAACGCGATCTGCGCCTCCGCGCCGAAGCCGAGCCCGCGCCAGGCCACCCAGTCCTGGCTGACGGTGCGGCAGCCCTGCCGGTGCCGCGCCTGGGCCAGTCCGTCGAGGTAGGCGTTGGCGGCGGCGTAGGCACCCTGGCCCGGCACACCGAACACGGCACCGGCCGCGGCGGTCAGGAACATGAAGTCGAGGCTGCCCGGCGGGAAAGTCCGGTGCAGCACCTGCGCGCCGGCGATCTTCGGCCACACCGTGCGCCGCAGCCGGCTTTCCTCCAGTTCGGTGAACAGTTCGGCGTCGGTGACCCCGGCGCCGTGGACGACCCCGCGGATCGGCACCGCGCCCTCGGCGTCACGTTTGGCCAGCAGCGCGGCCATCGCCTCGGGAGAGCCGATGTCGAGTGCGACGGCTTCGACGGCGACCCCGCGGGCTTCCAGCGCGCGGACGGCGGCGATCTTCTCGCCGGTGGCGGCGTCGGCTGTGTCGCTGTCCCAGTCGCGCCGCGGCGGTAGCGCGGTGCGGCCGGCCAGGATCACCCGGCGCGCGCCCCGGTCGGCCAGCCAGCCGGCCGTCAGCAGACCGAGGGCGCCCAGGCCACCGGTGATCAGGTAGGCCGCGTCGGGGCGACAGCGCAGCGGCGGGCGAACCGGCTCGCCACACACCGGCTTGAGACCGGGCGCGAAGAACTCCCCGCCGCGCAGCGCCAGGATCGACTTGGCGGGCGTGCGCAGCATCGGGGCCAGCGCCGGCATCAGCGCACCGATTGTCGCGTCCTCGGCCACGTCGACCAGGCCGCCCCACAGCTGTGGCTGTTCGGCCCGGATGACACCGGCCGTCCCCCACAGCGGGCTCTGTGCGACCGCGGCAGCCGAACTGCCTTCGCGCACACCGCGGGTGATGATCCACAGCGTCGCCGGGTGACTCTCGTCGCGCTCGGCCAGGCCGCGAACCAGCTCGACGAGGTCCATCGACATCCGCACGGCGGCGTCGACATCGCTTTCCCCGGACCGCGACTCGGCGACGTAGAGGACGTAGCGCGCGTCGGCGACGGCGGCGGCGGTGTACCCGCACTGAGTCAGGGCATCGCGCATCTCGTTGTTGCCCAACACCGCAATGGTGCCCGAGCCGCTGTCGTCGCTCACGTCGGCAGTGAACGGCTGCCAGTCGATGGTGTGCACCATCGTGGCCGGGTCGTCGGTGCGCCCGGCCGCGGCGCTGGAGTCCACCGCGGCGAAACGCAGTCCGCGCACCTCGATGCCGGGGTTGCCGTCCGGACCGGTCACGGTGATGTCGACGACGAGTTCTTCCTCGCTACCGCCGCGACGGCGCACCTCGACGCGGCCACCCGGATCGACGAGTTCGCCGGCGAGTCGGACGCTGCCGACCGCGGCCGGAACCATTAACCGCGGGTTGTCGCGCGCCAGCAGGCGGGCGAGGTGAATTGCCGCGTCCAGCAAGGCAACGCCCGACGCCCCGACTGCCGGGGCTGGGGTCAGCTCGACGTCGGCGCTCAACCGGCCTGCCTTCGACTGGCAGGAGCCGATGGACCAGCCGAACGGCCGGCCTTCGCTGCCCCAGGTCTGCCACAACGACGTCACCGACTCGTCATCGAAGTCGGCGTCGGTGGCGCCCGGCGCGGCGATCGGGTCCGATGGGCGGGTCGACGGGTCGACGGACGAGATGCGGGCAACGGCATGCCGGATCCAACCGGTGCCGCCCGCGCTCGACGATACGGTGACCGATGCACCGTCGGCGACGACCTGGATGACGCGCGGTTCACCGACGACGATCGGATATTCGAAGCGGATGTCGGACAGCGCCGCCGCGTCGTATTCCCCGGCGGCCGCCGAAAGCGTCTGCAGCAGAACGGAGATCGGGATGATCTCGGTGCCGTTGTTGTGGTGCGATCCGGGGTAGGGCTTGGTGGCCGACGTCAGGCGCGCCTGCCACAGATGCGTCGGCGGGGTCCCGGCAACCGAAAGGTGCCGGCCGAGCAGGGTGCCGCGTCGCGGCGCCGATTCGGCGGTCTCGACGAATTCCTCGGCGCTGATCCAGTGTCGGGTGTGATGCCACGGCGCACTGGGCAGCACCGGATGCGGCCCAGCCGGGTGCGGCAGCGTCGGGGGGCGCAGCACGTGTGTGCGGTTGAGGTTGGTGTGGAAGCTGACCGTGTCATCGCCTTTCCGCGACAACGTCCCCACGCTGTGGTGATGCCCCGATTCCAGCGTCTCGGTGACGGCGTGCGTCAAGGTCGGGTGCGGGCTGATCTCGACGAACGTGGCATACTTCGCGGCGGCGGTGGTGATGGCCTGGTGCAGCCGCACCGGCTCGCGCACGTTCGCGACCCAGTAGTCGGCGTCCAGCACCGGCGCGCCGGTCGGGTCGGCGACCGTGGAGATGAACGGAATCGTCGGCGTCGTAGGCTTGAGATCAGCCAGCGCGGAACGCATTTCGGGCAGAATCGGGTCCATCAGCGCGGTGTGCGAGGCGACTTCCATGTTCACCCGCCGCGCGAAACGCTCCTGGGCGGCGGCGGCCACGATCGCGGCGTCGACCTGCGGCACCGAGCCGGCGACCACGGTCTGGCGCGGCGACAGGAACCCCGCGACACTCACCTCGGGGTAGTCGGCGAGAAACGTCGAGGCCACCTCGGCGTCCATCTCCAGCAGGCCCACCGCACCCTGACCGGCCAGCCGCGACATCAGCCGCGACCGGACACCGATGACCCGCATTCCGTCGCCCACCGTGAGCGCCCCGGACACCACGGCCGCGGTCACCTCGCCCATCGAATGTCCGATCACCGCATCGGGTTCCACGCCGTAGGAGCGCCACAACGCGGTCAACGCCAATTGCAGACCCATCAGCACCGGCTGAACACGGGCGTCGCCGGCCACCCGCTGGCCCTCGGCCAGCACCTGGTGCAGCGAAAAGCGCATGTGTTCGAGGAACAGCGGCTCCAATTCATCGACCGCCGCGGCGAACACCGGCTCGTCGACCAGCAACTGCCGGCCCATCCCGGCCCACTGCGAGCCCTGCCCCGAGTACACGAAAACCGTTCCGGACTTGCACAATCCCTCGTGCGGTCCGACGAGTCCGACCGCCGACTGGCCGACCGCCAGCGCCTGCAGACCGGCGACGGCTTGGGCGCGATCACGGACCGCCAGCGTCGCGAACGCCTTGTGCGCAGTGCGGTGGTGGTTGAGCGTGTGGGCGACATCGACCAGCGGCACCGCGGCACCGTCACCGATCATCCAGTCGGCCAGCGTCGCGGCCGTCGACGCGATGCGCGCCGGCGTCTTACCCGAGACCACCAGCGTGGTGATCGCGGGCTCCGGTCGTGGCGCACCTTGTTCGGTGACCGGCGCCTGCTCGAGGACCACGTGGGCGTTGGTGCCGCTGACCCCGAAGGACGACACCCCGGCCCGACGGACCCGCCCGACTGCCGGCCAATCCATGCCGTCGGCGGCGATGGTGAACCTCGACGCGCCCTCGACGGCATTCGGCGTCAACGCGGTGAAATGCAGATGCGCCGGAATGTAGCCGTGCTGCACGCAGAGCACGGTCTTGATGAAACCGGCGATGCCGGCGGCCGACTCCAGGTGGCCGATGTTGGTCTTCACCGAGCCCAGCACCAACGGCGCCGAGCCGTTGCGCTCACCGAACACCTGGTGCAGCGCCCCTAATTCGATCGGATCGCCCAGCGCAGTGCCGGTGCCGTGGGCCTCGATGTAGTCGATGTCGGTGGGCTCCAGCCGCGCCGCGGCCAGCGCGGCACGAACCACCGCCTGCTGGGCAGGACCGCTGGGCACGGTCTGGCCGCTGCTGGGTCCGTCCTGGTTGACCGCCGACCCGCGCACCACCGCCAACACCGAATCACCATCGCGAACGGCATCGGTGAGCCGTTTGAGCACCACCACGCCGCACCCCTCGCTGCGGACGTAGCCGTCGGCGCTGGCGTCGAAAGTCTTGCAGCGGCCATCGGGAGCCAGCATCCCCCACCGCGACGTGGCAATACTGTTCTCCGGGCTCAACATCAGGTTGACCCCGGCCACCACCGCCTGATCGCTCTCCCGGCGACGCAGGCTCTGGCAGGCCAGGTGGACGGTCACCAGCGACGACGAGCACGCGGTGTCGAGCACGACCGCGGGGCCGTGCACACCCAGGAAGTAGGACAAGCGTCCGGCAGCGAAGTTCGCGGCGTTGCCGAACGGTACGTGCGGGTCGACTTCTTCCGGCGGGAGCCGACCGGCCAGGGTCAGGGTGTAGTCGTAGGTGGTCATACCGACGAAGACCGAGGTCTGGCTACCGCGCACCATCGCGGCGGTGATGCCCGCGTTTTCCAGTGCCTCCCAGGTGACTTCGAGCAACAGCCGCTGCTGGGGATCCATCGCCGCGGCCTCCCGCGGCGAGATCCCGAAGAACTCGGCATCGAACTCGTCAGGGCGCCACGAGGTGAGGAAGCCACCCTTTTTGCTGATGATCGTGCCGGGCACGGAGTGGTCGTCGGCGAAGAACGCGTCGGCGTCCCAGCGCTCGGCCGGAACTGCGACAATGCCGCTCTGGCCGTCTTGCAGCATCCGCCAGAATCGGTCGGGACTGTCCGCTCCACCCGGAAGCCGGCAGCCGATTCCCACCACGGCGATCGGCTCGGTGTCGCCCTGTTCGGCGATCGCCAACCGCGCCGTCAGGTCGTCGATCTTGCGCAGCGCCTCGGTGATGATGGTCCGACGGTCCGACGGTGCAGCAGTCATCGCGCTCCCCCCGGTCTGTCGGAAAGTTGTTGTTGTCCTACACCGTGTGCGACGGAAACCGCGGCGTCGCAGACCGATGTCATCCGGGCGTGTCCAGTCGGTTCGCTTCGTCGCGCCCACAACGATCCACCCAGCCGAAGTGACTCATGTTACCGCCATTCGGCCGTTGTCGAACGCACCCCCCTGCACAGCGGGCAAGGAACATTGGTGAGCAGACACTGGCTTTACTTCCGCCGGGATGCAAAGCCGTCTGGACCCCACTAAGCGGTGGAATCCAAACGGCTGAACTCGTCCTGTCGGTAGACCTCCACGCACGATGAACGGCGGATCTTCCCGCTGGTCGTGATCGGGATCGAGCCAGGCGGAACCAGCACCAGGTCGGCCACCCGCAGCCCGTGGGACTTGGAGATGGCGGAGGTGACGCGCGCTTTCACGTCGCGGAGACGGTCGGCCATCTCCTGGGTGTTGCCCTTGTCTTTCATCTCGGCGATCACGATCAGGCGCTCGGTGCGACCCTCCTCGATGGAGATCGCCGCGACACGTCCGCCGCTGATCTCCTGCGTGGTGGCCTCGATGTCGTCGGGGTAGTGATTGCGCCCGTCGACGATCAGCAGGTCCTTGATCCGGCCGATGATGTACAGCTCACCGTCGTAGATGGTGCCCAGGTCACCGGTGCGCAGCCACGGGCCCAGCGGCGTCCCACTGGACGGGCCGACCAGTTGACCGCCGAAGGTCTTCTGGGTCTGCTGCGGCTTGCGCCAGTAGCCGGCGGCGATGTTGTCACCGTGCAGCCAGATTTCGCCGACCATGCCGGCCGGGTTCTCCGTCCGGGTCTCCGGGTCGACGATGCGGATCGTCGACGCGCGCGGGACGCCCACGCTGACCAGTTCGACGCCGTTGTCGGTGTCGCAAGCCTCGGCGTGGCCGGCGGAGAGCTTCTCGTAGTCGAAGATGGCGACGGTGGGCGGTCGACCGGGACCGGAGGAATTCACGTAGACCATCGCCTCGGCCAAGCCGTAGGACGGTTTCAGCGAACTGGCCGGGAACCCGAACGGCCCGAACCTGTCGTTGAAGCGCCGGATCGTTGCCGCGTGCACGCGCTCGGCACCGGACAGAATCGTGTGCACACCGGACAGATTCAGGCCGGCCATGTCCTCGTCGGTGGTTCGGCGTACCGCCAGTTCGAAGGCGAAATTCGGAACTGCGGTGAAGACTCTGGTGTTTCTCGCCATTTCCTGAACCCACCGGGCCGGCCGCTGCAGGAAAGCCATCGGACTCATCAGCACCGAATGCAGACCCATGGTCAGCGCTCCGGTGACACCCAGCAGCAAGCCCATATCGTGGAATACCGGCAGCCACGACACCAGCGTGGTGTCGGCCGGCGGAACCGCGCCTTCGGCCTCGAAATAGTCCTCGCGCACCTGCTGTGCGTTGGCCAAGATGTTCTTGTGGGTGACCACCACGGCCGCCGGGGATCGCGTCGATCCCGAGGTGTACTGAAGCAGAGCATTCTTCGTCCGCGGTGCCGCCGGCAGCGAGAAGTCGGGCACCGCGTCCAGGTCCAGGCTGTCGACCTCGATGAGCGCGGGCGCCTTGCCCGGCAGCGAGCGCGCGCAGTCTGCCACGTCGTCGACAACGGTCGAGGTCGTCAGCAGGACCGCGGGAGCGCAGTCCTGCAATGCGGCCGAAGCCCGCTCGTCGTGGTGCCCGAACTGAGGCACCGGCAGTGGGACAGCCACCAAGCCGGCTTCCAGCGCCGCGTAGAAGGCCACGACGTACTCCAGGCCTTGCGGCGCAAGGATGGCAGCGCGATCCCCCGGCATGGCGACCGTCGAGATCTCCGCGGCCAGTGTCTGCACGCGGCCGTACAACTCGCCCCACGCCAGCGTCTGCCGGTAGCCGGCCGGATCGACGTCGTAGTCGATGTACGTGTACGCTGGCGCGTCCGGTTGCCGCCGGGCCCAGTCCCGCAGTACTGCGGCAATAGAAGCTTCGGTTACTGCCATCAGGACACCACCTCTTGGAGATCTAGCACCCCGGACAACAACCGGGCGGGCGCATGTAATGCAGGAGATTAACAGGGGCCTCATGCTTCTCGGACCAAAAACCCGAGAATGTAATACATGCACCAAACATAAGACCCGTTCCAGCCAGCGTCATTGCTGGGACCATCGGTTTGCTAAGTCGACCGCGTCCGGAGGCGTCCACTCCCCGGTCGTGTCGCGCTCACCTTACCGGACGGTCAGAACGTTGGCATAATTCCGAATTAATTAAAGAGTTCGCGGGCACTTTTGCGTGGTGGAGACGGTGCCGACCGCCTCGCGCGCGACGCCTTGGCAGCCGTGACAGCTGTGCAACCTGTGAAACCTCCGCCGACGAGGGGGTTTGCTGGATTTCGCCACGCCGCCACGGTGGTGTGGGGTTTTTCACTCTCGGCAAAATGTCCTCAGTTGCACGTGCGCCGTGCGAGCCGGGGATACCCCGAACCGACACGGGCCGGCCATAACATCCGGGTTATCGGAATGGCCGTCCGATTTACCGGCTGCATCGGGTATTTCGGCGACTAAAAAACGGCACCGTTTCCTGTTCGTGATTGGATCGGCGCTCGTGACATCAATTGTCCTGTGTCAACAAGACAAGATCTTTGTCTCGATCTCACTCGCCAACTCGGCTATGTGGTCGGTCAGATAAAAATGGTGACCGGGAAAAACTTTCATGGTGAACTCGGATGTGGTGCGTTCCGACCATGGCCGAACCTTCTCCGGGGTCGCGACTTCGTCGTCGTCGCCCAGGAACGCCGAGATCGGACAGGACAACGTCGACTCGGGCGGACAGTCGTATTTCGAGATCGCCTTGAGCCCGCGCAGCGTCGGCAAGATACTGGCCGCGAATTCTTCGTTTTCCAGGAACTCGGGATTGATCCCCGTCATCTCGCTCACCGCGTCCAGCAGTCCACGGTCGGACTCGGCGACGTGCTCGTAGCCGACGTGGCCCGGCGCGGCCACGGCCGAGACGAACAGCGCCGCAATCGGACTGCCCGCCTGCTCGAACCGACGCGCGACCTCGAACGCCAGCAGTCCGCCCATGCTGTGGCCGAAGAAGGTGACTTTTTCCTCCCCGTCGGCCGGGGGCTTGACCATCTGGCAAACCTTGTCGGCGAGCGCGCCAATGGTGGTGAATGACCCGAGGTCGTGATTACCGCGCCGCCCCGGGTACCGCACGCCGACGACTTTGATATCGCTGGCAAAGGCTTTGGCGAAGGGAACGTAAAACTCGGCCGATCCCCCGGCGTGCGGAAAGATGAAAAGCTTTGGTGGCTGCCCGGTCACGCGGCAACGATACAGTCCGCCTCGCGCCCACCTGAGGGCGACGTGGTGACGCCGGCCCCAGTCGCTTCGGGTCATCGTCGCGCAGTTAACCAATGAGAAATCCTGTGAAGAAGCCAAGAGACCACTGAGCCTTTTTTGGGGTGGCACGGGTTCACCGATTCGTCTATCGCCAAAGGCGAAAAAGCCTTACGATTTCAGGGCCACCGTAAGTGGTTATCGTTCCAGGGGAGGTCCATCCACACGAGAGGGTTCGCGTACTGTTCTCTCTCAGTACCGGCCGGGTCCGTGGGAAAGGTTTGACGAGATGTTTGTTACGACACAGCCAGACGTGTTGCAGGGGGCTGCAAGCACACTGTCCGGAATCGGTGACTCAATGGTCGCCCGCAACTCGGCCGCCGCCGCGCCGACGACGGGCCTGGCCCCAGCGGCCTCGGACCTCGTCTCTGCGATGACGGCAGCCCAGTTCGGTCAGCACGGCGCGCTGTACCAGCAGATCGCCGCCCAGGCCGCAGAAGTGCACGAGCAACTGGTGGCCGCGCTGCGCTCCGGCGCCGGAGCCTACGCGCTGACCGAAGCGGCCAACGCAGCGACGGCCGGCTAGGCGGGGTCGCAAGCCGATGAGCTTTTCGCTGATACCGCCGGAGATCAACTCCGCGCTGATGTACTCCGGTGCGGGGTCTGGTCCGCTGTTGGAGGCCGCGACGGCGTGGGATGAACTGGCCGCCGACCTGGAGTCCACCGCGACGCAGTACCAGACCGCGGTCACCAACCTGACCACCGGCAGCTGGCTGGGACCGTCAGCGGCTCGGATGGCCGCGGCCGCCGAACCGTACATCGCCTGGCTGCAGGGCACCGCGACCACCGCCGCCCAGACCGGGACCCAGGCCAAGGCCGCGGCCGCCGCCTACCAGACCGCGTATTCCTCGATGGTCCCGCCGCCGGTGATCGCGGCCAACCGGGCCGCGCTGACCACGCTGGTGTCCAACAACTTCCTCGGCCAAAACACCGGGGCGATCGCCCAGAACGAAGCCGACTACCTGGAGATGTGGATCCAGGACGCGCTGGGCATGGACACCTACCAGCACGCCTCGACCGGTGCGTCCGCCGCGTTGCCGGCGCAAGCCGCCGCACCGATGGTGACCAGCGGTGCGCAGCCCGCTGCGGCCGCGGCTGCCACGGTGGCCCCCACGGGTTCCACCTTGCTCCTAGATCAACTGCTCCAGGGCTTCGTGGAACTCTTCGGCTACACGCCGGCCTCGGGCCAGGACCTGGCGACTATCGGGTTGGGCCCTTTTCTGGACGCGGCTGGCACCTTCATCGCCGCCAACCCCACCGGTGCCCTGCTGCCCATCCAGGCTTCCTACTACGGCGGCATGCTGGCCAGCATCCCCGCTCGTATGTTCATGAGCGGCGGCGGCGGCGCCGGCGCCGGCGCCTCGGTGGACACGCTGGCCAGCATGAGGGACTCGCTGCTGGACAACGTCGGCAAGCTGGTCGACACCAAGGGCGCGGACGTGCTGACCGGTGTCACCGGCCAACTGGGTAAGTGGGGTGCGGGCATCCAGGCCGGCATCCAGGCTCAGATGGCCAACGCACTGCACGCGGGCGGGTTGTCGGTGCCGCACGCCTGGCACACCGGTGTACCGGGTGAGGGACTGGATCGCGCTGCCCCACTGCTGCCCGCCAACAGCGTCGCTGCACCGAGCATGTCGACCGGTCTGCCCGGTAGCCCGTTCTCACAGGGCCTGATGGGCGCACTGGCCGGTCGCGGTATGACCGCTATGGGCTCGCGTGTCGCCGCCAAGGTGATGCCGCGCTCGCCCGCCGGCGGATAAAGTTCCTCAACAGACAACGCGCTAACTTTCGACACGCCCACTACAAGGAGACAGACATGCCCACTCGTTTCATGACCGACCCGCACGAGATGCGTTCCATGGCGGGCCGGTTCGACACCCACGCCCAGACCGTCGAGGACGAGGCCCGCAAGATGTGGGCGTCGAGCCAGAACATCGCCGGTGCGGGCTGGAGCGGCACCGCGCAGATGACCTCGCACGACACCATGCGTCAGATGAACACCGCGTTCCGCAACATCGTCAACATGCTGCACGGGGTGCGCGACGGGTTGATCCGCGACGCCAACAACTACGAGGCCCAAGAGCAGGCCTCCCAGCAGATCCTGTCCAGCTAGCCGAGCACCACGCGGAAAACTTTTAAGGAGAACACTCATGTCCATCAGTTACCAGTTCGGTGATGTCGATGCCCACGGCGCGCTGATCCGCGCCCAGGCCGCTTCGTTGGAGGCCGAGCACCAGTCCATCGTGCGCGATGTGCTGGCCGCCGGTGACTTCTGGGGCGGCTCGGGTTCGGTGGCCTG
>Ga0080006_1166722_pt1 | contig 49185 bp, 46 predicted proteins | sample RS3BMetagenome_FD_69209 | JGI IMG/M metagenome (GOLD analysis project Ga0080006, IMG submission 69209) | Ferric oxide microbial mat and aquatic microbial communities from Rainbow Spring, Yellowstone National Park, USA - RS3B (SPADES... ... | reverse complement strand
GAAACGGGCTTCTCCACGGGTGTCGCGAGACCCAGGACGCGTCGCTGCAGGATACCGCCGCGTGGGCTTCGGCTCCGGTTTTGGTGCCGCGGCCGATTCCCGCCATAGCTGCGCGTGTGTCGGCGACGACCACTGACAAGGCACTTCGCGATGAACCGCACGAGACAGCGAAGCAGGTTCGGAATGAGTCTATGAACACTTCGGGGGGCGGGTCAGTGACGGACGAGGTTGCCCGATCTCGTGCGAATGCGCTTCCTTTGTTGCCGGAGATGGTTGGAGGAGCTAATTCCATGCGTGAATTAGCCACGCTCATACGCATGGTTGCCCCGCGCTGTGCAACTGTCTTGATTGAAGGAGAGACCGGCACGGGCAAAGAGGTGGTCGCGAAGGCTGTTCATCGCTTGAGCGAACGAGCGGGCAAGCCATTCGTTGTTCTAAACTGCGCGGCAATTCCCGAAGCTCTGCTCGAAGCTGAGCTCTTCGGTCATACTCGGGGCGCCTTTACCGGCGCGGTGCAGTCGCGCACGGGACGAATTGAGGCCGCTCACGGCGGGACGCTGTTTCTGGACGAGATCGGCGAGATGCCAATGGCATTGCAGGCGAAGATGTTGCGATTCCTCGAATCCGGCGAGTTACAACGGGTTGGAGACAATGAAACGGTACGGGTCGACGTGCGGATCATTGCGGCGACGCATCAGCCGTTAGAGAAACTGGCGTCTGGTACTGGAGTTGAGCGCACGTTTCGGCTAGATCTTTATCACCGGCTCGCGGTATTTCCAGTGGAGGTTCCCCCGCTGCGGGAACGAATGGAGGACCTGGAACTGTTGGCGGAGCACATCCTCCACCAGATGGGACAGGATATGCCGCGAAAGAGGCTGAGCGCCGCGGCCATCGCCAAGCTTCACGAGCATCATTGGCCCGGTAACGTGCGCGAGTTGATGCATGTACTGGAACGCGCCGGGATCCTTGCAGGAGACCGGCTGGAGATTTCAGCGGATGAGATTCGGTTCCGGCGGGCCACGCGGGGTTGAACTCTGCGGGCCGCAGACGTTGGCCCCTTGTTCCTAAGAGCGCTCTCATTCGGGGGCGCTTTTCTTTGGTCCCAAGACTGCATTGACTCAATTGCGCGGAGGTGAAGGTATGCAGATAACGACGGGCTTGAGTGATGCTCTCGAAAAGTATCTGGATCTGACCAGTCAGCAGATGCAGTTGACCGCGAGCAACATGGCGAATGTCGACACGCCAGGTTACAAAACCGAAGGGATTGCGTTCGAGCAGGAGTTCGCAAAGCAGCTCAGCAGCGGCAATGGCGTTGCCGGCTTGGAAGGGGCCTATGGTTCGGTCCAAACAGTGGATGGTTTGGTGTCCAGGCCCGATGGGAATGATGTGTCGATGGACCGCGAGGGGCTGCAACTTGCCAAGACTCAGTTGCAGTTTCGATTAGGCGAGCAGTTGTTGAAACATGAATTCTCCAATGTGATGAGCGCAATTCATATGGACGGGAAATAGCCGTGAATCTATTTGGCGTAATGGATGTGAGCGGTTCCGCACTGCGAGCCGAACGGGTGCGGGCAGAGGTCGTCGCGTCCAACATGGCCAATGCCGAAACGACGCGGACAGCGGATGGAGGGCCGTACCAGAGGCATCATGTGGTGTTCCAGGCGGATGGAGACGGAAGCTTTCAGGGTCTGCTGGCTCATCAGATCAGTTCCGCAAGCGAAGGGATAGCAGGCTCTTTCAGGGGCGGCCCCGGTCAAAGTTTCGAAGGAGATTATGGAGCTGGGCCTAGCGCTGCGGACGCCACTCCGGGAGGAGTCTCGGTCTCTGCTGTCATCAGCGATTCGAGCGCGCCGCTGAAGCGGTATGACCCGCAGCATCCTGACGCAGACGCCAGCGGCTTTGTGTCGTACCCGGACATCAATCCTTTGACCGAGATGGTGGACCTGATGGGTGCCACGCGGTCCTACGGAATGAATGCGTCGGCCATTACGGCGGAGAAGAGCATGTTTACGTCGTCGCTCGATCTGCTCAAGTAATACGAAAAGGGATTAGATTCTGGAGGAATTATGGTCGGATTGCCTGGCAGCTCTGCTGTGATGAACGGATGGAATGCGGGGAAGGTCGAGGATGCATTTCTCAGTGACGCAGGCGCTACCGCGCCTGGTTCCTCTCAAGGAACAGGAGTGCCGTTTGCCGGCATGTTTCAGTCGATGATGCAGCAGACGAGCGCACTGGATAAGAAGGCGTCACAGGCTGTCACTGGACTGCTCAACGGCTCTGGAGTGGAGGTCCACGACGCGTTGATTGCGACACAAAAGGCAGACATGGCGTTTGAACTCGCGCTTCAGGTACGAAATAAGGCAGTGGGCGCCTATCAACAGATGATGAGTATGCAGTTTTAATGCGATGGATTTCAGAGAATCGTTGAGGCAAGATGGCTGACGTGGAGCAGGCAGGCGGAGTGGGAGTGCAGAGGGCCGGTCAAAGTGGACCTGGGCCTCAAAGCGGATCAGCGTTAGAAAGGGCGACGGGGATGGCTGTGGCCGCTCGCACGATGTTTATGGCGATGCCGGTTGCGAAGCGGACCTGGTTGATTGCGGGCGCGGCCTTCCTGGCGGCGATCTGTGCCGCGACCTTCTGGTTTGCTGAACGTCCAGACTGGCGCCTGCTCTTCGGTGGACTCGACGGAAAGGATGTACAGCAGGTATCCCAGGACTTGGCTGCGGCGGGAATCCCGTTTGAGATCACAGCCGATGGCGCTGGCGTAGACGTTCCCGCCGAGATGATGGACAAGGCTCGCATGGAGGTGGCGACAAAGGGAATGCCGCAGACGGGGCGGCTGGGATTTGAGCTGTTCGACAAGCCGAACTGGGTTGGAAGCGAATTCGATGAGAGGGTGAATTACCAACGTGCTCTGGAGGGAGAACTCGAACGCACCATCGAAACTCTGGAGGCGGTAAAGTCGGCGCGGGTGCATCTGGTATTGCCGCAGCCCTCCTTATTTGCCGCAGAGGAGAAGCCGGCGAAGGCCTCCGTCGTATTGAAGCTCAAGCGGGCAATGCTCGACCCTGAACAGGGGGATGCCATTCGTAGCCTGGTCGCCGGCTCGGTGGAGAATCTTAGTGCAAGCCAGGTAACTCTTGTCGATGCGGACGGGAGGGTGAACTTCAAGCAACGCTCCAGCAGTGCTCTAGAAGCCGATGCGGAACAGGCAATGGAAGACAAGCTGGTCGCAATGCTTGAGCCGCTCGCAGGTCGCGACAACGTGCGGGCTACGGTGAATGTGAGCTATGACGAAGGCACGGAGGAGCGTACTGATGAGATCTACGATCCGAGCGAAACGGCAACGCTGAGCATGCAAAAAAGCGAACAGACAGTTGCATCGAGAGGCTCCGCATCGGGGGTTCCGGGTACAGCGAGTAATTCACCGGCGGCAGCTCCCGCAGGTGCGGTGGCAGGATCGCAGGCTGCGGCTGCTCCGGAGACACCTCCTCTGCTACAGAAACAGGCTCTTCCTGTGTACCCTCAACAAGGCTCGGGTGCGGGCCAGAGTCTGCGAGAGGAGAATGGCACGTACGGAGTTACAAAACATCTAATCCATAGCGAACAAAGCCCTGGGCGGGTACGGCGAGTTTCGGCCGCAGTGGTGGTGAATGACCGCAGCGTGACCGAGGGAGCCGGAAAGCTGGAACGACTGGTGTGGAAGCCGCGAAGCTCTGAGGAGATGCGCCGTCTAGAAGAATTGGCCCAGGCTGCGGTTGGCTTCGACCCCAGGCGCGGCGATCAGGTGGTTATCCAGAACGTGAGCTTCAGCACCAATGCTCCTGTGGCGCCACCGGGGACAGCCGAAAGGATCTCGGCTGAAGCATCCGAATTGATACGCTCGCAGCCCGGCGCGATGAGAACGATCGTGATTGGGTTGTGTGCCGTGCTGCTGGTGATGTTCGTGTTGCGGCCGGTGGGTAAACAAGTTGCTGAGACCCTTCGTTCACCGATATTGCTAGGTGCCGGGAGCGTACCTGCTCAGCGGGGTATGCCACACTCCGCAGAGAGCGAAGACGAGCGAAGGCTGCCCCTGAAAGCCAGCGCGGATGAGGGACTCCCCGCACTGGCCAGAACAAAGAGACAACAGTTGCAGCAGGGAATCTTCGACCATGTGTCGGATCACATTCGCCGGGAACCGGCCCAGAGCACGCGTCTCATCGAGGCATGGATAGGTTCGTCTGAGGAGAGCGTGTGATGGGAGCAATGCATATGCATGGCATGGAAGCAACGAGAGAGCACCTTCTTTTATTGACACCGGAGGCAGGATTTCAGCCTGCAGAGATTTCTGGATTGCGAAAGGCAGCGATTCTGATGGTCGCTGTTGGAGATGAACTCGCGAAGACGTTGTTCTTGAGCCTTTCAGAAAGAGACGTTCGTAGAGTTACGGAGGAGATAACGCGCCTGGGAGACGTTCCAGCGTCACAGCTGACCGAGGTACTCACAGAGTTTTACGGGTTACTTGAGACACAGCAGTACATGGTTCGCGGCGGACCCGATTACGCGCTGAAACTGCTCACTGAGGCATTCGGATCGGCACGCGCCGAAGAGCTTCTGCTGCAAGTGAAGAAGGTCCGTGAACGCACGAATGGGGACATGGCGATGTTGCAGAACCTTGACGCGCAGCATTTGAGTAAGTTTCTGGAGACTGAGCACGCTCAGACGATTGCCTTGGTTCTGGCCCATCTCGATGCGAAGCGAGGGTCCTCGGTGTTGATGAATCTGGAAAGTGCACTGCGCGTGGATGTGGTGCGAAGGCTGGCGCAAATGCGCCAATTCTCGCCGGAGATGGCACAAACTGTGGCCATGGCGCTCCATAGGCGCATGGAAAAGATGGGTACGAGCGGGAGGAAATCGTATTCGGGTTTCAAGGCGGTTGCTGAGTTGCTGAACCGTCTGGATCAGACAGAAAGCAAGGTCATTTTAGAGGAGATCGAGCAGAACGAGCCCAAGCTCGCTATCGGTATACGAGAGCTGATGTTCACTTTCGAAGACTTGCTCACCGTTCCGGCGGAGAGCGTTCGCGAGTTTGTAGGGGCCGCAGATAAGAAGGTATTGGCTGTTGCACTGAAAGGGGGCAAGGAGAACGTAAAGGCTCACCTATTCAAGGCAATGAGCTCGCGAGCGGTCGAGATGCTCAAGGAAGATATGGAGGTGCTGGGGCCAGTTCGCATGAGAGACGTCGGTGCGGCTCAACAGGAACTCCTGGCTCTGGCAAGGCAATTGGAAATCGAAGGACGGATGGTGCTTAAGATGGAGGCCGAAGATGACTTCGCTATCTGACAGTAAATACGACATCGATCATCTAAACGAGTGGCCGGCGCGAATACAAGGCACCGACGTTCAACAGGTATCAAGACTGGAGTTTCAGTCAATTGACAGCCTCTCGCCGCAGATGCGAGCCGAGCCAGATACAACTAAGAACGGTTCAGAACGCGAACTCGAGGGAGAGATTCTCCGATTGCGCGAAGAACTACAGTTGCAAGCCGAGCAAAGATCTCTGCATGTCAAAACCTTGCAGACTGAGGAGCTGAACGAGGCTAGAGAAAAGTGGGAGCATGAATTAGAGGGAAGAATTCAGGCTGAGCGAAGCAAAGTCTTCGAGACACTCCAGAAATTTCGGGGGGAGCGCGACCGGTATTTCGTTGCCGTCGAGGGAGAAGTCGTAAGACTGGCCTTGGCAATCGCACGACGGATTCTTCATCGTGAGTCGAACCTTGATCCTCTCTTATTGAGCGGCGTCGTACGTGTGGCGCTGGAGAAGGTCGCCGACGACAGTACGGTTGTACTCCGGGTTCCGGCAAATGAGTTAGAAGCTTGGCAGAGATGCAATCTGACTGGGAACGGTAGAGTTCCTCGGTTACTCGGAGATGAGCAGATGGAGCCGGGTGAATGCATACTGGACACCGCTGTTGGCAGGGTGGGGTTGGGCATAGCTACGCAACTGCAAGAGATTGAGCGAAGCTTCTTCGATTTACTGCACCAGAGGCCCGCGTAAATGCCCGAGACAAATTTACTGGCTTCCTACTTCGGGCAACTCGCTACGCGTCCTTCGTGGCGATGGAGCGGGCGCGTGATTGAAGCTGGTGGTCAAACGATCGAAGCCGAGGGGCCGCTCTGCTCGATAGGGGAGTGCTGCGAGATTATCGACTCCGAAGGGACGCGGCACCGAGCTGAAGTGATTGGATTTCGCCAGGGTCACGTCCTGGCTATGACGCTGAAGGAAACACTAGGTGTTCGATACGGCAATACGATGCTGGCGATGGGGGAGACGCCCCAGATTCGAGTTGGCAGCAAACTAGCGGGGAGAGTGTTTGACGCGGTGGGTTCGCCGCTTGACGGGCTGCCACCACCCCGCATGTCGGACGTTTGGCCCCTTGACGGAGGTGTGCCGCATCCTATGGAACGTCAATCGATCCGTACACCATTGCAGACTGGACTTCGTGTCTTGGACGGAATGTTGACGGTCGGGCGCGGCCAGCGCATAGGAATCTTCGGTGGCTCTGGTGTGGGGAAAAGCACCCTCATTGGGATGATGACTAGAAATACTGCGGCGGATCTGACGGTCGTCGGTCTGGTCGGAGAACGAGGGAGAGAGGTTCGAGAGTTCGTCGAGGACTCGTTGGGGCCGGAGGGTCTAAAACGGTCAGTCGTGGTGGTCTCCACATCAGATCAGAGCGCGCTGCTCCGACTGCGGGCCGCGATGGCGGCGACATCGATCGCAGAGTTCTATGCATCCCAAGGCAAACATGTTTTGTTGGTTTTGGATTCGTTGACCCGGTACGCAATGGCCGCGCGGGAGATCGGCTTGGCGGCGGGCGAACCGCCGGCAAGCAAGGGTTACACCCCATCAGTATTCACGCGATTGGCAAAGCTGGTGGAACGTGCCGGAAACTTTAACCGCGGCAGCATCACGGCATTTTACACAGTGCTGATGGAAGGAGACGATCAACAAGATCCGGTGGTGGACTCGGTGCGCTCCCTGCTCGACGGGCACGTGGTGCTATCCCGTTCGCTGGCCGCATCAGGTTGGTTCCCGCCAGTCAATGTGCTGGATTCTTTGAGCCGGTTGATGCCATCAGTGACTGAATCTGCCCACAGAACTCAGGCACAAACGGTCCGAAGGCTGCTGGCAGCGCACGCACGTTCGGAAGATCTGATTCGAATCGGCGCCTACAAGACAGGAACAGATCTGGATTTGGACCGCGCGGTGCGCGCTCTACCGGATCTCAGAAATTTTCTCACCCAGCGAAGCGACGAACGAGCGGTGATGAAAGACTGTATCGCTCAATTGGTAGGCATGTCGCTATGACGATGCAAGCAAGATTTCAAGTACTGCAACGTCTGGTCACCTTGTATGGCGTCCTTGAAGAGACACAAGCAGCGGAATTGACACGAGTAACGGCGGCTGCCACTGAAGTCGAGGAGCTTATCAGCGCAGACGAGAAGGTTGAACGATCAGCTCGCGCAAACAGTCAAGCAGCCCTTCACTCCGGCACCCAGCTGGACTGGCAGATCGCCAACACGGAGCAGAACGCAGCAGCGTCAAGGATCGAACTGCTTGAGCAGGTTCGGCAGGAACGCACCCGGTTGCGGGAGGAGGCCATGGACCAGTATGTGGCGAGTCGCATGAGAAGAGAGCAGATGAAACGGCTATCTGATGACACTGCCCAGGGAATCGAATACGAACAGAGACGGCGTGGCCAGTCGGCATCGGATGATTATTTTCTGACGCGAAGACGATGGATTGATGTGCGGGAGGAGAGGAGACTGACAAGATGATGGATTTCTAATGCGGCCGTGGCAGAGATGGCAATCGAATTGCGAACTGATATTTGACCGACTCCGGGGATCCAAATGGTGAGCGCCGCATTAGCAACGGATACAGATGCGTCAGTGCAATGTCTTTCTCCGATCAAGCAAGGTCGCGGTGAACCAGCGCTTGACTCCTTTGTTCAGAGCTTCCACAAGGGAATAGAAGCGACTCCCGCAATCCGGAGAGCACCTCTCTCTACCACCGATCTTCAGCACAAGGGAGTAGTGCCCTCGGGCGTTCAAGTCCTCAACAGGAGCATCGTCACGCCTCCTCGGATGCCTCAACTGAGTGTGGGCAAAGACTCACGAGTTGTTGCATTGCTCCCAATACATTCACGCGATTATTCCCACCCGCCCATTACTGAAGAGCCGCTCGTACATCAACCTGAAGTCACCGACAAGGTCGTTTTGCAACCGAATCCAGGCGGAGAAGTTGCGGCTGTGAAGACATCTTCAGAGAAGACTCAAAGTGAAGAAAGTGTCACGAGGGATAGATCGCCAATCCAACAATACGCATGCGAAACTGCTGTCTCTAAGAAAGATGTAACTCGGAAGGTTAACAAACCGTCAACGTCCAAAATCAGCTCCCTAAAGCCTTCGCAGGTGATGAATATTGCGCAGCCCGTTGTCGCCGTAACCACGAGGGGCGCAGATGAGTCTTCGCTTGCAGATAAGTTGCAACAATCGATTGTGCTTCCCTCCGGGTTGCAAGTCCATTCGAACGAAGCCCCAGAATCGATCTGTGTCGCCGGACTCCAGTCGCGAAGCCTTCTCCGTCCTTCTGCGGGCGAAAGCAAGGTTACTCAGGCGTTGCGCAAAGATGATCATCAGCAGAGTGTCCCAGCTGAGAGCTCGGCCGCTGCGATAGACACGCCAGTTGGGGAAGATTCAGCGAACAGACCTCAGACAACAGTGCCCAAGGATTCCACAATAGCGTTGACTGATCAACCGAATGTGTCCGATGCGAAGGTGGCGGCTGGATCCAGCGTTGGAGCGATCTCCTCCGTGGACATAAGGCAGCTAATAGCTACGTCTGTGCCCGGCTATGTCGCCGACCGGGGATTGAGGGCTTCAGGCAACGGAGCATTTCAAGAGCAACCGTCCGCGGGGGTGGGCGTCCGTGACGCAAATCTGTCGCAGCGGTTCGACGAGCATGCCGATCCCGGTACAGCTCATGCATTGGTGGATGGTATGCCGAGAATGGTCGGCGCCACAACTACATCTCTGGAGGTCGGAGTTCATAGTGAGACGCATGGCTGGTTGAGGGTGAGAGCTGAGCTGACGGACACAGGCGCTGTGAACGCATCGATTGCCGCCAGCTCTCCTGAGAGGCAATCGATACTGCACGGCGAACTACCTGGGCTGACAGCATTCCTCCATGAGGAAAAGGTTGCAGTGGGCGTCACCGTGGTACATACCCCTGCCGCTATCGACACGCACCGACGAGAATCTGCCGCACTCGGCGATAGAGAGAGCAATCCAACATCTCATCGAAATGATGGTGGTGGCCAGCAGAAACAGCATCTTGAGAAGACTACCTCCCAGGCGGGCGGCGAGTCGACCCGCTTTGGAGGTGAAGACAGAAACGAGGAGAGCGGAATGAATTACACATCCCTGCACGTGAGTGGAAGAGGCTGGTTGAGCGTGCGAGCCTGAACGTATTGGGAACATAAGACCCAATTGAGAACGATTGAGGAGAACGACTAATGAACCTTGAACAGATGAATTCGATCGCAGCACCGGGTAGTTCAGCGGCCGACACTGTAGCTCATGCATTATCTGGAAAGGGCGGGGTTGTAAAGGGCCGTGCGACTCCCAGTCAGGCAAGTGGTGCTAGCAGTGCCGGGGCTGCCAGCAGCGCGGCGACCAGCTCTTCCGATATCACCGCGAACGATTTCCTGACGTTGCTTGTGAGCGAACTGAAAAATCAAGATCCGACGCAGCCAACGGATCCAAATGCGTACATCAGCCAGCTGGTTGGGGTTAATAGCTTGCAGCAGCTTATTTCTATCAATCAGGGTCTTACGTCGTTCGAGACGTCCGCCCCAGCAAGCACATCGCCAACAAGCGGTGCGGCCGGGGGCACTGCCGGTCAATAGAGACTTATCGGAGCACCAAAGAACAGGAACTCTAGAAAGAAATGTGGAACAAGAATCACAAAAACTTTAAAGGAGAGAAAGATGGGAAATTTTTCGATTGCGTTATCGGGCCTGGAGGCCAATTCGGTTGCATTGAATACGATTGGCAACAACTTGGCGAACCTCAACACAACGGCATACAAGGGTCAAACTACCTCGTTTGAAGATCTCTTTTATCAACAGATCGGACAGTCTGGGTCTGGCGATGCGATTCAAGTTGGAGCCGGAACGAAGGTGTCGGGTACGAGCACGGACTTTACCGAGGGAACCATTTTGCCGGATGCCAATGCAAATTCATCGGATATGGCATTGGCGGGCAACGGCTTCTTCGTAGTGAACCAGGGCGGAGTGCAGTCGCTGACGCGGGCGGGCAACTTTCAGCTGAGCTCAGGCGGAGACTTGATCACGCAGGATGGGCAGCAGGTGATGGGTTATTCGGCGGTAAATGGGGTCATCAATCACAACTCGAGCCTGACGCCGATCACTATTCCTGTCGGTTTGAGCGAGGGAGCGCAAGCTACGCAGAACTTCTCTGTCACGACGAACTTGAACTCGGGCGCGACGGTCGGAACGGCATTTTCCACGCCGGTGCAGATCTTTGACTCGCTTGGCCAGAGCCACCAAGCAACGGTGAGCTATACAAAGACGGGGACCAATACCTGGAACTATTCCGTGGCGCTCCCGCCCGGGGACGCAACCGGAGTTCCGGCCAACAATACGGGCACGCTAACCTTTGACACTTCAGGCAATCTGGTCTCCCCCACTGGCACTGTAAGCGACATCTCGTTCCCCGGGCTGTCGGATGGAGCTAGCGATCTCAGCTTCAACTGGAACCTGAATGATAGTAGCGGCAATCCCACCATCTCGCAGTTAGCATCGGCTTCGAGCAACACCGCCGCGAGCACTCAGGATGGCTTTACGAGCGGCGTCTATCAGAGCTTTACCGCGGATGCCAATGGAGTGATTACGGCACAGTTCAGTAATGGCAGAACTGCGACAATCGGCCAGATCGCGATAGCGACGGTGGCCAATACCGCCGGTCTTACAGCCTCGGGGAATAACAACTTCACGACCACAGCTGCATCCGGGCTGGCAAGCGTAGGAGTAGCTGGCGCGGGCGGACGCGGAACATTGGACGACGGAGCGCTCGAACAATCAAACGTCAACATTTCTACAGAGTTTTCCAATCTGATTGTGGCGCAGCGCGCATTCGAAGCAAATTCCAAGACCGTGACGACATTCGACACGATCTCGCAGGACGTTTTGGCGATGGTCCGATAGCCATCTTCAGTAGCCTTGCCGTGCGGCGGGTACAGGATCGAAGATTCGATTCAACCCGCCGCCGACTTCGGCTTCTTGTCCGGGGCCGGAGATCGGGGACGAAGCGCCGCTTCTACGAACCTCAAGATTTCTTAATGGTCTCTTTGTGAGTGCGGCCAGCCAGTTGCATTACCTATGTGCATCATGGCGACTTCACCAACGGCCCTCGCAAATGCCTCCTCTTCGGGCACATCTCCTGTAACTCCTGCCACCGAGTCAGCTAAGTCGTCTTCGACCCCGCTGATGCTTGCCATTGCTGCGGGCGTGCTCGTCGTGATCCTCGGAGTCGGGGGCGGGCTGTTCTATATGGTGCATTCAGGCCGACTTGCGAGCCGGGGGGGCGTGGTCAAGCCTCAGGTCGCGGTTCCGATCGCGACTCATGTCATTCTGCTGGAGCCAATGGTCGTGAACCTGGCGGACCAGGGCGGAGAATCATACCTGCGAATTGCCATAGCGCTTCGTGTTTACGACAGCCCGCTAACGCATAGTGCTACTCCCAAAGCGCCAAGAGACAAGGAAGACAAGGGCGCAAGTGAAACTGCGCCTATCAAAGACACCCTGCTGATGGTGCTTGGTAGACAAACTGCGGATGACTTGCTGGCGGCTAAAGGATCAGAGCGCCTGAAGACGGCAATAAAGGCCGCGTTTGCAGAACATAATTCGGACATGAACGTTCAAGATGTCTTCTTCACCGAGTTTCTAGTACAGCGCTAGAGCGTTTAAAGGATCAGGAGTAGACGATGCCAGGAGCGGAGTTAGTAACGCGCAGCATAGAGCCGATCAAGCCCGAAAGCGTGAGGCTGAATGAGACTTGTGCGGTATCGTCCTGGATGACTTCGGTAGAGGACCATCCTTCATGGCGGGCTCTCGGCGAGCTACGGGTTGCCTTGGCCGTTGCCGTAGCACTACATCGCTTTACGGTTAAGGACCTCTTGGAACTGCGCGAAGGTCAAGTGTTCAAGACGCTATCGCCCACGACAGAAGATGTGCCGCTAATGATCGGTCATGTGCAGTTAGGGTGGAGCGAATTCGAAGCGGTGGAACAGCGGATGGCTATGAGGTTGACTCGGCTAGGTTAGCAGCCGGAAGCAAACGATGGCGTCAGATTGATGCGAGTTGACGGCGAGACTTGACATTCCAATAGGAGCGGAGCGGCAGATGCGGCATATTGAACCAGCAAAGAAGCGATTTCCATTCGGCGCAAATCGAGGGAAAGCGGACCTGCCAGTCCTTCTCGAGTGGATCCTTGCTCTATGCCGAAGCAAAAGCTTCGAACGAGAGGCGCGGCACAACCAACTGCAACTCATTCAAACGCTGCCGCTAAGCGGCCGGAAGCAATTGATGCTGATCGAGTGCGCTGGAGAGCGCTTTCTAGTCGGGGGAGGATCGGACAGTATTCAGGCGATCGTTCCGATTCGCAGTGGAGAGGTAAGGCCTGTGGAGACGACGTGCGAGTACGCTTCATGCCAGTAGGTCGCAGAATGCAAGTGCTGTGTTGGAGCATAGGCCTCCTGGTGATGTGTGGGGGAACCTTACGGGTCCACGCAGAAGGACCAAAGTTCCACGCGTTCCTGATCGCGCCAGAGTCGTTTTGGGTAAAGCAGCCAACCGCCAGGGCGTCAACCGGGCAGGTCGGTGGAGCAGTACGCGCCGGCCTTAGCCCAGGCGGCACCAAGGCGAAGCATCCTGCGGCGGACCCGGGCTTTGTCCAAAGCGGGAGCCCAAGCAAGAGAAGCGATTCGATAGCGACGGAACTTGCGGACGGCAAGAGCGTACCGTGGTCGATCGTAGTCGGCCTAACGCTCCTAACGCTGCTGCCGGCATTGCTGTTGTCGATCACGCCCATGGTCAGGCTGCTCGTCGTGTTCCACTTTCTACGGCAGGCTCTGGGAACGCAAACCGCTCCATCAAATCAGATTTTGATGGGGCTCGCGCTGATGATGACCTGGTTCTTAATCCAGCCTGTGTTGCTGGAAGTCGAGCACGTGGCCGTCGCTCCCTACAACGCTGGAACTGTCACCGGAGAACAAGCGCTCGATCTGGGCGTCGTTCCGGTCAAACGGTACATGCTGCGCTATGCACGTGAAAAAGATCTTGCTGTCTTTGCATCTGCGGGAATGACAGTAAGACCAAACAAAAAGGAAGATCTACCCATTCAGGTGATTGTGCCGGCTTACATTCTCAGCGAACTGAAAGCTGGCTTCCAGATCGGCGCAGTTCTATTTCTGCCTTTTCTGCTGATAGATCTCCTGGTGGCAAGTGTGACGACCTCCATCGGCATGATGCAACTGCCGCCGGTGGTGATTTCGACACCGTTGAAGATTCTGCTGTTTGTCATGGTCGATGGGTGGAGTCTCCTAGCAGACCAGTTGATCAAGAGCTTTTAGACAGAACGCACAGATGGGCAAACGGTGAGGTTTATGGGACCAGATCAGGCAGTGGAAGTAATGCGAAGAGTTCTTATCGAGGCAATGCTGCTAAGTGCACCACTTCTAATATCGGCTTGTCTTGTAAGTCTGGCGGTAAGCCTGCTCCAGACGTTGACTGGTGTGCAGGAGCAGACGCTTACCGCCGTACCAAGACTCGTGGTGGTCTTCGCCGTCACGTTGGCCGCCCTGCCCTGGACGATTCACCGGCTGGTTGACTTTACGGTGCATCTACTAAGCGGTTTTCACAAATACCTGGGATAAGCATAAATGGATCGCGAGTTGAGTGGCTTGATAACACAGTGGCCGCAGTATCTGAGCGCGGCGATTTTGGTGATGGTGCGACTAAGCGGCCTGTTTGCGTTCGCTCCCGTGTTTTCGTCGTCTGCGATCTCTCCAAGGATCAAGGCCGGGTTCGTCGTTGCCATGACCGTGCTTCTCGCGCCTGCTGTCGCGACGGTTCCCGGCGCCAGGGCAATCCTGGATGGGCGCGGGCTCCTGGGCGAGCTCGGCGTGGGACTTCTGTTCGGACTGTCGCTCATGCTGCTCAACGAGGCGCTCCTTTTCGCTGGAACGCTACTCGGTCTCCAATTCAGTTTTTCACTGGTGAATCTGCTAGACCCAAACTCAATGATCGAAACGGCAGCTCTGGGCCAGATGCTTGGATGGTTGGGAGTCCTGGTGATCATCGGTTCCGGCCTAGATAGAAGCCTTCTCGCGGCTGTGGTGCGGAGCTTCAGCGCCGTACCTGTGGGTCAGGCCATTATTCAGGCGAAGACAGGACAAGTGCTTGCGGTGATGGCAGGCGGAATATTCCTGGCCGGACTACAGCTTGCTGCGCCGGTGATGGCTGCGGCTATGGTCGTCGAGGTGACCATTGCACTCGTAGCGCGGCTATCGCCGCAACTGCCTGCAATGGTGGTCAGCATACCGCTGAAGACAATCGTTTCGTACGTCGTCCTGATAGGGAGCTTAGCGGTGTGGCCGGGTTGGATCGAACGACACTTTACGGAGCTACTTGACGCGGCGGCGATGATGCTGGCGCCATCGTGACGCGGACGGGGGGCTGAGGAAGGGCTGGATACATCCGACCTCAAACTTCCACGAAAAGAGGAATGTATGGCAGATAAGGGCACAGAACAAGCTACGCCGTTGCGGAAGCAGAAGGCTCGAGAGAAGGGCGACAGGGTCCACAGCCGCGACCTCCTGTCGGCCGTTGCTATATTGGGGGGCATCGTCCTGCTAGGGGCTGTCACCCGAAGTTTCGTTTCGAGTTGGAGCCATGTTTACGCGGAATGCATTCGGTTAGCGATTGTTACCGTCAATGAACCAGATGGAGGAGGACGGCAGCATTTTGCGCATGCAGTTGTAAGCAGAATGTTGGCTCCCGTTTTGATGCCGATCGGACTCATCATGGCGGCAAGCTTCTCTTGTGCGCTCCTGGTTGGCATAGCTCAAGGCGGCGGGCTGCGAATTTATCCCAACGCTCTGGCACTCAAATTTGCAAAGCTAGACCCCGTGGGGAACCTGGGGACTCTGTTCAGTCTTCGGTCAGCAATCCGACTAGCGAAATCGCTGGTTCCTGCGGCGGTGATGGTGGTGCTGGGTTGGAGTGCTTTGAGAGCACTGCTGATTCCTGTACCGGTGATGAGCTTGATGCGACTGCCGCAGACATTTTCCACCGCCTACGGATTGGCTCTCGATGCCGCCTGGGTGATGCTGGCGTGGTCGGGCCTCGATTATGCGATTGAGTGGAGAAGTTGGAACCAACGATTGAAGATGAGCAAGCAGGAGATGCGCGACGAGATGCGGGACGCAATGGGCAACCCGCATATCAAAGCCAAGGTCAGGCAGATCCAGCGAGCGATGCGCAAGCGCAGGGTCAAGGCGGATATGTCTCGCGCAAGCGTTGTGATCACCAACCCAACTCACTATGCAGTTGCGCTCGAGTTCAGCTTCGAAACAATGTCCGCTCCAACGGTGCTGGCAAAGGGGCGCGATCTATCGGCGGCTGAGATTCGCGAGGAGGCTCGCTGGGCCGGAGTTCCGATCATCGAAAATCCACCTTTAGCGCGAAGCTTGTACAAGATGGTTGAACCAGGACAATCGATTCCTTTTGAACTGTATACGGCGGTGGCAGGAATTCTGGCTTACCTATATCGCCAAAGAGTGGAAGAACGGATGCGGCGGGAACGTGAGACAGAGAGGCGGGTTCAGGAAGCAGGCCGACTAGATGGGCGAATCAAGCACGGCTCAACTCGACTAGACGCAATACAAAGCTTTGGAGGTGGACTGTGAGTGGGAACGCGGTGAAGGTGAGACAGGGCTTTCAGTGGACTAGCCTCCAGACACTTTTGCTGCCGGTAGCTGCAATCAGCATGGTGTTCGTGATGATAATTCCCGTGCCCAGCGTACTTCTAGACATCTTGTTGGCCGCTTCAATTACAGCATCGGTGATTGTCTTTCTGACTGCGATCCAGGTAAAGCACGCCGTGGATTTTTCGGTGTTTCCAACCCTCCTACTGTTGTTGACGCTCTTCCGTTTGTCTCTGAATCTGGCTTCCAGTCGAAGAATACTTCTTCACGGACAAGAGGGAACCCATGCAGCTGGCGCAGTGATCGAGTCTTTCGGGCAGTTCGTTGTCGGGGGGAACTACGTCGTGGGACTAGTTCTGTTTCTGGCGCTGATTGCGATTCAGTTCCTGGTGGTGAGTCATGGCGCGGTACGGACGGCCGAGGTGACAGCCCGGTTTACTCTCGATGCTCTACCTGGTAAGCAGATGGCCATCGATGCAGATATGAACGCTGGACTCATCGATGAGCAGGGCGCAAGAAAGCGCCGGCAGGCGATAGCGCGCGAAGCTGAGTTTTACGGCGCCATGGATGGCGCGGCGAAGTTCAACCAGAGAGACTCACTTGCCACAATTCTGATCACTTCCATCAATATCGTGGCCGGACTGCTGATTGGGGTACTGCAGCACGGTATGGATTTGAGTGAAGCTGTTAAGAATTACACGATCCTGACGGTGGGCGATGGTCTCGTAACGATGATTCCCAGCCTGCTGGTGTCGATCGCCGGTGGCATCGTATTGACGCGCGCGTCCTCCGCTGAATCATTGGACAGTGAGTTGGGTGTCCAACTGTTTCGAAGCCGGAGCACTCTCTGGATCGCTTGCACCGTTCTATTGGGATTGGCCCTGATCCCGGGCCTTCCAAAACTATCTTTCGTTTTGATGGCGGTGGGAGTGGGAGCACTTGCGCGTAAGTTGCCCGCTAACACGGCTGCACCGTCGACGCCAGAAGAAGCTCTTATCACAGGAGCTAGTCCCGGCGGTGCTGCAAAGGCAGCAGACGCAGCGAAGGGAGACAATCTTGCTTCGTTGCTCAAGATGGATGAGTTGACGTTGGAAATTGGATTCCAACTAATTCCCATGGTGGACGAGAAGCAAGGCGGACAGATGCTGAATCGCGTCCGTGCACTGCGAAGGCATTTGGCCACGGAGCTTGGATTCATCGTTCCGCCGATCCACATTACGGACAATCTCCGCCTGAGGCCCCGGGAGTATGTGGTCAGTCTTAGAGGTGTGGAGATTGCTCGCTGGCAGACAGAGCAGAATTGTCTGCTGGCAGTCAATGCAGACCCAAAGGCCCGCTCGCTTCCCGGCGTGGAAACGAAGGAGCCTGCGTTTGGCGTGCAGGCGCGCTGGATTTTATCGAGCCTGGAGGAGCAGGCTATGGCCGCAGGTTATTCAGTCGTCGACCAGACTACAGTGATCGGCACACATCTCGGCGAATTGATTCGCAGACATGCCCATGAACTGCTAGGGCGACAAGAGGTAAAGCGATTATTGGACAGCATGAACGAAACTCATCCAAAGCTTGTGGAAGAGTTGGTACCTAAGATCTTGACGCTGGGTGAGGTGCAGCGCGTACTGCAACAGTTGCTGCGTGAACAAGTCTCAATCAGGGATCTGGGAACGATCCTAGAGATTTTGTTAGAGGCGGCAGCGCATTCTAAGAACATTGTGCATTTGGTGGAGAGCGTTCGGCAGGCTCTCGGACGTGGACTAGTGCGCCCTCTCCTGGATGGGGAGGGAGGTCTGCGTGTCCTGGTGCTGGAACACTCCATGGAGAAAGACATACTGCGCACCTTTGATCCGCAGGGTGCAGCATTGCTGCTGGGAGATGGAGTGCGTCCCGGTGGTGATTCTTCGGATTATCTGAAACGCCTCGTGGAGTCTGTGAAAAGCCTAACCGGAGGCGCTTCGTCCTCGGCATTGCCCGTGCTTCTATGTTCGAGTCCGGCACGCTATCACCTGAGACGTTGGCTGGAGCCGTTTCTGCCCAAAGTTACGGTGCTCGCCCCAGTGGAGATCCCTCCGGAGGTGCGAGTGCGGAGTATCGGGACGATCGGTTGAGTCGAGGTGAAGAGCAGCAGGAAATGCAGCACAGATGAGGAATGGAGGAAGTCATGAGTTCAGGCGGTTCGATTCCGGTTCAGGCGATGCAAAGCGTGTCCAAAGGAAAGGTCTTTTGTGAGAGCCAAACGTTTTTTGAAAAGGGGTGTTCAGCAAACTCACTCCAGACGGCGGACTTCGCTCCGTTCGGTGCGGGCGGAATGATAGAGAGCGAGATTGGAGACGCACAGAGCGCGACCAATCGAGACTTGCTTCTTATGGAGCATCTGCCGACGGTACGCTACCTTGCGCGGCGTATTCACGAACGTCTGCCTCAGCATGTGGAACTCGACGATCTCGTCTCGGCTGGCGTTGTGGGTCTGATCGATGCATTCTCGAAGTTCGACCAGAACAAAAAGGTGCAATTCAAGAGTTATGCGCAGTTCAGGATACGTGGCGCCATACTCGATTCGCTGCGAACCCTGGATTGGAGCCCGAGAGAGTTGCGCCGCAAGGGCAGGGCAGTCGAGGGGGCCATGCGCGCCGTAATGCAGCGAGTGGGACGCTCTCCATTGGAGCAGGAAGTCGCTGCAGAATTGGATCTGAGTCTTGATGAGTACCAATCACTCCTAAGCGATCTGAAAGGTCTGGAGATTGGTAGTTTGCACATGGACCATTCGGAAGATTCCGGCGATGAAGTGCTGGCCTATGTTGCGGGAGATCCGGAGGACAACCCTTTGTTTCGCTGCCTGAAGGGCGAGATGAAACAGAGACTGGCGGATGCGATCGAGGAACTGCCGGAAAGAGAGCGATTAGTGCTGACGCTGTACTATTTCGAGGAACTGACAATGAAGGAGATTGGCCTGACGCTCGGAGTTGTGGAGTCAAGGGTCTCTCAAATTCACTCGTCCGCGGTGTTGCGGTTACGAGTCGCTTTAGCCGGCGTGCGCACGAATCACCTCTAGAACACAAGGGCTCAGGGAAGGCGTCGTTCGCTGCAGCATAGAGAGCATTTCTCGGCTAAACGCCTAATGAGAGGGATAAATATGGGGAAGCAGTTGGTGCAGGGAGACATAGATGCGTTGTTTGTGGCGGCCGGTGCGGCTCCGCAGACCATGGGGAACCCAAGCGATGGTTCACCGGAGCGATACAGTTTTACTCGCGCTGGCCAGATCAGCAACGATCAGATGAGAGCCATCAGCTCAGTAAACGATCTATTCGCCCGCAACTTGATGCACACCCTCGGCGCGTGGCTTCGGGCGCCATTCAAGTTGAAGCTGGTGGCAGGAGAACAACTTCCGTACAGCGAATTCCTGGAGCGGCTCTCGCCTCTCACTTATGTCTGTTCGATTCGGCTGGAACCTCTAGGGGCGGTCGGTTTACTGGAATTGGAATTGCCGCTGGCGTTCGCCATCGTGGATGTTCTGCTGGGTGGCATGGGCGGGTCCTGGCCAGCCCGAGAGCTTACAGATATCGAGGAATCCATACTGTCGTCAGTTGTGGAGATGGCAGTGCAGGAACTTAACCTGGCATGGCAATCGGTCGGGCTGGAGTTCGTCTTCGAAAAGCGTGAATCGGAGCCTGCCGTGGCTCGCATGATGACTGCAGGAGAGAGAACGCTATGTGTAAGCTTCGAGGCTCGTATGCCGGCGGCGCAGGGAGCTATCAATCTTTGTCTGCCGGCTGTGGTATTGAATGCGATTCTCCGTCGATTGATTTCGGGCGGCGACCGTCCGAAGAGGCGATCGAAGGAAGCGCAGGTCCGGGTGCGAGAGCTGGTTGGAGAGGCAGAGATTGGCGTAGTGCTGCGGCTTCCCGCGATGCGACTGCGTGCGAGTGAACTGTCGGCTTTGATGCCAGGCACGATCCTGCGTCTTCCGCTGCCAGAACACTCAGTCTCTGAGCTTCGTGTCGGAGGGTTGCACCTTGCGTACGCTCATGCGGTTCGGAAGGGAGAGCACCGCGGTGCGCTTTTGATGAATTTTGGTCACGGTGCACGATGTAGAGAAACGCCGATCAATGTGAATGCTTCGGAAACTGTGAGCATGAACTGAGGAATGACAACAATGGGAGAGATCACGGCCTTGAAAGAGAACACGGAAGATAGGGCAGAGTTACTGCGGGATATCGAGCTGGACGCGACTCTTCAGTTCGGTTCGCGCGACCTGAGTTTGCGTGAAATATTCGAACTCGGCCCGGGAGATATCGTTGAACTGGATCGTCACGTGTCTGAGCCTGTCGACCTGGTTGTGAGCGACCGCATCGTCGCTCGGGGAGAGGTAGTGGTAGTCCAGGGGAACTTTGCGTTGCGCATTACTCAGGTTGCAACGCCTCAACTAAGATTGGAGAGCATCCGATGCCTTTCTTAGGAAAAGCTCGTTCGTCGTCTACACCGAACCCCTCGAGAGCGATGCAAACGCTGTGGAGGGGCGATGTCTACCTGCCGTCCTGGCACCCCGGTCGATTGAGTGGAGCCGGATTGAGTGCCTCATCCGATGCGGCCTATCCGGCACGCATCTGCGGAAGTCCAGAATGCTCCGTCATCTGGCGAGCCCCCTGGAGGAGCCGTCAGCGGCCGATCTTCGAAGAAAGGTGGGGATGCAGCGGGCGCTGCATGTTTGCGATGGTGCAGACCGCTTTATTCCGGGAGTCGGCTGACGCGGTGAAGCTTATATCGACCACTCCTCACAGGCATCGGGTTCCCTTAGGGTTGCTCATGTTGGCGCAGGGGTGGATCACCCATCCGCAACTTCGTTCGGCGCTGGAGGCCCAACGAGCGAGCGGGACAGGTAAGATCGGCCAGTGGCTGGTGGATACATGCGGCGTTGATCAGGACCAGATCACCCGGGCGCTAGGCATGCAATGGGGTTGTCCTGTCCTGACGACCGACGGATTTTCACCTGATGCGATGGCCCTCGTGCTACCCCGACTACTCATTGAAAAGTTCGGACCCGTGCCGATTCGGGTGGCGGGAGCAAAGATTCTTTACCTTGGTTTTTCAGACCGGTTGGACGCTACAGTTGCACTTGCCATGGAAAAGATGACTGAACTGAAGGTTGAGAGCGGCGTCGTGAGTGGATCTCAGCTCGATTTGGCACATAAACAATTGCTGGCTTGCCATGAGGTCGAGGTCAAACTAGAACGGGCTGAAGACATGGATTCTTTGGCCGCACGTATCACGGCTCTCATCGAGCAAAAGCAACCGCATAAATCGCGCGTGGTGCGAATGCATAACTACTACTGGTTGCGTCTTTGGCTCGAGAAAGGCGCTCTCGGCAGGAGTGGAAGCATTCCGAGAACTCGCGAGGATGTTAAGGACTATCTATTTACGGCAAGTTAGCCGGTATAGGGCCTGCTTCAGGCGTATAGAGGTAGGGTCGCCTCGAGTCGCTGGCACGGCGACTATGGCGCACCAGCACCGCTCGTTGCAGACAAAGAACGGGTGGTGGGAGTTGAATCTTGCACCGGACCTAGGCCTAACTTGATGATGGCCCGGGAATCTGGAATCAGTTTCGTTTGCCACCCGTTATCGCTTTGGAATCGCTGCATGGCTGCTTCGGTTTCTGAGTCCCAGTGTCCTGACGCTTGGCCTGCGAGATACCCAGACTTAATGAGTGAGGTCTGGATTTGGACGGCGCGAGCGTCGTCAATCGACCGTTGACCTTTAGAGCGAAGGGAGGTCTTTGTCTTCGCACGCTTATGAGAAGATCTCGGAGCAGCTGTACTGGGATGCGAATGCGCAAGCGCAATACCAGGTACCGCGATGGCCAGGATGAGAGTCGAACCCAAAAGCGTTCTACCTAATCGCATGGTTGCATTCCTTGTGTCATAAGTGGAAACTCGAGAACCTCTTCCGCCCGGCTAGGGTATATCGTGAGCGAGCACCGATGCAAGCAACCGATAAGGAGGGCTCTGTGCACCTTCGCGCATGAGAATAACAAGGTGAATAGGGCGGCCAGTGGAAAGGCCGCCCATCAATCGCACATCGATCCAGTCGTTAGGGCAGCGTACCACCTATATATGAATTGAGGTTCTTCTGAGTTGGGGACTGTACCACAAAGACCACGTCATCCTTGGACTTGAGCGTCGACACAATGGCGCTATAACTAGCCTCATCATTAACTGGCTTTTTGTTGATCGCCGTGATGATGGCGCCTTTGCCGAGACCGATCTCGTCTGCGAATGAGCCCGGACGAACACTCGTTACAATCACACCGCTTTTCACTCCTGCCCTCGAAGCGATGGCAGCGGGAATATTGGAGACCTTGATGCCAAGGGTTCCTTCCCCGGCGTTGATCTCGGGAGGTGTGGAATTATCGGGTGATTGGCCCGCGATTTCGGCATAGGTCTTTGCGCGATCCCCTATCACAACGTCGGCGGTGCTCTGCTTCCCGTTGCGTAGATAGCCGAGCTTAACCGTCGAGCCCACCCGGCGAACCGAGATGTCATTGACGAGATCGTCGCCATCCTTGATATTCCGGCCATCTACCGAAACGATCACGTCACCCGGCTGGATGCCAGCCTTCGCTGCACCGCCGTTCGGAGTGACAACTCCAACGATGACACCGCTCGTGAACCCGTAAATCCGTCCCACTGCGGAGGATTGAGCAGCCTGGAACTGAATACCAATGGATCCGCGGACGACCTTATGCTCGGGGCCTATCAACATGTTATAGACGCTGGCGATGGTGTTGGCCGGCATCGCGAAACCGACCCCCTGCGATCCCATGGACTGAGTGTAGATCGCGGTGTTCATACCGACGACCTGACCGGCCATATCGACCAGTGGACCTCCGGAGTTTCCGGGATTGATGGCCGCGTCCGTCTGGATGAAGCGCTGAAACTGACTTTGCGATACTCCATTCGCGCCGGGCTCGTCGATGCTGCGGTTTTTGGCCGAGATAATGCCGGCAGTTACCGTCTTCGAGAGCGAGAAGGGACTCCCAATCGCGAGCACCCAGTCACCAACCTGCGCGCCGTCCGAATTTCCCAGTTTGGCGACTGGTAGCGGTTCTTTGGTGTCGATCTTGATGACGGCAATGTCGGTGTCCTTGTCGACCCCGACTACGGTAGCAGGACGACCCTGATCGTTCGTATCATCAGCGTCGGTGGACAACTTGACATAAATCTTGTCAGCCTTGTCGACCACGTGATTATTGGTGATGATGTAGCCGCGAGGATCGACGATGAAGCCCGAACCGAGCGCACGACGTTCACCGCCGCCACCATCGCCTTCGTCGCCACCCTGACCGCCACCCTGACCGCCGAAGAAGCGGTTGAAGAAATCCTGCATGTCTCCAGGTGTCTGGCCCTCGTCATCTCCACCCTGGTCGTCCGGACTTCGCTGCATGCCGTGCCTGCCGCGCCGGTTGACCGATTGTTTAGGCAACTCTTCGGTATTGATATTCACAACCGCAGGCCCAACCTCTTGAACGATCTTCGAGAAGCCGTTGGAGAGTGCGACAGGCGATGGAATCACAATTGGCTTGGCATCGGAGGAATTAACCCCCGATTGCTCTTTGCCGCTGACGTTGCGCGTCAGGATCGATCCCGCCAGAATGCCGATCGAGAGTGTTGCAAGAAGAACAAAAGTCGAGGCGAGGCGGTGGCTGCGTGCGCGCTCAAGCAAAGGGTGCGGGGCGTTGTTCTGTGTGTCCATTATTCTGGTCTAAACCTCATATGGTAGGCATTGCTTTGTTCCGGACCGGTGTGAGCGGCGTAGTGCCAGTATATTCGCTGTTCGCACATTCGCCTGGTCTCGAGCGGTAGCACGCTGTCTGTCCAAGTGTCTTAGACGCGCAATTCGTGTGAATGGCTTCGTCGATCTCAATCAGGATGGGTAGAAAGAGGCACGGCTGAGGGAAAGAGTTCAATGGTCGCGATGCCGGTAAGGATCAGGGCGGCTCCCAGCAGAGACCGGCCTCCTAGCTGCTCATGCAGAACATAGAAGGACGTCAGGGCTGCAAATACTGGCTCCAGCGTAAGCAGGATTGCGGTGTGCGTAGGGGGAAGGTGCTGCTGTGCCCAGGTTTGTATGGTGAAAGCCGCCGCGGTTGCGAGCAGGCTGGTGATCCCGAGCGCGAAGTAGAGACGTGGAGTCAACGCCAGGTGTGGTCTTCCTCCCAAGGGCAAAGTGAGGGTCATGACAAGCGTAGCCGCGCCGATCTGAAGCGTTGCAAGCTGGTTGGTAGGAACCTTGTTCGAAAAATGAGCCAGCGCGAGGAGGTGTCCCGCAAAGGCAATGGCGCAAGCGAGGCTGAACAGATCCCCTGGACCTATTCTGACGAAAAGATTTTGCCACGAGGTGCCGGCGGGGGTGGTCAGGAGGAAGAGACCGGAGAAGGCAAGCGCCGCACCGGCGGCTGTCGTCCAACGCGGGGTTGGTGTGGCTCCGGACCGGAGTGCGGGGAACATGGTCAAGATGGGGACGAATACGACCACCAGGCCGGTGATAAAGGCCGACTTGGCAGGCGTCGTGCGGGCCAGGCCAGCGGTCTGGAATTGGTAGCCCCCGGCCAGGAAGACGCCGACGATTAACCCAGCCTTGAGTGATTGCCGGTTTATTCGTCGAAGCTCGCGGTGGTTCACAACCGCCAGTGCGAGAGATGCCAATCCCATCCGCATGAGGTTGAAGAGGAGCGGAGAGGCATCCTTAAGAGCGTCTTTGACCAGGACAAAGGTGGCTCCCCAGACTGCTACGACCCCTAGCAGGAGAAGGTGCGCGAGGGCGGATGGACTTAGCCGGCGCGACAACTTAGTCCGTCGCTCCGGTCTTGGGTAGGGCTTTGTTCCTGTCAGCCGCTGGGATGTAGACGGTTTCGCCATTCACCACGGTGCGAAGAACCTTGGTGTGGAGAAGTTGTTGCGGTGTTGCGGTGGTAATGTCGCGGTCGAGCACAACAAAGTCAGCGAGATAACCTGGCTCCAGCCGGCCCTTCTGGTGCTCACGGAACTCCGCAAAGGCGGGTGCCTGGGTGTAGGCGTAGATGGCCTCGTTGAGGCTGATCTTCTCCTGTGGCTCAAATGTCATGGTGCCGGCTTCGTTCTGCCGCGTGATGGCGGCGTAGAGGCCGCGGAACGGGTTTATGGGTTCGACGGGATAGTCGGTGCCAAAGGCGAGGGTGACGTGGTGATTGAGGAAGGTCTTCCACGCGTAGGCATATTTGTCGCGTTCGGGACCGAGACGGGCGGTGGCCCAGTTCATGTCGGTGAGCAGGTGCGAGGGTTGCATGGAGGCGATGACGCCTTCTGTGGCGAAGCGATCGAAGTCACCGGGCAATAGGACCTGGGCATGTTCTATCCGAAGGCGCAGATCGGCTGGCTCGATGGTCTCGGCGGAGGCAACGATCGCAGCGCCGGGATTGCTCGTCGGGCCGGGCTGGTTGGCGGGACGTCCTACCTGCTCGGCGGCGGCGAAGGCGTTGAGCGCCATGTCGTTGGCCCGGTCTCCGATCGCGTGGAAGCCCATCTGGAAGCCCACCGCAGCGCGAGCGGACGCCATCTGATTGAGCTTGGCTTGATCGTATCGCGGTAGCCCGGCGTTGCCGGGATCGTCGGAGTAGGGCTCATCCATCGCAGCGGTTCGTGATCCTAACGACCCGTCCATGAAGCCTTTGAGCATCGTGAGGTGGAGGAGGGGGTCATCCGGGGGATGGCTGGCGCGGCGCTCTTCGAGGATGGCGACGGGCTGGTTGAAGTCAAGCCACTCGGCTATGCGGAGATGTAATTGATTGGAGTGTTCCAGCTCTTCGAGAGCGAGAAAATCCTCCCAGTCTGAGTTGTCCTGCACCGAGGTCACGCCGTTGGCCAGGGCATCGCTGATGGCTACACCCAAAGCCTGACGGCGCTGTTCCAGCGTTGGTTCAGGAACTTTACTGTAGACCATTCTGCTGGCAGCGTCTTCGCGGAGAATTCCTGTGGGATTGCCAGAGCTGTCACGGTCGATCTTCGCACCGGAAGGATCGGGTGTACTGGACGAGATCCCGGCGGCCACGAGCGCGGAAGAGTTGGCCACCGCCATGTGGCCATCCACCCGGGCGAAGATGGCGGGATGATCCCCCGTGACCTGATCGAGGTCGGCGCGAGCAGGGAGTTCGCCGCCGGGCCACAGTGTGTGATCCCACCCTCCGCCCTGGAGCCATATCCCCGGTTTGGCGGTAGCTGCGTAAGTGCGGATGCGCTGCTGCATCTCTGCGAGGGAGCGGACTCCGACGAGATTGATCGACAGCTTTTCGTGTCCGGCCTCCGCGATGTGGGTGTGGGCGTCGTTGAAGCCGGGCATTGCAAAGGCACCGTTGAGATCGACAATTCTTGTCTTCGGGCCCTTCAGCCTGAGGACAGCGGTTTCGCTTCCGGCGGCCTGGACCTCGCCATGGGTGACGGCCAGGGCGGTGACCCTTGCCGGGGTTGGAGATGCATCGCCTGGGCGAAGGTGAGCGCCGGTCATGATGTTGCCGTGCAGGTAGATCGTCTCGGCGGGTTGCTGTGCGTTACCGATGGCCGCCAGCAGGAGGACGACGGTGAGCGTCAAAGGTCTGGCGAAACCGGGCTTTTCGATCCTGATCATGTCGGTGTTCGGCTACCCCCTGTCCCCCATCAATATTGCGCAAATTCTTTCATTGAGGCGACTTAGGTCTGGACTTCCTATGCTGGAGGATTGCTTCCAGCAGGCCACCCGATCGGTGATTCCACAGAGGTGAACGGGAGGGGAGTTGACTCTTTCTTTAATTGTACAGAATTGAAGCAAACTACTACGCCACGTCCTATATGTCTGAATACAGACGGGTTGATCCGAAACTGGACTTGACAACAAAAAAAACGCGATTTGCGGTCGAGGAGGGACATGCACGCGAGTGGATTCAGGGCGTGCTGCTGGTATATGGGTGAAGAGGCTCGTGGGATGGCGTTGCGGCGAGGGCTGCGGTGTCAAGGAGCGTGAGGAGGATACGGCGCAGGGCGGTCTCGCGGCCGGTAGGGTCGTACCACTCCTGCAAGGTATGAATACCACCGCCTATTCCTCCACTTCCGATGGCGATGGCGGGTACCCCCCGGGAGAGCGGAATGTTGGCGTCGGTGGAACCGAGGCGCGGCTCGGTTCTGAGGCTGAGATGGCGGTCTACGGCGCGCAGCGTCTGGAGCAGGGGAGAGTGGTCGGGGAGACTGGCGGCGGGGCGGTCGCCGATGGTTTCGATGCCGAGCTTCGGGGCGAGGTTCCCGCCGCATCGCCTCGAGGCGGAGGCAACCGTCTGCTCGAACAGTTGCTGGACCTGAGCTGCCGTTGCGGCCAACTGTCTGGAATCCGAGGAGCGTATATCGAGCAGCGCTGTGGCCGATTCGGGAATGGAGTTGATGGACGTCCCGCCGGAGATGTGGCCGACGTTGATCGTCGTCTGGGGATCGCTCGGGCGTTCGAGCTTAGAAACTTCGGCGAGGGCATGGCTGAGAATGAGGATGGGGTTGGGTGCGCCGTAGTCGGACCAGGAGTGGCCGCCCGGGCCGGTAATCGTCACGCGAAAGCGCAGGCTGCCTAGGGCGCGGGTGACTACGGCGGAGGTTCCGCTGCCTTCCAGCGCGAGGGTGGCAGCGATTCGGTCACGATACGAGCCGTCTTCGAAGAGGTGACGCATACCGTGCAGGTCGCCTTCACCTTCTTCGCCTACATTGGCGGCGAAGAGGACGGGAGCAGGCGGAACGATTCCTGTGTGCCGGAGAGATGCGGCGATCGCGAGCAGCGCCGTAAGGCCGGCTGCGTTGTCGCAGATGCCAGGGGCGAAGATGCGCGGGCTGTCTCTGGCTTCGACGGGCTCGACGGAGGTGCCGGCGGGGAAGACCGTGTCGAGATGCGCGGAGAGCAGGACGACAGGAAGCAGGGAATAGGAAGCAGGGAGTAGAGAGCGGTCAGGGTTCAGTTCGGCGAGGATATTACCAGCCCCGTCCCGGTGGACGTTTGTGAGGCCGAGCTGATGGAAGCGCTCAAGGAACCAGGCTGCGCGGGCGGATTCTCCGAAGGTCGGCGCGGGGATACGAACTATCTCCAACTGCCACTGGCGGAGTTGAGGCTGGTGCAGGTGCAGCCAGTGGAAGGCGCGATGAACCGCCGGGAGCGAGGCTAGACGTGCGATGCGGCGCTGGGCAGAGGCGGTTGCGGACATGGGCTTGTGGCCTGTCGAGCTATTGTACGGTCGCATGGCGCGAAGTATCTGATCGCCGTCGATCCGTTGCGCCCGGTCTGCTGCTGTAAGACGATCTGCGATCAGTATTCGACGTTCACCAGGAAGAGGCCGCTGGCCGGTGCAGTAGGACCGGCGGCCCCGCGATCGCGTGCGCTCAGAATCGTGGGGATCTCGTTCGCGGCGATGCGTCCTGCGCTGACTTCGACGAAAGTGCCGACGAGATTGCGCACCATGTGGTGGAGGAAGCCGGAACCGGTGACTTTATAGATAAGTAGATCGTCCTGCTGGCTCCATGATGAGCGGAAGATGGTGCGAGTGTTTTGCGAAGGCTGTGCCGGATCGCCTAGGTCCGCGAATACCGGGCTGGTCGAGGATTTCGGGGCAGGTGGTGGGTCGTCGCGATCGATGACGGCATGTTTCGCGGTGCGTGCTGCGAGGTCTGGGTCGGAGGCGGCGAAGGAGGAGAAGTCGTGGGTTCCGAGGACGTGGGCGGCGGCACGCTGGAGCGTGGGCAGATCGAGCGAGACACGGCACGGCCAGACCCAGGGTGCAAGCATGGGGAAGCAGATACGGTCACCGGCAAAGATGCGGTACTCGTAGGTCTTTCGGCGGGCGCTGTGCCGGGCGTGGAAGTCTTCGGGAACGGGCTCGACGGAGAGCGCGCGAATGCTTGGCGGAAGGGCGCGGTTGAGGGCGCGATGCAGGTTGGGGCCGGGTATGGGGACGCGGAGCGCGAAGGAGGCGACCTGGGCGAGAGCATGGACGCCGGCATCGGTTCTGCCTGATCCCTGCGGAAGCACGGTCTCGCCGGTGATGCGGTGGATGGCGCTCGCAAGCGTGCCCTGGATGGTAGGAAGGTGAGGCTGAATCTGCCACCCGTTGTACGGCGTCCCGTCGTAGGCGAGGATTAGCTTCCAATGAGGCATGGCTGATTGCGACAGTACCATGCAAGTTCGCGTTTCGGCGTACCGCGTCGTCGCGGTCTTCACTCGCGAGGAGAAGCGAAAGAGGGTTCGGGACTGTCGATGTGCGCGGCAGCAGGTTGATATACTGAGCGAAATCGTGGTCGGGACAATATGGTTGGAAAAAGATTGGGAACGAAGCGAAGTCCCGATGCGTATACGTGCTCAGCCGATTTTTTCCTGAGTGCCCGGGAGATTCCGGTGAGAGCATTCTTTCTGAGTCGCAGGGATGCCCCTGCGCGTCTTAAAGAGCATTGAAAACATTGTGTGGTCTGGCCTTGGCGGCGGTCGCGAAGGTGTGAGCGGTTCTATGATGACGCGGGACTGGAAGCGCAGCAGAGTTGTCTGGATCTGGCGGGTGCGATTCGCTGGAGAACGGCGGCAGCGTTTTCCGGTCAGCGTGTGAGATTGAGTTTCGAGGAAGAGTTGGAGAGCGCATCGTGAGATTACAGGACATGCAGGCGGCGGCGAGCATTGGACTTCTGCTAATGAGTTTGTGCACGCAACCGGGATTTGCGTTGAGAGCGGCGCAGCAGCCGGCCCAGACAGTTCCAAACCAGGCTCCCGCGGGGACGACGCCGAATCAGACGGCTCCGGCTCAGACAACGGCGGATCAGACGCCGGGGCAGGCCAGCCCATCGCAGACTAGCCCGAATAAAATCTCGAATCCCACTGTGCAGGGGCATCAGACGAGCGCGACTGCTCCCGCGGCCGCGCAGGCTGTGATGAACGACACGACCGGACAACCCGGGTTGCCGCAGGCTCCATCACCCAAGCTGACGGAGCCGCTTTATCTGCGCGATACCGGAACCAGCTACCTGGAGCCGAAGAGTCACCTGATGAACCCGATCGCACCATACACTGCGATGAACTATCCAATGCCACGGCTGAGCAATTCGCCGAAGCTGGATCAGTTGTTGCAGGATGGAAAGATCTATCTGAGCCTGTCCGATGCGGTGACGCTGGCGATCGAGAACAACTACGACATCGCGATTTCGCGGATCAATCTCGATATCGCCGACACGGATATTCTGCGCGCCAAGGCAGGGTCGACGCTGCGCGGCGTTTCGACCGGGCTGGTGACTAACACGATCGGCGGCATCACGACGACGATTACTACCGGCGGCGGCCCTGGAGCCACCTCGGTTGCGGTTGGAGGTGGGGGCGCCGGTGCATCGGGGCTGGTGCTAAGCACCAATGGCGGCGGCCCGCTGCCTGAGGTGCTGGATCCGATTCTCGGCGCACAGTTGGAGTATCAGGCTCAGAGCGCTCCGCAGCTCAACACACTGTTCAGTGGCGGCCTCCCGGTTTTGAATACGGATACAGGAACCTACAACTTCAATTACGCCCAGGGTTTTCTTACCGGCACCCAGTTGACCGTGGCTTTCACCAACTCGCGGGTGACGACCAACAATCCATTCAGCGACTACAGTCCGGCTCTGTCGACCAGTTTCCAAGCCACGGCCACACAGCATCTCTTGCAGGGATTCGGCTGGGGCGTGAACGGGCGGTTCATTCTGCAGGCGAAGAACGACCGCCGGATTACGGATTCGGCGTTTCGGCAGCAGGTGCTTTATACCGTGAACCAGGTAGAGAACATCTACTGGGCGCTGGTGAGCGCGTATGAAGATGAGCAGGCGAAGGAGCGTCAGTTGGCGCAGTCCTCGCAGCTTACGGCGGACAACCGCAGGCAGTTGGAGATTGGAACGCTTGCTCCTCTGGACGTGGTGAACTCGGACAGTGCGGTGGCGAGCGATAAGCAGGCGCTGGTGGCCTCGAAGACCAACCTTGAATATCAGCAGTTGCTGATGAAGCAGGCGGTCGCGCGAAACCTGGCGGACCCGCAGTTGGCCAATGCACCCATCGTTCCGACCGATCGCGTGGGGCTCGACAGACTGCCCGAGGAGGACATGGGGGTCGAGGATCTGGTGAAGGAGGCCTATGCAAACAATCCGCAGATCGAGCAGGCGGCGTTGAACATGAAGAACAACGAGATCACCATCAAGGGATTGAAGAATGGACTGCTGCCCATAGTCGATGCGTATGCCTTTTACGGTGGCAGCGCGCTTGGTGGAGCGCAGAATCCTGGAGCTCTTGATTTCAATACGGGCGGACCTTACCCGGCGGGTACGTTTCCGTCGATCGGCTACGGCACGGCTTTCGGTAATACGTTCAACAACAATGCTCCCAACAAGGGCGTTGGCGTGAATATGACGATCACGCTGCGGAACCGCACGGCACAGGCTGACCAGGCGCGGGCCCAGATGGAGTACAGGCAGTCGCAGATGCGGTTGCAGCAGCTCTATACACAGATCCGCATTCAGGTGACGAACCAGCAGTATGCGCTGACCAACGACCGGGCCCAGGTGCAGGCGGCGCAGGCGAGCCGGGATTTTGCGGCGCAGAGTCTGGAGGCCGAGCAGAAGAAGTACAAGCTGGGAGCTTCGACTACGGCGCTGGTATTGCAGCAGGGAAGGAATCTGGCGATTGCGGAGAATACGCTGATTTCGGATACGGCGGCCTATGCGAAGGACAGGGCGCAGTTACTGCAATTGCTCGCCAACACGCTGGATCGCTATGGGATCAGTATTCAGAGCGCGGCAACAGGAGTGATCGGCCAGAGCCCGACGATTCCCGGGCTGACAGCGCCGAAGGCTCCCGAAGCGCCAAAGCCCATCTCGATCAATCCGAGCCCACCGCAGCAGTAAGAAGCGGGTTGATGACGGCTATACTGGAGGGGTGAGCAAGACCTTCTATATCGAGACCTTCGGCTGCCAGATGAATGCCCATGATTCGGAAAAAGTCATCGGCACGCTGGTGCAGCAGGGGTACGCGCGCGTCGAGGACGAGGCAGATGCTGGCCTGGTTCTGTATAACACCTGCTCGATTCGCGACAAGGCAGAGCAGAAGGTCTTTCATCGTCTGAACGAGTACAAGCGACTGCAGGGTGAAGGCAAGAGGTTCGCTGTGCTCGGCTGCGTCGCCCAGCAGGAGGGCGAGAAGATCTTCGATAGGGCGCCTTATGTCTCGCTGGTCGCGGGCTCGGCTTCCTACCGGAATCTGCCGGAGATGCTTGTCCGGCTTGAAGCTGGCGAGACACGCATCACCGGCCTTGACGATCGCCAGACGGATCTGACTTTCGAGACCGAGTTTGCTGCGCGGTCGAATCCGCATCGCGGCTATATAACGATCATTGAAGGCTGCGACAAGTTCTGCGCGTATTGCGTGGTGCCGTACACGCGCGGCAAGGAGCGCAGCCGCACGTCGGCCTCCGTGCTGATGGAGGCGCGCAAGATGGTCGATTTCGGCTACACGGAGATTCAGTTCCTTGGTCAGAATGTGAATTCGTGGCGCGACCCTTCGGGCAGCCTGTCGTTCGCTGAGTTGCTGGTGGCCGTGGGTGAACTGGGCGGTATACGCCGGGTGAGGTTCACGACCTCGCACCCGCGCGACTTCACGCAGGACATCGTTCAGGCGATCGATGCTACGCCAACGCTGTGCGATCACATACATCTGCCGGTGCAATCCGGGTCGTCTGCGGTCTTGAAGGCGATGTCACGGGAGTACACCCGCGAGTGGTATCTGGAGCGAATGAACTGGATCAAAGCCGCGACGCGCGATATCAGCATCACCAGCGACATGATCGTAGGCTTCCCGGGAGAGACTGACGCCGACTTCGAGGAGACCATTACGCTGCTTGGTGAGGTCAAGTACGACGCGGTGTTTGCGTTCAAATTTTCCCCTCGACCGAACACGCCCGCCATCACGATGGCTGATAGCATTCCCGATGAAGTCAAGACAGAGCGGCTGCGTATCCTGATGGATCGCCAGCGTGAGATTCAGCGTGTGCACTATGGACGGCACCTCGGACAGGTGCAGGAGGTGATGGTGGAGGGCCATAATCCATCTCGTGGACAAATCGTGGGGCGCAGCTCGCAGAACAAGACAGTGAACTTCACGACGGCGCAGATCCAGCAGGCGCAACCGCCGCTGGGGAGCTATCTGCAAGTGCGGATCACGCAGACGCTGCCAAACTGTCTGGTTGGCGAGGCGATCGCCTCTACGGTCGTTCTTCCGTTGCCGCAGGTGCATCGCGTGCCCGACTTTGTGGTGCTTAACTGATCATGAGCAACTCCACTATCCAACCCGTTACCCGCCCCGCCGACGAGATTGAGATGCAGATCCGCGGCCTGATGATGGACCCTGTCACGAACATGCCCATTGTTGTCTTGAAGGGGGTGGAGAGCGATCTTGTGCTTCCGATCTGGGTGGGAATCTTCGAGGCCAACGCGATCGCACTCGAACTTGAGAAGACCGCTACGCCCCGGCCGATGACGCACGACCTGCTGCAGAATCTGGCGCGCGGGTTGAATGCGGAGGTTCGCAAAGTAGTGGTCTCAGAGCTGCGCGACGATACCTTCTACGCCGTCATCTGGCTCGACCACGCAGGCGCGCCCGTCACGATGGATGCGCGTCCCTCTGATGCGATTGCACTCGCGTTGCGCTTTGACTGCCCCATCTATGTCAATCGCGAGGTGCTGGAAAACTCCCGCCAGATCGCCACCGGCACGCCGAACGCCAACGCGGACGAGATGCGAAAGTGGCTGGAGAATCTGGGCGACGACGATATGGGCCGCTACAAAATGTAACTACTTCGGACACTTATCCGGATTGAGCGGCACTCCGGTCAGTGTGTGCAGCAGACGGTCCCAGTCGTCTCCATACCTGTCCCAGCCACCCAAATGCTTTACTCGTTGCATGGCCGCTTCGCTCAATCTGCGCTGCAGGGCAGAATCATCAGCAATCTGCTGCATTCTCTCAGCGAGCACGTCTACATCGCGATCGGCGACGATAAATCCCTGCTCGCCATCCGTAAAAAGGTCCTCGGCGCCGGTGGCGACGGTTGCAAGCACGGGACAACCGCAGGCCATTGCCTGACCTTGCACCAGCGCGAGGCCTTCTTCGATGCTTGGAAGCACCAGAAGATGACTTGTACTCATCGTCTTTGCGAGCTCCGTCTGGGGAAGAGCGCCGGTAAAGGTGACATTCTCCGTCGGCAAATTCGGCAAGATCGCGCGCATATCGTCTTGCAGGGCGCCAACGACTGTAAGCCGTTTTCTTGAATGCCTCATCCGTGCAAACGCCTGCAACAGATAGGGAACGCCTTTGCGAAGGCCAACCTGTCCGGCGAAGAGAATCTCGAAGGAATCCCGCGGCGGCTCTCCCGTCCGTGTGAACTGGTCGAGCCGAACGCCATACGGGATAACGTGGACCTTTTCTGGCGCGAGACCCATCTGGACAAAGGAGCGTTTTGCGACTGTGGACGGAACTGTGATCGCGTCGGCTGCTCCATAGATCGCTTCCTCGCGGACGGCGATGTGCGGCTTTTCAAGAGGCAACGGAACATTCCATCGCCGGTACTCGTCTGCGACAACGCTTTCCTGAAACCGCTGATGTGTAGAGCCGCGGTCGCAGATGAACTTGCCGCCGTTGGCCTGCACCTTGCGTCCGGTCAGCAGGCCAGCGCCGGAGATTGCGACGAATGCGTCGCACGGCGCCATGACTCTTGCCGTCCAGCGATCGAAGCTGAGAGCATTCCATGCGTTTAGCTTTGAAGAGGCACTTGCAGGGTAGAAGCGCGAACCGGACAGTAGATAGTCGGTGGTATGCAGCAGAGGGAAGCAGCCAACCAGTGAGCGGGGAAGTCCTTCGCGCTTCAATCGCGTCCAGGGCCAGGTGGAATAGATCTTCTGGAGATGACCTCGCCGGTGAAGCTGGTGCGCCAGTTCGAAGTGATGGAAGACTCCGAAGACGGCCTGGGTTACTTTCATGGAGATGTGTCGCTGCCTGACGTCATGCTAGCAGATCAAGCTAAGCCGTCGCGGCCAGCGTTCGTCGGTACAATCGAGAGTGCGTTAGAAAAAACAGGAGCGGAGATCTTGCTGGATCGAAGATATTGCGCTGGCCCAGTAACATCCGGGAAGAGTCGATTTCTTTGGAGCCTGCAGGCATCCGCGCTGCGATCGAAGGCTCATCGTGGAGACCACGCTTGACCCTTCGACGATCGGCGCAGCGTCTCATTCTGGATAGCGTGGCTATGGGCGAGAGGCTGGTCAGAGCCGGGAGGAGATCGCTGCCTCTGGCGGAGATCAGAAACTTCCTCATCTTTCAGCATTCCACGGCGTTGGGAACCGCGATCCATGCCACTCCTCTGATTCCAGCCTTACGCGCCGCCGTTCCTGCATGTCGAATTGCTGTGGTGGCCAGCGGGTTCGGTATCGACGTGTTTCGCAACAATCCGGATGTTGATCAACTCGTCGAGACGCCCAGCCCTTTGAAGCATCTTCGAGGTTCGATTCGAGCTCTGCGTTTGCAACACCCTTTCCACGGGATGGAATACGTGACGCTTACCCCGACGGGCAATGAGCGAACGAAGATTGCCGCACAGTCCTTACTCTCTGGCTTCAGTGAGAGAGTTGGCTTTACGGTTGTGCCCCAGTTCTATCGCGCGCCGCTCGCGTTCGACTTCACGCGAAGTCAGATTGCGAATAACCTCCGCATTGTTGAAGCGCTGGGTCATTCTGTGCGAGCGTATGAGCCGCAGATATTCTTCGCCGCAGAAGACAAAGACAAGGCTTACGAGATCCTCGCCGCGGCTGGTGTCCGAGCAGATCAGCCCGTGGCTATTTTGACGACTCAGACAAGCGTTACGCAGCGGAAAGGGTGGCGAGAGGACCGGTTTCGAGCAGTCGCGAAGTTTCTTGTCGAACGGTATGATGCGCACATTGTCTTCATCGGGACTGCTTCCGAGGCCGCTGCAATCGATCAACTGCGGAGTGAGCTCTCCTACCCGACGAGCAACGTGGCGGGTACCACGACCCTGCCGCTGCTCGCCGCTTTGATGAGCCTTGCTGCCGTGGGCGTGACACTCGATACGGGGCCGATGCATATTGGGCGCGCCGTCGGACTTCCGATGGTCATCATCGCTCCTGCGTGGTCTCCGCCTATCGAGTGGCTCCCGGTCGGAGACCCACGTTTCCGTATTCTAAAGAACGCCGACGTGCCGGCTGCGCCTGCCGACTACGTCATCGATGAGGTGAGCGTCGATGACGTGTGCTCCGCGCTGGCCGACCTGCTGGAGCACTCTGGAGATCGACGATCACCGTAAGGAATGCGTCGCGAATCTGCGCTTCCTATGAATCACCGTTGTGCGAGCTGGTCGAGATGGGAAAAGAACTCCGGAAAGCTGATTGCCGCCGCCTCCGCTCCCTGGATCTCCGTATCGCCCGAGGCGCGTAGCGCTGCAATCGAGAACGCCATTGCGATGCGATGGTCCGAGCCGGAGTCGATGGTTGCTCCGTGCAGATGCTGTTGACCTGGAATCTCCAGACCATCTTCGTGTTCGGTGAGCTCGGCGCCCATGGCGCGCAGGTTTTTCGCAACCAGCGCAATGCGGTCCGACTCCTTGACGCGAAGCTCTTTCGCATCGCGAATAGAAATACCGTCGTTGGTGTACGGCGCAATTGCGGCGAGTACCGGAAGCTCGTCGATAATCTGCGCCGAGAGAGCGCCGCCGATGTGCATTCCGCGCAGACCGCCCGGCGCGACGTTCACCTGAATGGTGCCAATTACTTCGCCATGCTGCTCTTCCACGCTGAGTACCTTTATCCGGCCGCCAAGCGCCGTAATCACATCGAGCAGCGAAGCCCGCGTGGGGTTGAGCCCGATTGAGTCGAGCACCAGATTGGATTCCGGGAAGAGCAGCGCCGCACACAGGAAGAATGCCGCTGAGGAAAGATCGCCTGGAACCGTTGCGTCGATCGCCTTCAGCCGCTGGCCACCCGCAATGCTTAGCGTTTCGCCCTCTCGATGAAGCGTCGCGCCGAAGGCCCGTAGCGCATGTTCAGAGTGGTCCCGCGTTCGGATGGACTCAGTCAGGCTCGTCGTTCCCTGCGCCTGCAGACCGGCAAACAGTACCGCTGTCTTGACCTGTGCCGACGGGATGGGGGTATCGAAGCCGATCGCCCTGAGAGAACCTCCGTAGATCGTAACCGGTGCGTGGCCGTCGACCAAATCAATCCTAGCGCCCATTTGCTGTAGCGGCTTGCGGATGCGCTCCATTGGGCGCACTGTGAGCGAATCGTCTCCAATGAGCGTGAATGTATGCGGGTGCGGTGCAATCAGGCCGGCCAGCATCCGCATGGTGGAGCCCGAGTTGCCGCAGTCTAGCGGCGTAGCGGGCCGCTTGAAATTTCCGGCGGTTCCCGTCACCTCAACTGTTCCTTGGCTCTTATGGACGACCTTCGCGCCGAGTGCTTCGATGCAGGCGAGCGAAGAATGCGGATCGGCCCCAGTGGAAAAGTTTGAGAGCCTTGTCGTGCCCTCGGCGAGGCCGGCCAGCATGGCGTAGCGATGGGAGATGGATTTGTCGCCGGGAAGAACCAGCGAGCCTTGCAGGTTACGCGCTGGGCAAACGATTTGAGATATAGACGTGGAAGACATTGCTTCCAGCTTAAATGCTTTCGGAGACATCCGCGAGAGTAGCGGCTTACAGCGCCGGGTGCTTGGCGAACAGGCGGAGCTTCGCCTAAGAATTCCGTTGTCTCCAGGCGAGGGCTGAGGTATGCTCCCGACTATTCCTGGGATGCGCTGCGACTCCAGATCGAAAACGGAAGTGTCTTGCGAAGACGCACAAGCACTGGCAACCTCGCTTGCGGCACAGATGCCCTCATAGCTGAGTTGGCTCGACTGTTCTGCGCGACTGCCCGGACCATCTCGTCTCTCAGAGAGGGTTGTCGCTGGAGGACGTCTGTCGCTTTGAAGGGCGAACCGCAAAGAGCCCGGTCATGAGTACGCCGCCGTTCACGATGGACAGATCTGGCATCGTTGCAACTCCTGACGAGCAGTTGGAGCGCGTGATAGGGCCGTGGGGGCTCGGCGCGAACGCAGTCAACAGCGCGATAGGTGGTGGAATCTTCGTGCTGCCGGGGCTTGTTGCGGCTATGCTCGGGCCCGCTGCAATCGCCGCGTACCTCGTGTGTGGCATCGCTGTTGGCCTCGTGCTCACATGCTTCGCCGAGATCGGAAGCACCGTGCAGAGATCCGGCGGGACGGTCGCTTATGTTGAAGAGGCGTTTGGGCCGTTCGCGGGTTTTCTCGCCTGGGTCGTCTACGCCGTGGGTTTTGACGTAGTGTCCTGTGCAGCGATCGGTAACCTGTTGGTGGATGCTCTGGCGTTCCTGCTGCCGTCCTTGTCTCACGGCTTGCCTCGGGTCGCTGCGTTTGCTGTACTGTTCGGCATTCTGGCCGTGATCAACGTCGCAGGGGTCAAACAGGGGATGAGGCTCTCTGCCGTCACGACTATCTCCAAACTGCTCCCCTTGGTTATGTTCATCTTTGCCGGACTCTTCGTCATTCGCTGGCATGAGCTTGAATGGGCCGCGTGGCCGCCGGCAGCGAAGCTTGGCGAAGGGTCGCTCCTGATATTCTTCGCCTTCCAGGGGGCCGAGGAGGCGCTCTCGCCAAGCGCGGAGATCCGAGATGTCAGACGCACCGTGCCGCGCGCAATGCTCGGATGTATTGCAACGTTGATTGTCTTGTATGTGGCGTTGCAGGCGGTTAGTCAAGGAGTGCTTGGGCGGGACCTGGGCCGATTCACGGGCGCTCCGCTGGCAGAGGCCGCTGCGCGAATCGCCGGCCCAACAGGGCGTGCGCTGATGCTTACGGGCGTTGCACTCTCCATCTTCGGTTCACTCTCCGCCGGTATGATCGCGATTCCACGCTCTTTTTTTTTGATGGCGCAGAATGGAATGCTCCCCGCGGCGCTCGCCCGCGTCCATCCGCGCTTTCGGACACCGCACATCGCCATCATCACGGTCGCCGTTACCGCCTTCCTGCTCTCCATCTCAGGAGCGTTCCGGCATCTGGCGATTCTCTCCAGCGTCTCAATTCTGTTCGTCTATCTTGCGATCTGTCTCGGCGCTTTGCGGTTGCGATATACGCGCGAATGCACGCCCGGAGCCTTTCGCGCACCGGGCGGACCTGTAGTAGGAGTTCTAGGAGCAGTCGCAGTCGTCTGGCTGCTTACATATTCCACTCGCATTGAATTCGCGATGGTTGGCGCAACCATTCTGCTTGGGACGGCGTACTACGTCGCGCATCGCTTGTGGTTAAGGCGACGCACAGCATAGCGCGATGCGCATTCATCGCACCCGCAGCACGACTATTGTTTCATCATCGAAGTGATCGACGCCGTCCTGAAAGCTGGAGACTGCCTGCAAGATTGCGTCCACAGCGGATTGTGCTGTTGGGAAATGCCGCGATTCCAATATGCCGGTGAGCCTTTCGTCGCCAAACATCTCGCCTTCTGCGTTCACCGCGTCGACGATGCCGTCGGAAAAAAAGACAATCAAGTCGCCAGATCGCGTGGAGAGTGTGAACTCTTCATAGTCGGCATTCGGGAAGAGCCCAAGCGGGAAACCCTCTGCTTTGATTGTGCGGACAATGGGCTGCCGGGTGATGTCTGTATTGGCTTCGACGAAGAGAGGCTGCACCGAACCGGCGTTCGCGATCTGCAAGGTCTGGTTGCTGTCGTCCCATACCGCCATCAGCATCGTGACGTACTGCGAATCCAGCTTCCGCTCCTGCAACTGGTCGTTCAGGGCGGCAAGCATGGTTGCGGGCGAAAGATGCTGCGGTGCGAGCGAGCGCAGGATTCCGCTTACCAGGGCGGCGTATAGCGCCGCGGGCGCGGCCTTTCCGCTGACGTCTCCAACCGCCAGCGCCGTTCGGTTGGGATGGTAGTTCAGGAAGTCATACACATCGCCGCCGATCGAGCGCGCCGCCACAAACTCCGAAGCAATCTCTGCGTGTTCGAGAGCCGGTGGATGCGACGGCATCAGCCGAAGCTGAACCTGGCGCGCCATCTCCAGATCGCGCTCCATGCGCTGTTCTTCTTCGTGAATGCGCTGATAGAGTCGCGCATTGGCGATGCTGATCGCCACCTGTGAGGCCAATGTAGTCAAGGTGCGCTGATGATCTTCGTTGTAGTAGTTGACTCGAGTGTGCTCGAGGTCGAGTACGCCGATGACCTCGCTCTTGTAGACCAGGGGTACGGAAAGTTCGGACCGGACCTCAGGGTTTGCCTCGACGTAGCGTGAGTCTTTGCGCACATCGGGGGCAAGGATCGGCACGCGCAACTGTGCCGCCGTGCCGATCAGGCCCTCGCCCAACGCAATCGTCCGTTCGCGCGTAACCCTTTCGCCAAATCGCGACGAGAAGCGATGCTCAAATAGCTGAGTCCGTGGATTCCAAAGAAGAATCGTGAACATCTGGAAATCGATGACGCGCTTGAGCAACTGCCCGATCCGCTCCAGCAGGTCGTCCGGGTCGAGGATGCTTGTGATTTCACGGGAGATATCATTGAGCACGCTTAGCGTCTGCGCCTGCCTGGATACCCGCGTGTAAAGGCGCGCGTTCTCGATCGCGATCGCCATCCGCGAGGCAACCAGCTCCAGCAGCCGCTGATGCTCCATTGTGAAGTATGCCGGGGTTTCGGACTGCAGATCGACGACCCCGATGACCTTGTTCTTCACTACGAGCGGAACCGCCAGTTCCGACCGCACGTTCGGGTTTGCGTCGATGTAGTTTTCGCTGGTCGAAACGTCGTCGATCAACATCGACTGCCGATGCAATGCCGCCTGGCCGACCACCCCTCGCCCAAGCTTGATGCGCATGCGCTCGATTTCAGTGTTGTGACCGATCTGAAATCGCATCCGAAGATCCTGCGCGCGGTCGTTGATCAGGAGAATCGCAAAGATCTTGTAGTCGATCACCGCCCGTACCAGGTCCGCGACACGGTGCATCAACGTATCGAGGTCGAGCGTCGAGTTCAATGCATCTGCAAGGTGATGCAGAAACTCCACTTGAAGCGGCTCTACGTGGATCTGCGGGTCAACTGCATGAGGGTGAAAGAGTGCGGGCGAAGGAGGCCTGTAGTCGCCCTCGAATGATTGCTCCGGCGCGGGGACACCCGTTTTGGTTCTTGTTGCGCTACGCGGCTTGGAGGAGAGAGACATTCTGGTTTGCGATGATCTTACCCGCCGCACTCAGGTTTGAGGAGTGTCACCTCGGGAAAGCCGATGTCGAGTCCCCGGAGACGCCTCGTCTTCGCAGGACAGGGCGCACGCTCACTCGCTTATGTTTGAAGACGGTCCGCCGGCTGCATACTCGGCCAGCTCTGTCAAAATTCTCACGCTTGCACTCGCGCCAATCCGCGAAGCCCCTGCCCGCAGCATTGTCGCCGCATCGCCCAGAGAGCGGACGCCTCCCGCAGCCTTTACGCCAGCCCGGTGTCCCGCCACGCCGCGCAGCAATCCAACGTCGTCGGCTGTTGCGCCGCCGGTCGAAAAGCCGGTGCTCGTCTTCAGAAAGTCCGCTCCTGCGCTCAGCGCCAGCTCCGAAGCCCGCAGCTTTTCTTCGAACGAGAGCAGGCACATCTCGAGGATCACCTTCACAATCCCGCCCTCCGCATGTGCAATCTCCACCACGCCGCGGATCTCCTGCCGCATCGCCTCATAATCCGACGTCTGCGCCGACTTTAGCAGTCCGATATTGATCACCATGTCGATATCGTGCGCGCCGTGTTTCAGCATATGGGCCGTCTCTTCATGTTTCGAAACCGCGAGCGACGCGCCCAGCGGAAATCCAATGACCACGCCCACCGGAATACCCGTGCCCTGCAAGGCCGCCGCTGCAAGCGAGACCCACGTGGGATTCACCATTGCGCAGGCGAATCGGTGCGTTGCGGCCTCATGGCACAACTGCAGCACCTGACCCCGCGTCGCATCCGGCTTCAGCAGCGTGTGATCTAAAACGGCGGCCAGGTTCTCCCGGGAAGACAACGTATGCTCCGCGAAAGCAGCGCTATCAAAATGCTCTGGCCCAGTCGGAATTGGATCGGTAATCGACAGCGTATTCAAAGAGGAACTCCTTCGGCAACGCGATGAAGCTGCTCGCCGCGTTACTTTCTATCATACGGCGGCGTGCCCTGGCTGATGGCCGTTATCCACGTCTGCTCCTGCTCCGATTTTGTATCTTGCACATCTAACCATTTGTGCCATGGTCAAACAAATCCCGCTCTCTTCGACCATCGGTTCTTGACCAGGCTCCCGTCCCGGCGGGCAGCACGCCGGCGGAAGCACTGCAGAACTCCATCGAATTGGCGCGTCTAGTCGATTCTCTCGGCTATACCCGGTTCTGGATGTCGGAGCACCACGCCATGGACACCCTCGCCTGCACCGCACCCGAGGTCATGCTGGCTCGAATCGGCGCAGAGACGCGCCGGATCCGAATCGGCTCCGGCGGCATCATGCTCCCACATTACACTCCGCTCAAGGTGGCCGAATGCTTCCGAATGCTTCATGCACTGTACCCAGGCCGCGTCGATCTCGGCATCGGGCGCGCTCCCGGTGGTGGACCCATCGAAGCTCTAGCACTCAAGCGCGAGCGCAAGACGAGGATGCCTGATGATTTTCCCGATCAGGTCAACGAGCTGCTCGCCTTCCTCAATCATGAATTTCCCGCCGATCACCCATTCGCCACTGTCAAAGTCTCGCCCGACATGCCGGGATCGCCCGACGTGTGGATGCTTGGTTCGAGCCTCTGGAGTTCAGGAGCAGCGGTAGAGTTCGGCCTACCCTACGCCTTCGCCCATTTCTTCAGCCCCGTCCATACTCGGGCGGCCATCGAGACCTACCGACGCAGCTTCCGGCCCAGCCGTTATCGGAGTCAGCCCGAAGCGACGGTCGCGGTCGGTGTCATCTGCGCTGACACCCAACCCGAAGCTGACTTTCTCTTCTCGAGCGTACGCCTCCTCCAACATCGCATCCGGCACAACGATCGACGTCCTGTAGCCTCTCCGGAGGACGCCCTCCGCGAACTCGAACGGATTGGCGAAAGCGGCCTCCCCGGCACACAGGTAAGCGAAGAGAGCGAGTGGCCTCGCTACTTCGTTGGAACTCCCGCCAAGGTGGCGCGAGAACTGCGGTCGATGGCAGAGCAGCTACAGATTGACGAAGTGATCGTAAACACCATTACCTGGGACCAGAACGCGAGGCTGAAGAGCTATGAACTCCTCGCGGGCGAGTTTGACTTGAGTTTGAATGCGGATTTGGAAGACCGTGCTGCTGTCCCCGGTCAATAAACCGACACGGAAGAATTCGTAATCCGCATCCACACCTATCGAGATCATCGCGTTCTATTTAGCGTGCACCGTGCTCTGCACGTTCTGAGGGAAAGATGCGGATGTCCGCTACTCCTCGATAGCGCTCCGCATAGTCCATTCCGTAGCCGATGACAAACCGATTCGGTATGGGGAACCCTACATAATCTGCTTCGATCGGAGCCAGCCGGCGCTCCGGTTTGTCCAGCAGGGTCGCGATCTTGAGAGATGCTGGCCCGTGCTGCAGCATCATTGCCCTCAAGTAGCTCAACGTGAGCCCTGTGTCCAGAATGTCTTCTACCAGAATCACGTGCCTGCCCTCGATCGAATCGTCGATGTCTTTTATCAGCTTCACCGCACCTGAAGTCACCTTCGCCCTGCCATAGCTCGACACCGCAACAAAATCGAAGGTGTTGTCGATCTCGATGGCGCGCGCAAGATCGGCGAGGAAGATCGCTGCTCCCTTCAATACGCCGATGAGAACGATGGACTTGCCGGAATAGTCCTCCGATATCTCGCTGCCGATTGCCCGCACGCGCGCTGCGATCTCGGCTGTGGAGAGCAGGACCTCCATCTCTGAAGCGGGAGGAAAGAAGGGAGTGCTGGTGGGCATAGAGGAAAGCGTAGCGCGAATAGGACCACGAGGCAAAGCTCGCTATACTTTAAACAAGCGAGGAATATGTTCCCTTATATTAATATCGGTTCGTTCCATCTGGGAACGTTCGGATTGTTGTTGTGGCTGGCTGCGGTTGCTGCCACCGTAGTGCTGCATAGAAACTTTGCACGCAACCGCGTGGATGCCGATGCGTTGAACATTGTGGCCTTCGTCGTGATTGCCGGCGTGCTCGGCGCAAAGACCTGGCACGAGTTGCAGAATCCAGCCGATCTTTATGCGGCTTTCCGCCAGATTATCGCTCCGGGCTGGAGCCGGCCCTTTGCTGTTGTCTTGGATTTTCTGCACTGGTTTCAGGCTGGGTTTGCGTGGTTCGGCGGCATGCTGGCAGGGATCGCGATGTTGATGTGGCAGGGAAGTGTCGCCCGCCCCGACGGACTGACCGGCTGGAAGGCTTCGGTGCGGATGCTTGACCTCGCGGCTCCCGCAGCCGCGATCGGCTATGGGGTGGGGCGCATTGGCTGTCTTACCTCCGGTGACGGCGACTATGGAGTCAAAACGACGCTGCCCTGGGGCGTGCATATGGCGAAGAACGCGCTGGTGCTGCCTACCCCGCCGGATGCGCTGGTACAGCCCACGCCTGTGTATGAGCTTCTGTTTTCGCTAGCGCTTGCGTGGATTCTTTGGCGGCTTGGCAGCAAGGCGCGTCCGCTCGGCTGGTTGACCGGACTGTATCTTGTGCTCAGCGGGCTGGGCCGGTTTATGGTCGAGTTTGTGCGGATCAATCCGCGACTCTACTGGGGTATGAGCAACGCGCAGGTGGCTGCGCTGGGTTCGGTCGTCGTCGGAATGATTGTGATGGTGCTCACACGCCACGGCAGAGTGGGCGCCGCGCCTGTCGAGTTGAGTTCCTAAGGCGGCCTACCCTGCGAACGGCCTCCGCTGCGTACGGCGGCAGCGGAGGCGTATCGCAATGGTAGAAAATCAGGCGTCGAATCTGCGTCGAACCACCCCGCCCACTCCGAGTATCCCCGATAACACCAGACTCAGTGTTCCCGGTTCGGGTACGGCGCTCGGCGGCGGCACGGAGGAACCAGCACTACAGCCTGTGCCGATGTTGTTCGTATCCAGGGTTACTGCTCCATTCAGGGCGATTGCATTCCCACAGGCGATAGACGCTCCCGTCGTGAGCGTGATGCTCTGGTCCGCGATTACATCTCCTTCAAAGGAACTAGTCGTTCCAAACGTGGCCGAACTTCCGATCGCCCAATAGATGCTGTCATTGGTTCCTTGATTGATGACATCGACGGCAGACCCACTCGCCGTGGTCAATGTGCTTCCGGTTTGAAAGACGAAGCTCGTATTGCTCAGGCCGTCAAAGTTAAGCGTCAGAGGTCCGGTCAGCTGAGCCGAAGAGGAAAAGAAATAGACTCCCGGGGTTAAGGTCTGCCCGCCGAGATCTTGCCCGGTCAAGTTTTGAGTGAACGGAAGGGCTTTCAATGCGGTGTATCCAGCCAGCGCATCCACTTGACCCTGCATCGAGGCCGTCGCGCCTACCTGCGTCCCACCGTTGCTGAAACCTCCGGGAGGAAAGCCGGTGATCGATGTGCCGGGAGAGACACCGAGGTCGGCACCCAGAACCGTTGGTCCGGTATTGGTTACTGCTGTGGCACCGAGAACAGCAAAATTGTTAGCCGTGCCGAGCACATTGAGTTCGTCCGCATGTGAGAGTGTCGTGGAAAGACATAAAATGCCAAGGACAAGAAGGGAAACAGTGCTCTTCATGATGTTACCTCTGCCCTAGGTGGGAGCACTTTGATGGCCAGAAGTAACCACAAGTGCAATTCCTTCGATCAGCCCTTCCAGCCCAATGAATGTGGCTTTCCGAAACAGCTGTACGAAGAGCAACGAGATTCAGATTGGGAACGGCCACAGAAAGATTGCATAAAAGAGGCAAATCATTTGCACATTGTGAAGCGCCACAGGACCGCGCTTCTTCATGAACGTTAGCCGGATTCAGCCATCGCTACGTTTGAGCCAAAAGGCATAACATAGAGAATGAGGGACGGGATTTCCTGGAACAGGGATACTCGTAGCTCTTTAAGACGGCTTAAGACGGCCAAGACGGCGGACGGAGTAGCGTATGAACGAACAGCGTTTGAACCAATATTCAACCATCATTGATGTTCCCCGCGAAGAGACAGCCTCTCTCCTCGCCAAGGTCCTGGCGATCACTTCGCTTGGCTTCTTCATCACGGCATTCGGCGTGGCAACCGCGCCTCCGTGGGGGACGCTTCCAGGGCTGATCGCAGTCTTTGCCTTGATCTTTGCGATTAGCGCCTCGCGACGCAGGGCGAACCCGGCACTCGCGCTGGGGCTGTTTTTGGCTCTCACCTACTTCATGGGCTGGGAGATCGGGCCGCTGATTCACCGCTATATTCAGAGTTTCGGCTCCGCACTGGTATTCCAGGCAGCGCTTACCACGGGACTGGGAATGGCTGCCATGGGTTCGGTGGCGTATCTGTTTCAGATCAACTATCGCAGGATCGCAGGAATTGGCTTTGCCGCTCTGCTGGTTCTGATTCTTGCTGGAATCGCCAGCATGTTCCTGCATTTTCTTACACCGGACACCTACTCGTGGCTGACTCTGGGAATCTTTGCGCTGCTCACGGTCGGAGACTTCGCCCGTATCCGTGCGGGTGGCGACGGGCAGTCCGCAGTCTCACTTTCGCTTTCTATCTATCTCGATGCGATTAACATCTTCCTTGCTGTGCTTCAACTCCTTAGCGGGCGCCGCCGGAACTAAGACCAGGGAGTCGAAGCGTGGGAGGGTAAGCATCTCATCTCCGCTATGACGACAGCTTGCTTCAGGCTTAGACGCCAGCGTCTGCTAAAATCCAGCGCATGACATATCAGTGTGTGCGCTCCCTGGGACTTAGTCTCGCGGCTTTCTGCGTGTTTACAACGTATGGTTTCGGGCAGAAGCGGCCCATGGTGATCGACGATCTTGCCAGGCTGGTGTCAGTGGGCAGTCCGCAGATGTCGCCCGACGGAAGGTGGATTGCTTACACAACGTCGCGTGTCGATGTCGAGGAGGATAAAAATGTCTCCGAGATATGGATGGTGAGTTGGGATGGCACAGAAGATGTGCAACTCACCTATGGGCCAGAGGGGGCGGGATCTCCGCGCTGGAGTCCGGACGGGAGATGGCTGGCGTTCACGTCGTCGCGAACTGGCAAGGCCAAGGGATCGCAGGTGTGGGTGTTGGATCGGCGCGGGGGTGAGGCGCACCAGTTGACCGATGTGAAGGAGGATCTGGGCGAGTACCGGTGGTCGCCCGACTCTAAGCAGTTGCTGTTGACGCTCAGGGCGAAGGATGAGCCCGAGCCGGAGAAGGGCGCAAAGCCTGTGCCTCCAAAGCCGATCGTGATCGATCGCTATCACTTCAAGCAGGACGTGCAGGGGTATCTCACGGATAAGCGAGATCATCTCTTTCTGTTCGACATCGCCACCAAGAAGCTGACTCCGTTGACGACGGACAATCGCTACGCCGAGCGGCAGGCCGAGTGGTCGCCTGACGGCAAGTTGATCGCCTTCGTGAGCGACCAGGAGGCCCCCGATCCGGACCGGTCGAATAACTCCGACGTGTTCGTGATGGAGGCAAAGGCTGGCGCCATTCCGAAGAAGCTGACGAGCTTCAGCGGGCAGGACAGCGGGCCGCTTGCCTGGAGCCCGGATAGCGCGATGATCGCGTACCGGCAGGGGGTTTCGCCGAGGTATTCCATCTACGACATGGAGCGGCTGGCGGTGGTGCCGGTCGCGGGTGGTGCCCCGGAGGTACTGGCTGCTACGGAAGCCATGGGAACTGGTGCTCCGGTCTTTGCCGCGGACGGCAAGTCGTTGCTGACGACCATTGGCGAGGACCGGGTGGACTATGTGGCAGAGGTTCCGCTGAAGGGTACAGGGGTGAAGCGGTTGACGGGCGCAACTGGAGCCGCCGGTGCACTTGTCCAGGCTGGCGGGCACGCAGGCGTGGTTTGGACGACGGACGCCAGCGCTCCGGAGCTCTACGCGCTGGAGGGAAGTACGCTGCGCAAGCTGACGAGGCATAATGACGCTCTCATCGCGCAGTTGGACCTGATGCCCGCGGAGGATGTGTCCGCGAAGTCCTCGGATGGGAATGAGGTGCATGGTCTGTTGACGATGCCAGTGGGCTATGTGGCTGGGGCGAAGGCGCCTATGTTGTTGTGGATCCACGGTGGACCAACAGCGCAGGATGAGCACCGGTTCGCGCCGGACCGGCAGTTGTTTGCCTCGCATGGATATGCGGTCTTGCAGGTGAATTATCGCGGCAGCACGGGCCGTGGGCACGATTATTCGTATGCCATCAATGCGGATTGGGGGGACAAGGAGGTCAAGGACCTGCTGGCGCTGGTGGATGCTGCTGTTGCGACTGGGAAGATTGATGGCGATAAGCTGGTTGTCGGCGGGTGGAGTTATGGCGGGATTTTGACGGATTATACGATCGCTACGACGACGCGGTTCAAGGCGGCGTCGAGCGGGGCAGGGACCGGGAATCTGCTTGGGATGTACGGGGTGGATCAGTATATATTGCAGTACGACAATGAGTTACAGCCGCCCTGGAAGAATGTGGAGCCGTATCTGAAGTTGTCGTATCCGTTCCTTCATGCGGACAAGATCAAGACACCGACGATGTTCATGGGCGGGGATAAGGACTTCAATGTGACGCTGGTGGGGGGAGAGCAGATGTACCAGGCGCTGAAGAGCGTGGGGACGCCGGCGGAGTTGGTCGTGTATCCGGGGCAGTTTCATGGGTTTACGCGACCGAGTTTTGTGCGGGACAGGTATACCCGGTGGTTTGCCTGGTATGACAAGTACCTGGGGATTGCGCCTCCGCCCGCGGCGGCTGTGAAGCCAGCTAAAGGGGAGTGATTCAGGGGTACCCCTCCCCCCCCCCCCTTTTTGCCTAAAAGGATTTGATAAAAGGGGGTACGCCATTTTTCCCGCCCAAAAAAAAAAAAAAAAGGGAGATAAACCTCAAAAAAAAAAAAAAAAAAA
>Ga0080006_1144292_pt1 | contig 49213 bp, 41 predicted proteins | sample RS3BMetagenome_FD_69209 | JGI IMG/M metagenome (GOLD analysis project Ga0080006, IMG submission 69209) | Ferric oxide microbial mat and aquatic microbial communities from Rainbow Spring, Yellowstone National Park, USA - RS3B (SPADES... ... | reverse complement strand
AGCGCCTGCATCGCAATCTCTCGTATCGCGCGTACATCGAGCGTGCGCTGCGCCGCACCCGACCCCAGCGCCGCTGCCCCGGATGCTGCCGCCCGGAGGCGATTCGCACGAGGATCGATCTCCACCGTGACCTCGATGGTCTGTGGATCCGCACCCATGGCGACGACGCGGTCGGCCACCTCCCGCCGCAGGCGCGCGAGTTCGTCGGGCGGCGGATCGACCGCCGTGCGTTCGACGGCATCGCGAATCAACGCGAGCGCGACACCCACCGGCGAGATGACCTCCGCATCGCGCGCCATGCGCCACGGAACGCCGAGGCGCTGCGCCGCGTGGGGGACGATCGCCCACGCGCCCCCTCCACCGCCGATCAGCGTCACGACGGAACGATCCAGCGCGTACTCGCGCACGAGTCGCTCCGCATGGGTCGCGATCGCAAAGGCAGCGCATTCGAGCACGCGCCGCGCGCAGTCCAGCGGATCGGCATGCAGGGCCTTGCCGAGGATCTCGAATGCGCGGCGCGCGGCCGGCGGACTGCCGTACCCGAACGCCTGCGGCGGAATCGCTTCGAGCGCATTGGCGGCACACGTCGGAGTGAGGGCGATGCGCGATCCGGCGGGCGTCTCGAGAACCAGATAGCCGTCGCCGGTCGAAAAGTCGCCGTCGAGCGTGCGTACGCGCGCGTTCTCGAGGGACTCGGGCGTACTGAACGCGGCATAGGCGCATCCGGCGATGTGCGCGGAGCGCGGCCCGACACCGGTGATCCCGCGGTATCCGCCGCGTACCATGCTTCCCCCCGCGACGGCGAGCGTGCGCACGTCGAGCGTCCAGAGCGTCGTCGGGCGACCGCCGACGGTGGCACGGCGCATCTGCGGACGGCCTGAGCGAATCGCCGAGAGATCGCTGCTGGTGCCGCCGACCTCCACGAAGATCGCATCGCTCGCATGATCGTGCAACAGTGCGCCCGCGACGCCGGCCGCCGGGCCTGAGAGGACGGTGAGGATCGGGCGCCGCTCGACGTCGGCGAGATCCATCACGCCGCCGTCACTGCGCATCACCATGAGCGGGACGGCAATCCCTGCACGCGCCGCAGCGCCGGCGGTCGTACGTGCCGTCTGCATCATGGCAGGAAGGATCGCCGCGTTCACGGCTGCGGTTCGGGTGCGCGTGCGCAGGCCGTACGTCTGCGCGATCTCGTGCGCGGCAACGGCCAGAAGCCCGCGCCGACGCGCGAGCGCGACGACGCGATCCTCCTCGTTCGGATCGTCCACGCCGAACGGTGCGGTCGCGACGATCGCCTGCACGCCTCGTGCCGACAGCACGTCGAGTGCACGCTCGACCGACGCGACATCGCCTGCACGTGCGTACGCCGTCTCCACGGCAAAACGCACGCCCCCGTCGAGGCGAAACGGTGCGAGACGAAGCTGCTGGCGAGCGAGCGGCGCGAGTGCGCCGGCGATCCCGACGATGCCGACGCGCGCGAAGTCGCCTTCGAGTAGTGCGTTCGTCGCCTGCGTGGTCGCGTGGGCGATGAACCGGACCGATCGAGGATCGAGGGAATGATCGCGAAAGAGGCGATCCAAGGCGTGCGTGATGCCGTCCGCGACGCCGCGCGCACTTGCGTGCGTCGTCGGCACCTTCACGAAGGCGCGGAGCGCTCCCGTCGCGGCATCGAGCGCGACGGCGTCGGTGAACGTCCCACCGACATCGATGCCGATGCGCAAGCCTGCGCCCGAGGTCACGTTCGCGCGAGTTCGTCGTAGAAGAAGGCCAGGGCGTCGATACCGCGGCGGAACTGATCGAGATCGAAGCGCTCGTCGGGAGCGTGGATCGCATCGTCGGGCAGACCGAAGCCCATCAAGACTTGCGGAATCTCGAAAACGCGCGCGAACGACGCGACCGGCCCGATCGAGCCTCCCGTGCCGATCATCACCGGTGCGCGCCCGAAGGCCGCTTCGAGCGCGCGCGCAGCCGCGCGCACCGCAGGATGATCGCGCGCGGTTGCGACCGCCGGAACGTCACCCGCACTCTCCACCTCGACGCGGACGCCCGGAGGCGCCATCCGGCGCACGAAGGCGATCAGCGCATCGCGCACGCGGTGCGGATCTTGCCCCGCCACCAGACGCGCGGTCAGTTTGGCGCGCGCGAACGCCGGAATGATGGTCTTCGTTCCGGGCCCCTGATAGCCGCCCCAGATGCCGTTGCACTCCAGCGTCGGGCGATACCACATGCGCTCGAGCGGCGTGTACTCCGGCTCGCCGTGGAGCGCCGGAACGCCGAGGTCGCGCGCCATGCGCTCGGCATCGAACGGCAGCGCCGCGATCTCCGCGCGCTGATCGCGATCGAGCTCGCGGACGCCTTCGTAGAAGCCGGGGATCACGATGTGCCCGTGCGCATCTTTCATCTGCGCGACGAGGCGCGCGAGCGCTTCGATCGGATTGGCGACGGTACCGCCGAAATACCCGGAATGGAGATCGCCCGACGGACCGTGGACCGCGATCTCCCACGAAACCAAGCCGCGAACAGAGGTCGTCAGCGAAGGAATGCCTGCGGCATGAAAGGCGGTATCCGAAATGACGGCGACGTCCGCGGCGAATCGCTCGCGTTCGCGCACGAGCGTCTGATCGAAGTGGGGCGAGCCGATCTCTTCCTCGCCCTCCACCACGACCGTCACATTCACCGGAAGGCGACCGCGGACGCGCAGGTGAGTTTCGAGCGCCGCGAGATGCATGAAGACCTGCCCCTTGTCGTCGGCACTTCCGCGACCGTACATCTTGCCGTCGCGTACGCGCAGCGCAAACGGGGATGTCGTCCAGAGCGCCTCCGGATCGGCGGGTTGCACGTCGTAATGACCGTAGATCAACAGCGTCGGCGCACCGGGATGCGCGTGATGGCGACCGTAGGCGATGGGATGACCGCCCGTTTCGAGGATCGCGGTCTCGAAGCCGAGATCGCGTAAACGCTCGATCACCAGCGCACAGCAGGCTCGCACGTCGTCCGCACGTGCCGGGTCGGCCGAGACCGACGGCACCGCGATCCACCGCGCGAGCTCGTCGATCCACGCGGTCTCTCGTTCCGTCCGATAGGTTTGGAAGTCTCGATCGAGCGCCGTCGCCATCTCACTCTCCTCCGCGAAGCGGTACGAACGGCTTCCCCAACTGCACGTCGAGCACCCTTCCGTCACGCTCGATCTCGAAGGCGTGCGGCAGGCCGTCGTAGGCACGCAGTTCGCTCTGGTAGGTACCGTAGTCCCACCACCAACGGCCGTCGATCTTCTCGACGACATCACCCGTCCGCAATCCGGCGTCGTACGCCGGTCCGCCGACCCGCACGAAGGCGCGCAAGTTGCCGTCGACCGTCTTGAAGAGCGCGTAGTAATACGTCGATGCTTGATCGAGCGCATAAGCCAGCCCCTCGGTCCACAAATGCCGCGCGCGTTCTCGATGCGCGAGCGCCCATGCCTCCAGGCGTCGCGCGCCGTCGCGCGCCAGTGCCGCCGCGTCGGCGGCCTCAGGCGCACCGGGAACGACTCTGTGATCGTGCCATTCGCCGACATTCCAACCGCCGCAATCGTCGAGAGCGACGCCGACGTCGAAGTCCGTCCCGGCGATCATGCGGAATGCGGTCGTCCATACGCGGACGTAGGCGACATACGGAACCTGCGTGCATGGGAAGATGTCGTCGCGTGCATCCAGCCGCACGACGTGCAACCCGTCGAAGTCGGCGAGGACGGAGGCGACCGCATCGGCGGCGACGGCATCGAGCTCGCCGCCGCGCGCGCCGACGGCGATGCGATAGGCATGCGCCGGCGGTGCATACAGGTTCGGAAACTCCGCAGTCCGAGGCGGAAGCGTCGCGGCGGCCGCGGGGCGGATCGCGATCGTCGCCGCGAGTGCACCGAGCACGGCAACCGCCGCCTGCCACGGCAACGTGAGGCGCATGATATCGCGCAGCGACGTCCCGGTGAACGTGGAGACCCAGACGTTGGCGGTGTTGGTGGGATCACAGACGTTTTGCACTTGCACGACGCACATGATTCCGGCCACGAGGAGCACCGGAGAGACGACATGGACGGAGAGCAGCGCGGTAAAGAAGGCGATACCGGCCCCGAAGGGATTCAGCGGCCCGCGATAGAGCGCGAGCGGACTGGCGAGCCCGAAGAGCGCGACGTACGCCTCCGGGCGGTAGAGCGGAATCGCACGTGCGATCGGCCGCAGCGCCGCGACCATCTGCGGCTCGCGCGTCGCTGCGAGGAGTATTCCGATGCCGATGAAGAGGAGGATCGCTGGCGCGACGTCCTCGACGCCGCGGATCGCCGCCGCGGTCAGGGAGCGCACCGCGGCACGCGGCGTCGCGGCCAAAGCACCGTAGCACGCCGCGGCGGCGAATGCCGGCATCGGGTCGAGGTGGAAGCCGAAGTATCCTGCGATCGGCGCGACGGGCGTGAGGAGCGCATACCAGGGCACGCGCTCCGGCCGCTGCGCCGCGACGTCGTCGAGATCGGCGGCGACGATCCACGTCGCATATCCGCGACGCCGCGCGAGGGAGACGGCGAGATAGAGGACGAGCGCAACGGCGTCCAACGCCGCGAGGATATCGGCAAAGCGCGCCAGCTGGTGCGGCTGCACGCCGAAGAACGAGACGTAGAACGTCCAGTTCACGATGTTGAAGATGAATCCCAGCGCGAAGGCCATGAGAAATGCGGTTGCCGCGACCGGACGAGGGATCCCCACCGTAAGCATGATGGGGAGCACGATAGATCCGACCATCACGACGGCACCCAATCCCGCCAGCGAGACGAAGAGCATCGCCGTCGCGGCGCAGAGGACGAGAGCGACCGCGAACGGAGCGTCCCCCGCGTACTCGGCAACCGCATGAACCAGCGTGCGAGCGATGCCCGTATCAAGGATCACGCGTGCGAGCGTCGCACCGAAGACGACCGTCGCCAGCAGCGGCGCGAGCGCCGTTGCGCCGCCGGTGATGATCGCACCGAGCTCATGCGCAGGAACGCCCGCGGCGAGCGCCATGCCCATCCCCATTGCGGGCACTGCGAGCAAAGCAGGGAGGCGCCGCGCGACCATCGCGCCCGCGAAGACGGCGAAGACCGCGATCACGGCAATCGTCGTCATCGTGGGAGCTGCAGCGCCTGATCGAGCGTCGGGAACCGATGCAGCCGCAGGTACTCTTCGTATTCGACGTACCGCATCGCATCGGCGCGTTCGATCGCGCGAGCGGCGGCCATGTGAAAGCGCTCTACATTGGAGGCCAAGTGATCCGGGCGACTCTCGTAGGTCCAGGCGCGCGCGTAGAGACGCGCCAGTTCCTCGTAGTCGTCGCGCTGTTCGCGGAACCAGTAGCGGCACCAGAGGAGATCGCGCAGCGTCGGCCCGTCACGTTCGCCCGCGTGCCGCCGCGCCTGATCGTACATCGCGCGCACTTCATCGGCGATCTGATACGATCGTGCGAGCACGTCGTATGTCCGCGCGGCGAGGAACATCGTGGAGGCCGCCTCGGGATGCAACGGCGGCGGCGGTGCGGTCAACAGGTGCTGCTCGACCGCCTCCGCTTCGAGCCGCACGCGGTGAAGATCCACGGCCTGCATGCGCCGCGCGACCGCGGGATCGAACGGATCGGCCCACAGCAACTCGTCCGTCCAGTCGTATCGTGCACGTTCGAGACGCGTGAGGATATCGCCGAGCGCGGCGACGTCGGCGGCGTAGCGGGCGTCGTCCGTCCCGAAGAATGCTCGCGGAAACGCGGCCGCGAAGCGCGCGGATGGAACGTCGCCACGTTCCCACGCGGCGTCGGCCGCGTAGAGCACGGGATACCAGGTGTCCTGGTAGAGGGTCTGTCCGTCATCCATCCACACGCATTCGAAGAGACCCAACACATGGGCGGCTTTCCCTTCATCGATGAAGGTCCGTTCGTTCTCGATCGCGGCCGCGATATTCGGAAAGACCTCGTTCCAGTTATTGGCACCTGGTGCGATCAACTGATCGAATCCTCCGTTCGCGATCAGGCGGATGAAGCGCTCGTAGCTCTGCGCGGGCTGGTAATGCCAATCGACCAGCACTACCGAGCGCGGAAGCATGCGCATGATCGCGGGATCGCGTTCGACGCCGTCATCCCAGATCATCACGCGTGCGCCGGACGGCGCGACGGCCGAGACCATCGCGCGCACGTGATCCGCATAGACGCGTGCGAGACCTTCGCGCCGCACGAGTGCGGCGCTCGTTCCCTCGCCGAGCGTCAGCGTCTCGTCGGAACCGACGTGGAAGAACGGCGGATGCGGCACCTGCGCCAGTTCGGCCGTGATCAAACGGCGCACATAGGCCGTCGAACCGGGAGCGGAGGGCGAGAGGAGAAATCCGTGCGGCAACTCCGCAAGGTCGGCATAGGCTTCGTATCGCAGCGTGCCGTGCATGTGCGCGAACGTCTGCTGATCGGGAATCAACGCGACGTGGAACCGCGCGGCATACCGCGCGAGCTCGTGGAGTTGCGCCGGCGTGATCCCATCGAGCGGCGCGGGAAGTGGGTCGCTCGGCGCGACGAACGTGTTCTCCATGTACGGCGAGTAGCCGTTCATCTTGTAAAAGGCGATCGTGCGGATGCGTTCCTCGAAATAGCGCATCGTGGGAAGCGGCCCACGCGAGACGTCGTCCGAGAGGATCCGCCACCGGAGTGCGGGCTGATCGTCGATGCGCGCGCACGGGAGCACCCATCCGCTTGCCGTTCGCACCGGGAGCTGCGCCAACGTCGTGGCGGCGTAGAAGACGCTCGCCGCATCGCCCGCCTCGATGCGCACGCCGGTTGCGTTCACAACCAGCCGGTAGGCCTGCGGCGGAAGCGACGTCGTGCGCACGACCGTCACGTCCGGCCGCATCGCGATGCTCGGCAGCGGGATGCCCATGCGGCGCCAGCGATCCTCGATCTCGATGCGCGCACCGTCGTCGAATCCGTGCGGGAGGCGCAGGCCTGACGCCAGACGCAGCGGGCGTGCGCAGGGCAACGCCACGACACTGCGCGGACGGGGCATCAGCGCGGGGATCGCTACTGCAGCGGCGACGACGTGCGCGAGCATGACGCCCTGTTGGGGAGGTGCTTGCGCCGTCCCTGCGCTGCTCACGAACGAGGGGATGGTCTCTCGGGGAGGAAATGCGAGGTCATGCGCCGCGCCCTTGCTCTCGTCGCCGTCGCAGCCGTCCCGTTCCCGCTCGCGGGCCGCGCCGCGGGCGAGAAGATCCTGCAGAACGACCACGGTACCGTGCAGTACCGCATGCCGCACGCTCCGCCGCAATCGCTCGCTCCGAAGACCGGCATCGCACTCCACGACGACGCCGAGGCGATCACCGGCAGCGCCTCGCTGGCCGACGTCCTCCTTCCCGACAGTTCCGTCGTGGAAGTCGGCGCCGATACGCGCGTTCGCCTCGGGCTTTTCACGCAAGCCGAGGGGACCCGCGCCTCGTTCATCGTCTATGACGGAGCGGTCCGATTCACCGTTCGGCATCCCGCGGGAGCGAAGGCGAGCTACATGTTCGCCACTCCGACGGCGACGATCGGCGTGCGCGGAACGGAGGGCGACATCGGCGTTCGCCCCGACGGATCGTTGCTGGTCAACGTCTATGAGCTCTGCGATCCGTCGCTCCCGGTCGTGGTGACGACGAAGGACGGCCGGCGATTCCTCTTGGCCGCCGGTCAGTCGCTCGTTGCCCAGCTGGTGAACGGCGTCATTCGCGCGCAGGTACAGCGCCTCTCGCAGCAGCTCATCGATCGCTTCGCTCCCGACTTCGGCGTCCCGTCGAATTGGGACGAGGCCAAGGGCGAACTCGTCGCCGTAGCCCAATCGCGCGCGGAAGAGGCGGTGAACGGCGTCACCGGCGGACTGGGTGGGTCGATCGCCGTGCAGGCGCTGGGCGGCCTCTTCTCGCGGCATCGCGCCACGCCGACGCCGTCGCCCACACCCGCGAGCTCGTGCACGTAGGGAGCGCCGTTCCTCAACTGCGGCGGAACGGGCGACGAAGCATAGAATGATCCGCTAGGAGACGCATGGTCGCCATTCTGGCGCTCGCGGTGCTCATCGCCGCCGGCGCCTCGCTCTACGCCCGCCAGCTCTTCCTCCGCTATCGTCGCGAGCGCGAGGAACACGCCAAGGTGCGTTCCCTCTTTTCGCGGTACGTACCGGGCCCGGTCGTCGAAGAGTTGCTGGCGCGCCGGGATCCCCGACTCTTCGAAGCACGACATTACTACGCGACGATCCTCTGCGCGCGCATCCGCAACTTTCCGCTCCTGGCCGAGCGGCTCGACCCCGAGCAGACGCTGCGATATCTGAATGAATTCTACGCGATCATCGCGCAGTGCGTGGATCGCCACCACGGTATGGTCGAGAGTCTCCGGGGAGAGGCCGCAACCGGTGTCTTCGGCGTCTTGCGCGAGGAGACGTTTCAGGAAGAGCGCGCGCTGCGTGCGGCGCTCGACATCATCCGGATCGTGAAGACGATGGAGGCACGCTGGACGGCCCAGGGGCGCAAACCGCTCGACGTCTGCATCGGCGTCAACTCAGGGAAGATCGTCGCGGGCGACGCCGGATCGCCGACACGCCGAGAGTTCGCCATCGTCGGCAACCCCGCACACGTCGCCGAACGGCTCGTGCAGACGGCGGACGAGATCAACGCCGCGATCGTCGTCTCGGCCGCGACGTTCGATCCGGTTCGCGAGCTCTTCGTCGGCGTTCCGCTGAGCGCGCTCCCGCTGCGCGGCCTGCGCCGCCTCCACAAGACGTACGTGCTGCGCGGACTCAGCAAGCGGACGGCGGACGAGGATCTCCTCACCGTTCCCGGCGAGCGGGAGATCGCGCGTACCGTCGTGCTTCCCGAGCCGCCGCCGGAGCCCGCCGTCGAGCCCGATGCGTACCTCGCTCCTGAAGCGGCTGCGGACGAGGTCCGGCGCGAGTTCGCGGCACCCGTCGAGCTGCATCCCGAACCGGGAGTGGTGGTGGACGACTTCGGCGTTCCGGAGGTGCACCGGATCTCGCGGATGGACGACGAACGCCCCGCGCTCCCCGAGCCGCCGCCCCTTCCGGAGACCTACGAAGACGACGAGGGCCCTCCGGTGACCTTGCCTCCGTGAACCGTCCGAACATACCGGCGCTCCGTTAAAAAAGCGCGAAAGAGCGCCCGCGCGTCAATCCGCCGGACGGATCTCGGCGTTCTCCCGCACGGAGAGATGATGGAGACGAGGGCAAGGCGCCGGCCAGGCGAAAGCGTTCTTCCGTGCACGATGCCGAGACGCTCATGGAGCGGGTGCGAGGGGGCGACCGCGTCGCCTTCGAGAGGCTCTACGACGCGTACCACCGCTTGGTGTACGGCGTCGCTCTGCGCATGTTGGGCGACGTATCGAGCGCGGAGGATGTCACCCAGAGCGTCTTCCTCACGCTCTGGAGCGCACCGGAGCGCTACCGAACCGGCAACTTCGCCGCGTGGATCGCTCGCGTCACGCGCAACCGTGCGCTCGACCTGCTGCGCGCTCGCGCGTCGCATCCGGTCGACGGCGAGGTCCCGGCGACGCTCCCCGAAGATGACGTCCTCGAAGACGTCGCCGCCGCGCACTTGGATGCCGAACGCGTGCGTGCCGCCCTCGCACGCCTGCCTGCCGAACAACGCGAACCGATCGAACTCGGGTTCTTCGCCGGTATCACGCATCAGGAGATCGCCAAACGTACGGGAGTGCCGCTGGGGACCATCAAGACGCGCATCCGCGCCGGTTTACGCAAACTACGCGACGCCTTGGAGAAAGCGGTGACCGCATGAGCGGACACGACGAGTTTCTCGACGACGTCGCGGTCTATGCCCTGGGCGCGATGAGCGAAGCCGAGGCGGCGCGCATTCGCACGCACATCGCCCAGTGTGCGACGTGCCGTGCGGAGTACGAGGCGCTGCTCGCTCCCGTGAGCGCGCTCGCCCTCTCCGCCGAGGCCTGCACGACGGGTGAACGGGGACCGCAGGTCAGTCCCTTGCTGAAACGCCGCATCATGCGCTCCGTGGAAGCAAGCGTTTCGCCTGTGAGCCGCGCTCGCGCGGCGCGCGGATCGGTTCTTCCCGCATACTTGGTCGCCGCCGCGTCTCTCGTGCTCGCGCTGCTTTCGGGCATCGCGGACATCGCGCTCCAAGGACGCCTCCATGCGACGCAACAGCGCTTGGCCGCGATCACCGAACGCGACGAGGCCTTACTCCGCGACGTCGCACTACAGCGACATATGGTCGCCGACCTCATGGATCCGCACGCCGAGCGCATCCCCGTGCACGGCGGCGAGGTGGTCGTCCACGGCACGAGGATTTACCTCGCGATGAACCACATGCCGCAGCCGCCGAAGGGGAAGGTCTATCAGACATGGACGCTCCCCAAAGGGGCGAAGGCGATGGTTCCGTCCGTTCGCTTCGTACCGGATCGAAGCGGCGTCGCGGTGGTTGCCCTCCCGGCAGACGCCCGCCGACTCGCCGCCGTCGCGGTGAGCATCGAGCCTCCCGGCGGCAGCAAAGAGCCGACGTCGGCACCCGTGCTGGAAGCCCGACTCATCGAATGAGCGCGGCGCGCGAGGCGCCCGAGGAGCCGCGCGTCGCACCGCTCGGAGCATCGCTCTTCGATGATGCCCTCCTCTTCCTCGACCAGGCGCCCTACGAGAACGTCCTCCTCGCGTATCTGCTGCGCTTCGAGACGATGTTCCGCCGCGGCGCGATCGTTGCAGCGCTGCGCGACGATGCCTTGGAGGGCATCGCGGCGTTTACGCAGCACGTGATCCTCGCGGGATCGCACGCGGGCGGCTCCGCACTCGCCCGCGCCTATCGTCCCGATCCACAACCGCGCATGATCACCGGCCAGCGTCCCGCCGTACGGGGGTTCTGGGAGGTCGCGCAAGCGCTACTTCCCGCACCGCGGGCGATTCGCGAGCGTCAGATCGTCATGGTGGCGGATCGTGCCTCGCTGCGCCTGGATCGCGTGCACCCGGAGGTCGTCGTGCGCAAGGCGGTACCGCATGAATGGCGCATCGTCGCGGAGCATTCGGCGGCGATGATCGCCGGCGAGCTCGAGCTCCCGCGAGACGCGTTCGGGCCGGATTTCGAAGCCGGTATCCGTTCATCGCTCGAACGCGGCCTCTGGTGGGTCGGTGAGATCGGCGGCGAGCTCTGCTTCTTCTGCAACGTCGGTCCGTGGAGCGCGAGAACGGTCCAACTCCAGGGAATCTGGACGCCGCCTGCGCTGCGCGGCCGCGGTCTGGCTACCGCCGCGCTGGCGCGCATCTGCGATCGCCTGCTGTCGTCGCTACCGACGATCTCGCTCTACGTCAACGATTTCAACGAACCGGCGTTGCGACTCTACGATCGCGTCGGGTTCCGACCTGCAGGCGAACTCACGACGATCTTGCTGTAACAGCAGACCTGGTGCAGTCCGACCGGCACCGCCTCTCCGGATCGCCTATGAATCGCGGTGCGTGATCGCGCGTTCGACGGTTTCGACCTCGCGTTCGGCCGCTCGTTCCGCAGAGGTCACGAGCCCGACGATCCACCGAATGGTCGCATAGACCCCGATCAGCGCGAAGACGAAGACCACGATCGCGAACCACGCGGCGATCGCCATCAAGTGGGTCAGTCCATGCATCATCGTCACTTCCTCCGTCGGAAACGTGGGACGGACGAACCGCGTCAGGCGATCTCGAGCGCGACGTCCAGCGCCGGGGCACTATGCGTCAACCATCCCACCGAGATGAGATCCACTCCGCTCTCCGCCACGGCGCGGACGGTGGAGAGATCGATACCGCCGCTGGCTTCGGTCAGGAGGCGTCCGTTCACCTCCGCAACGGCTTCCTTCAGCTGCGTAGGGCTCATGTTGTCGAGCAAGACCGCATCCACGGGAAGCGCGAGCAGCTCACGCAACTGATCGAGCGTCTCCACTTCGACTTCGATCTTCACCATGTGCCCGACGCGGGCGCGCACCGCCTCCACGGCGGCCCGGATCGAGCCCGCGATCGCGATATGGTTGTCTTTCACGAGCACGGCGTCGTCGAGGCCGAAGCGATGGTTGCCGCCGCCGCCGCAACGCACCGCGTACTTTTCGAGCACGCGCAATCCCGGCGTCGTCTTTCGCGTACAGACGATGCGGGCGTTCGTCCCTGCGACCGCGTCGACCAGCGCGCGCGTCGCGGTCGCGATCCCGCACAGGTGTCCCAGGAAGTTCAGCGCAGTACGCTCCGCGGTGAGGATCGCACGAGCGGGGCCTTCGAGCTCGGCGAGCGTCGCACCGGCACCGACCCGCTCGCCGTCGGCAGCCCGTACGTCCATTCGAACGCGAGCATCGACCAGCGAGAAGGCCGTCGCAGCGATCGGTAGTCCGGCCACGACGCCGTCGCGGCGCGCGACGATCCGCGCGCGCGCCCGACGATCGCCGGGTATGATCGCGTCGGTGGTGAGGTCGCCGCCGTGCGCGATATCCTCCAGCAACGCCGTACGGACGAGCGGCTCGACGAGCAGCGGGTGCGGTTCGGCCGCCATCGCGGCCGTCACGCGGCGGGTGCGCGGCCGAATTCGAGCATGCGCTCGACGGCACGGCGCGCGCGGGCGGCGACCTCCGGGGGAATCGTCACCTCGTACTGCATCGTTTGGAGGCTGCGCAGGACGTTCGCCAGCGAGATGCGCTTCATGTGTGGGCACAGATTGCAGGGGCGCACGAAATCCACCTCGGGATGGGCTCCGGCGACGTTGTCGGCCATCGAACACTCGGTGATCATCACGACGCGTGGCCGTCGCTCGCGTTCGACCAGGAGGCCGACGTACTCGATCATGCCGTGCGTCGAGCCGACGTAATCTGCCTCGGAAAGGACGTCCGGCGGGCATTCCGGATGCGCGAGCACGCGTAGTTCCGGATCCCCTTCACGGAAGCGGCGAATCTGGGCACCGGTGAAGCGTTCGTGGACCTCGCAGCGTCCCTGCCACGGCACGATCTCGACGCTGGTGCGCGAAGCGACGTACCGCGCGAGGTACTCGTCGGGCATGAAGATGACGCGCGGCACGCCGAGCGCTTCGACGACCTGCAGAGCATTGCCGCTGGTGACGCAGACATCCGCCTCGGCTTTGACCTCCGCGGAGGTGTTCACGTAGGCGACGACCGGGACGCCGGGATACCGCGCCTTCAGCGCGCGGACGTCGGCGGCGGTAATCGACGACGCCAAGGAACACCCGGCGTGACGATCCGGAATGAGCACCCGCTTGTCGGGATTCAAGAGCTTGGCGGTCTCCGCCATGAAGTGCACGCCGCAGAGGACGATCGTCTCGGCATCGGTGTGCGCCGCTTCGCGCGCGAGCGCCAGCGAATCGCCGGTGATGTCGGCAACGGTGTGGTAGATCTCCGGCACCTGGTAGTTGTGCGCGAGGATGACCGCGTTGCGCTCCTTCTTCAAGCGCAGGATCTCGGCGACGTACGGCGCGTGGACGGGCCACTCGACGGGCGGAATGACATGCGCGACGCGTTCGAAGATCGCACGGATCTCCGCGGGGATCGTCTCGACCGGGGGAAGTTGGAGTACGGTCATGGCGCGGATGCGGGCTTAGGGCCCGAGCGAGGCGCTCCCTTCCGATGAAAGTCGTTTTCACTTTCGTTCCCACCTGCAACGATGGTCTCACACGGGCCCGACGCGGCCCGGGAAAGCACCCTTCCTTTCACCCACGGAGAGAGGTTTCGCATGTCGGCACAGGTTGGAAAACCTGCTCCTGAGTTCACGTTACCCAGCACGAAGGGCGCGACCGGCGCAAAGGACCTGGGCGCGCCGATCTCGCTCGCGGATTACCGCGGCAAGTGGCTCGTCTTCTTCTTCTACCCGCTCGACTTCACGTTCGTCTGCCCGACCGAGATCACCGCGTTCTCGGATCACTACGAAGAGTTCCGCGAGTTCGATGCCGAGGTGCTCGGCTGCTCGACGGATTCGATCTTCAGCCACTGGGCGTGGCTGAACACGCCGCGCGAGAAGAACGGAATTGCGGGCACCAAGTACCCGCTCGTCTCCGACTTCACCAAGGAGACGGCGCGGGCCTACGGCGTGCTCGACGAGGCGACCGGCGTCGCGCGCCGCGGCCTCTTCATCATCGATCCCGAGGGTATCCTGAAGTACGCGGTGGTCACCGACGACAACGTCGGCCGCAGCGTCGAAGAGACGCTGCGCGTGCTGCAAGCGCTCCAGACGGGCGGGCTCTGCCCGGCCGAATGGAAGCCCGGCAAGCCGCTGCTGCAGAAGGTCTGAGATGCCGCTTCGGATGCGCAGCCCTCTCCCCTCGCTGGAGGGGGCTGCGCTCTGGCTCAACGGCGAGCCGCGCGCAGACGACCTCCGCGGACGGCCGGTCGCGGTGACCTTCTGGTCGCTCTCGTGCTACCAGTGCCATGAAACGGCGGAGCGCCTCGCCGCGCTGCGCGATCGCTACGCGCCTCGCGGCGTCGCCTTCATCGCGGTCCATCAGCCGCGCTCCGAAGCCGAGCTCGACGTCGCCGCCGTCGAGGCCGACGCTCGCACCGAGATGCGATTGACGCAGCCGTGCGCGGTGGACAACGATCATACGATCGTCGATCGCTTCCAGAACCAGTTCGTCCCCGCATTCTACGTCTTCGATGCGCGCCACGAGATGCGGCACTTCCAAGCCGGCTCGAAAGGTTTCGAACGCCTCGAAGCCGCGCTCGAACGCGTACTTGCCGAGACCACGGAGACAGAGGAGAAGTCCTTACCGGCGTAACCCGCGGCCACTCAAGGAGTGTACCGGTACAAACCGACGGCAGGTGCGAAGTCCAGGTGGTCGTCCCCTGCGATGCCGAGCTTGGCCGCCTGCGGACCACGCACGGCGCTGATGTATGCACATTGTTCGACCGCGCTCTCCACGAACGGATCGTCGAAGCGCAGGCTAAACCATCGCACGGCGGTACCCTCGGGATGGATCTCCACGCCCTCGAGCTGCGGAGACGATGCGGTTTTTCCGTACGTAGCGAAGTAATCGCGTAGTTGGGAAAGCATGAAGGTAGCGGCTCCGCGAACGTCTTCGGGGCACGAATTTCCGGGGGCGATTGCGAAGGGGTCGGCCGGCGGACTACCGGTAAACGCATGATAGCGAACGACTGCCGACGTCATACTCATGGAGACGGCATTCGTGGTGAGGTAGAATCCCACGCGCGGCGAGAAAAACAGCACGTCGGTGTCGAGTTCCCTGGCGGCCGGAACGTAAACGCCCGCGATTCGCGCCTGATCGGCCGTGCCGATGTGGACGGACACACACGCCGTCAACGCCGCATCGGCGACCGGCGTACCGCCCGCGATCGCGAACGATGGCTCTCTCGTTCCCGGCCGATAGACTGCGGTGAACCCGAGCCCTAACGCTTCGACCGGCTGGTACTGTCCGCGTTCCAGATACGAGCGCAAGGCATGCAGTACCGGACGGACCAGCGCCGCTCGCTCCGGGCCGCATTGCGGATTTTCCGTGTCGATCGCAAAGGGATCCGCAGGTGGCACTGACGGCAGCGGCAAGGCCGTGAAGGTAGTCGCGTTCGACAAGCCGAGTTGCGCGGTAGTTTCGGATAGTGCCTCTCTGGCGGGACGCGTTCCGACGGCCACGCGATAGGCGATCTGTACCGTCCGCGGCGGCAAGGGCATGGCGAGAGGGAAAAACGACGGTGCGCCTACAATCCCGACGGAAACCGCATTCGATGGCGCGCCCAACCCGCCGCCGAAGCGATCGAAGATGTTCGATATCGAACCGATCAGCTCGCCGTGTTCGAGATGGGCCACAGCACCGGCATTCACGATCGAATATGCGGGAAGACCGTTGGGATTATTTGCTGCAACATGCAGAAGATCGGCGACGATTTCGAAGGTGTCTCCGTGGGGCGAGACCGCTACGGCCGTGTCGAGCGTCTGGAGCGGGACGCCGACGATCTGACGGCCGAAGGCTATGGTCGAGCCGGGAAGACTGAAGAGCGGACGAGCGGTCGTCGCCGTATAGTGAGTTTCTACACTGACCGCCGGAGATACGCGCAAGCGCGCAGCGAGCGACCCGCCCGTGTACGATGCAGTCCCCGGTTGCTGCACTGCAAGGACGAGGTCGCTTGGCGTGAGCACCTGTGAGCCGGAGCATCCGAATGGTGACGCATAAACGGCCTGAACGGCTTGAAGGTACCCGGGAGGGAACGTTGTCGCGGGCAGCCACGCTCCGTTGATATATCCGTCCACGATCGCTCCGTGGAGGATCTGCCGGTATGCGCCGGCGACGAGTTCGACGCGGGAAAACCAGCGGTACCATTCAAGCCGCTCGGAGACCGACTCGGCCGGAGATGCCTGCGCGGACGGCGCCGTCCCGAACACTGTGGAATGCACGCAATCGAACCGTAGTGCAGACGGATCGGTAAAGCCCTGTGCGAGTGCAGGTGCGGGATAGTGCATGCCCGCCGCCCACCCGAAGGTCAGATGCTGCTGCTCTCCCCATCGCCAATTCAGCCCAAGTGACCCATAGGGCGACGATGCTCCACCGGTGACGCCACCGTACCCAAGCGTAGCAGTCGCACGCAGAAACCGGGAGACGCGGTAGTCATCGGTGATGCCGGCGCTCGAGGATCCGGCTACTTCGGCGGGCATCGCAGCCTGCACGAGTGCGACCTGTGCGCTACCGTTCGTCGTCGCACGATACCCCGACCCCGAGAATGACAGCGTGTGTCGCTTTCCCCCCATGGCCGAAACCGTCAGCGAAATTCCGCGAACGGTCGAGTCCGCGCTCGCAATGAGCGGCTCCGGCACATTCGCAAACAGACGATGACCCTGATCGTCCCCTTCGTGCAAGACGTCCGAAAACACCGCGGCTTCCACCGACGTCGCGCCGATGAGCGCCGTATTCGACACCTTCCACGACGTGAGTCGCTCTTGCGAGACGTTCCCCGGCCCGTAGCCACAGGGGAGCAGTCCAGCAAGGTAGAGACAGTAGTCGGGTGAGCGATACAAGCTGGTCAGCGCCAATACATTGACGGCGTCTGCCGCCGAGAGCGGGATGCGGAGCTTTGCGACGGTTCCCTCCGTGCGCCCGTCGGTAGCGTGCGGATACGTCAAGCCGCTCTGATCGGGAAAGATCGCGTCGTTCCACGGCGTGCCGGAATGCTGGTCGGCGTGCCCCACCGAAAAGCCCACGTAGCCGACCGTTCCACGCGCGAACATTGTGATCGCATCGCCGTCATACGACGCGTAGCGTGCCTTCGAGAGATAAGAAAATGCCATCGTGGGATCCGGCACGTGGAACTCGACGGCTCCGCCGGCAGCCGACGAACACTCGGAGCGCGTCTCGGCGAAATCGAAGAGGCTGAGCGGAATCGCCTGGATGTTCGCAGCGGACCCCGTCGGCACGAGAGGCATTCCCTCGACGGAGACTCCGCTTTGCGACGCATCATGTCCGAAGACGGAGATCGGCTGCCCCGGGCTGCCGGCGGGCGAAAGCGAGACGAACGGCAGGGCGGCGAGGGCTGCGCCCAGGGAACCGCCGGAGACCGCCTGCGGATCGTCGTCGGAGCGGAGATCGGGGCGATAAGCCGGAGATGCCTTCACGCGGACACTCCCGACGACTTTGAGAACTTTACTGAGCGTTACGTCGAGCACAACGCGCCCGCTGCGGGGACTGACGTCGAACGGCGGAATGGTCGTCGCCATATAGTTCGGTTTCGTGACGGAACCACCGTACGTTCCAGGAGGAACCCCATCGAACGTCACCGTTCCGTCCTTCCCCGTTACCCCACTGAACACGCGAGAACCGGAGAGGGAGACGTCGGCAAGTGGAACGGGTAACGTCGTGGACGCATCTTTGACCGTAACCACGACTTCCGCCCCCATCCGCGAAGCAAGCGACGGCGACACCGACCCGCACAGTACGGCGACGGCAACGACGCCCGCTCGCGCTACTGCTGCACCACGCAACGCCACGATGCGATACGTCACCGTACCGTCAGATCGGGAATGAGCGCCTCGCCCTCGTCGGCGGGAGGAAAGCGGCCGTCGATGTATGGCCATACATAGAGCCCGCCGCTCGCATGGTCCTGCACCATGATGCCGATTCGCCATTGCTGCATCGTGGGTGGTGGAATGACGAGCGATGAAAACGGTATGGTTACTCCGACCAGCCAGCGATCGTCGATGGTGGTCACATCGCCGACCCAAGGGGCGGAAAAGTGCTGCGTAACCGAGCTGAGCACGGCACGTGCACCGACCGGATTTACCATGAAGACATATTGCACCGGATGACCATCTTGCCGACCAAGCGATAACGCGACGGCAAGGTAGTCGCCCTGCTGAATCTTCGCGCTATCTCGTGCCGCATCCACTTGCGACTTTCGTTCCGCGACGCTGCACCGCACGTAGAGATCGGCGCGCGAGCGAAGGAACGCGCATCGCACCTTCCCAGGAACCTTGGACCCGTCCGCAATTGCCGTAAAGTCCTCGACGTGCGGTGCCGACTGCCACACGGCGGGATTCGGACTTCCCGAAACGAGCGGGACGACGATCTGCGGCGCGTTGCCGGCAGCATAACCGTATCCGGATAACACCGTTGCCCAGAGCATGAAGCCGGCCATAACGGCAATCGCAGGCGGCACTATGCGTATCCTAGTCATCACGTAGTGATCCAGACCTCCTCTAAGACGCTTATGGCGACTTGGTTACGACGCTCAACATTTCGTTTACGTCGCTATCGGATAAGTTACCGATCGTCAAGCCTTCTATTACGTCGTTCCTGTTGAGCCAGTACGTTACGGGAACCACCCGGATGTCGAGAAGCGCGGAGATAGATCGATTGTCATCTTCCACCACAGGGACATGAACCCCCGTCGCCAGCAACTCCCTACGGACCCGCTCTACCTGGCCGGGAGTAACGATCACCAATACTCCGTGAAGTTTTGCAATTCGTGTTGCAAGTACTCTCAACTGAGGTCGCTCCAATGCACAACCCTCACAGCCAAGCGCGTACACGGCTACTGCTTTCGGCCCTGAGTAATCACTAAGAACTTCGGTGCGTTTTCGGTCTTCAAAGGTCATGTCCAGCCGATTTGTCGACAAATCTGAAGGATCGATTCCAAGTTCGGTCGTTCTTCCATTGTCCAAACGCACTACATCTTGAATGATTCCTACTCCGGTAGGCGGATATGCCGGGGCGGTGCTGCCAGCGCGCGCTCGGGACAACAATTGCTTTAACAGCGGCTGAGCCCTCGCGTCAATTTTTATTGCCACAAGATATGGAGCTAGGGTACCGTTAGCAGAGTCAGACTTCCCTTGAACCATTACATACAGCTTGCCGCCATGAAGATACACCTCTCGTGCATGGTTCTTCAGGTGCTCCCATTCATCATTGTGAGAAAGAACCCAGCCAGAACGATTAGCGATCCACAATGAAGTCACGATCCTGGGTATAGAAAGCCGTTGAGAGGGAGAGCCCGGCGATATTGGCCTGGTCGCCGTAACGGCGCACGCAGTAGCAACAACTAGCGCTACAGCTAAGAGCGCTATCCGAACCCGTGCTTTCACGAAGCTCTCCCCCTTGGATATAAGCCTATTTATGCCGGCAGATCGAATCTATAGAGGTTGGGGCCCACAGGGACCTGGTGTATAGGTGCACGTCACCTTGTAACTACATCCACCCGGGCCGCAGGTAACGGTTCCACTACAAGTAAGACATGCCCGGGCCGCAAATGGCGCCATGCCGATACCGACAGCAAGCATGGCGAGCAAAGCTTTTTTGACCACGATGAGGCTCCTCTCTTCTATAGAGTAGTCACGTCTTGTGCACAACAATCAGTATATGTGCAGCCACTGCCGATAGCCGTGTCATAGTGGCTACGCATATCGATTGATGCAAAGAGATTATATATCCCCCCCCCCGCTCGTCAAGCAGTTCCCGAGGACAAGATTACTACCTTTAGCCGTCGATACGAAACGGTGCGTGATACCAACCGCGCAAAATACATACATGGCAGTCGACGCCAGAGCGCCACGCAGGCGAGGCGCGAGAGTACGTCAGCGTGATCGTCAACGATTGGGCTGAGATCGACAAGGAAAGTCGGCGCGTTGGGTGCGCACCCACGCGTGCGAACCGTCGGTCGCGATCATGATCGCACCATCGAGGTCGGTGCGTAGGATACAGGCGCCGATGGTCGTGAGCGCGCGGAGGACGCGCGGCGCGGGGAATCCGTAGCGATTCTGACGCCCGTCTGAGATGAGCGCGAGCGCCGGGTGGACGGCCTGGAGGAACGCCGCCGAACTCGCGTAGGCGGATCCGTGATGCCCCACTTGGAGGACGTCGGCACGTAGGTTCGCGCTGCTCCGCAGGAGCCGACGCTCCGCGGCGATGCCGGCGTCACCCGTGAAGAGCATCCGAAAGGCGCGGTAGCGGAGCGCGACCACCACCGAGTTCTCGTCCACGTCGCGCGGTGTTCCGCGGATGCGCGGCGACGGAGGCCCTAGGAACGCGAACTCCGTGCCGTCGTCGAAACGAAGCACCCTTCCCGCACGTGGCACGATCACGGGGACGCCGCGTGCTCGCGCCTCCGACAATGCATCGCGATACGCCGTACCGCCGTCGGTCGCACCATTGGTGATCAGAGCGCCCACCGGAAAGATTCGTAGCGCCGGAGCCGCAGCACCGACGTGATCGCCGTGTGGATGCGTGAGCACGATCGCATCCAGGCGATGGATCCCGCTACGAATGAGGAACGCGACGACGATCCTCTCTCCCGCGCGTTCCGCTGCGGAGTCACCGGGACGCTGAGGCCCGCGCTCCATCGTACCGCCCGCATCGACGAGCACCGCGTGCCCGCGCGGCGTCACCACCACCATGCCCTGCGCTTGCCCCACGTCGAGCATCGTGACGCGCAGGCGTCCGTCGAACGCACGAGGAGGCTCGAGGACGACGGTCACTCCGATGAGAGCAAACGCGCAGGCCGCGGTTCGCGCGCCGCGACTCCACGCCGCGACGGCTGCACAGAGCGCCGCTCCGTAGGCCGCGAGCGACCACGTCGGCGGGGGCGTCGCGATCAGGTGGGCCTCCGGCAACGAGGCGATCGCGTGCACATTCCATACCGACCACGCCGCACACCAGCCGTCGAGCCGCGCGAAGATCTGTGCCAGCGGCGCAATCGGGTCGGCGACGAGCTGCAGCGCGCCGAAAAGCATCGTCAGGCCGACCGACGGCACCACGACGGCGTTCGCGAGCACGGCATAGGGAGCGATCTGCAAGAAGAGCGCCGCACCGAGAGGCCACGTCCCGGCTTGCGTCGCGCAGGCGAGCGCGACGGCCTCCGCGAGGCGATGGGGGAGTCGCGGAACGCGGCGGCGCAGCGCCTCTGCGATCGGCGCGGCGAGCAATATGATCGCGCCGACACACGAGAACGAGAGCGCGAACGAGGCGCCGCCGACGCTGCGCGGCTCGACGAGCGCAAGGACGGCTGCGGCCGCGCCGAGCGCATTCCACGACAGCGCCTGCGCTCCGCACGCGCGTGCCAGCAGCCCGAAAGAGAGCATCGTCGCGGCACGCAGCGACGGCAGATGCGCACCGCTCAGCACTGCATACGTCCACAGACAGAGCCCCGCGACCAGCGACGACCACAGGCGCGGCACCGTAAGGAACTCCAACAGCCACACCACGAGTGCAGCGACCGCCCCGAGATGCAGCCCCGCCGTCACCAGCACGTGCACGGTACCCGTCTCCTGGAATTCCGCGCGCAACTCCGGCGGAAGATCACCGCGCGCGCCCCACAGCTCACCCGCGACGAGCGCTGCATACGTCGGATCCATCCGTGCGCGCAAGCGCGCGGACGCCCATGCGCGCAAGCGCGCGATCGCGATCCGAAGATCGAACCCTGCACGCGGCGGGCCGACGGAAAGCACGCGTGCATCCGCGAGGCGACCGTCGAGCCCGCGTTCGGCTTCCAGCGAGCGCAGGTCGGGCTCGCCGGGATTGCGCGGTCCATCGAAGGGCAGCAGCCGCCCGCGAACGACGAGGCGCGAGCCGATCGACGGAATCGGAGGCTTCAGGGTAACCGCGACCGTACCGGCGCGATCAAGCGCGAACGCGATCGCCGTCTCCGCGCCCGACTCGCTCACGACGTCGAGCACCGTACCGGCGTACCGCGCGGTTCGCTCCTCCTGAAAGGAGACGGCATGCGGGCCATGCAGCCACGCCGAGGTCATGCCGGCGCACGACGCGATCGCCAACGCCGCGAGCGAGCCTGCCTTGCGCGCGCGCAGGGCGGCAAAGACGCCGAGCGCGAGCAGACCGCACGCGACGAGCAGTCGCCCGTCGGCGCCGGTGACCGTCACCGCCGCTGCGCCGAGCGCGCAGGCCGCACCGAGAGCGGCGACCGCGTGAGGCCCCACGCCGCTTCTCTGCGCGAGAGCGATCATCCGTCAAGGCCGCGCAGGCGCGCCGGAGGTGTGATCGCGAAGTGACGATCATGCGCATCATCGTGACCGGCGGAGCCGGTTTCATCGGCTCGCACGTGGTCGACGCGTACCTGGCGGAGGGGCACGAGCTCCTCGTCCTCGACTCTCTGTGGGAACACGGCGGAGGCCGGCGCGAGCACGTTCCGACCGGCGTCGCGTTCGTGCAGATGGATATCCGCGATCCGGGTCTCGCAGCGATCTTCCGCGAGTTCAAGCCCGAGATCGTGAATCACCATGCCGCCCAACATTCGGTCGCGATCGGTTCGCGCGATCCGCGCTACGACGCCGACGTCAACGTGATGGGCCTACTGAACGTCCTCGAGGCGGCGCGCGGCTGCGGCGCGCGCAAGGTCATCTTCGCATCGAGCGCGGCGACGTATGGGACGCCGCAGTCGTTACCCGTCGACGAGAACGCCCCGCAGCGGCCGCAATCGCCGTACGGCATCACGAAGATGGTGGCGGAACACTACCTGCGTTTCTATCGCGCCGAGTACGGGCTGGACTTCACCGCGCTGCGATACGGCAACGTCTATGGGCCCCGGCAAGACCCCAACGGTGAAGCCGGCGTCATCGCGATCTTCATCGCGCGTTTCCTCCGCAAGGAAGGCGTACGCATCGATTGGGACGGCGAGCAGACGCGCGACTACGTCTACGTCGGCGACGTCGCGCGAGCCAATCTCCTCGCCCTCGAACGCGGCTCGGGCGGCTGCTATTGCATCGGAACGGGCATCCGCACCAGCGTCAACGCCCTCTACGAAGCGCTTGTGGAGATCAGCGGCTTCCGAGCGCCGGTGACCCGCGCACCGCGACGTCCGGGCGATGCGCGCGACATCCAGTACGACGTGCGCCTCGCCGCGACGGAACTCGGCTGGACGCCGCGTACCTCGCTCGCCGACGGCATGCGCGCCACCTACGACTACTTCGCGCGCCTTGCAGAGGCGCCAGCTACACCACGAGGTTGAGGAGTTTGTCGGGCACGTAGATGCGGCGGCGCACCTCCTTGCCGTCCACGTGCGCTCGAACGGACGGCTCCGCCAGCGCCGCAGCGACGACGTCGGACTCCGCCGTTCCCGGCGCAACGGTAATGCGCCCGCGCACTTTCCCGTTGACCTGCACGACCACCGTCACCTCGTCGTGCGCCAGCACACGCTCGTCGGGTTCGAGATAGGGTTCCAGATGGACCGACGTCTCGTGGCCGAGTCGTTCCCAGAGCTCCTCGGCGAGATGCGGCGCGAACGGCGCGATCACCAGCGGCAGCGCGTGTACGGCGTACGCTACCGCGACCGATTCCGGCATCGCACGCCCCGCAGCGGTCAACGCATTCACGTATTCGTCGAGCCGCGCGATCGTCGCATTGTAATGGAAGCGACCCGAGAGCGTCTCCTCGCGCGCCGATCTCGCGGCCGTGTGCACGGCACGCAAGAGCGCGCGCTCGTCGGCTCGCTCGACCGCCGGCGGCGTTCGCGGCGAGACCGTGCGCGCGCGTTCGATGAACGGCAGGCACGCACGCCACACGCGATGCACGAAGCGAACCCGACCGGCGATCCCCTCTTCCGTCCACTCCCCGGTATCTTCCGGGGGCGTGACGTACAACAAGAAGAGGCGCATCGCATCGACGCCGTGGCGCTGCACCGTTTCGTCGATACCGATGACGTTGCCGCGCGACTTCGACATTTTCTCGCTCTTGTAGAGCACCATCCCCTGATGGAAGAGACGCGCAAAGGGTTCGTCGTTCGCGACCCAACCGCGATCGTAGAAAAACTTATAGAAGAAGCGCGCGTAGAGCAGATGCATCACCGCGTGCTCCGCTCCGCCGATGTACTGATCGACCGGCATCCACGCACGTGCCGCATCGGGACTCCACGGCGCCGCCGCATTCTCCGGATCGAGATACCGCAAGTAATACCACGACGACTCGAAAAAGGTGTCCATCGTGTCGGTCTCGCGCCGTGCCGGCCCGCCGCAGCGCGGGCACGACGTATGCACGAACGACTCCACGCGGGCGAGCGGAGATCCCTCGCCGGTGATCGGGACGTTCGGCGGCAACACTACCGGCAGCGCGTAGTCGGGTAGCGGAACCTCGCCGTCGCGCTCGCAATAGACGATCGGAATCGGGGTTCCCCAATAGCGCTGGCGCGAGATCAGCCAATCGCGAAACCGATAGTTGACGGTCGCCCGGCCGATCCGCAGCGCCTCGACGCGTCGCGTCATCGCCGCGCGCGCACGCGCGCTGTTCATGCCGGTGAAGTCGCCGCTCGCGATCAGGCGCCCGTCCTCGACGTACGCGCGCTCCATCACCGCATCCGGAGCCGCCCCCGGCGGAACCACGACCTGCGCGACCGGTAATCCGTGCGCACGCGCGAACGCGAAGTCGCGCTCGTCGTGAGCCGGAACGCCCATCACCGCACCGGTCCCGTAGTCCGCAAGCACGTAGTTACAGACCCAAATGGGAACGCGCTCTCCCGAGAACGGGTTGATCGCGAACGCACCGGTGAAGAGCCCTTCCTTCTCCATCAGGCTCGTGCGCTCGAGCTCCGATTTCGAGCGCAACGACGCAGCGAACGCCTCGATCGCGGCGGCCTGCTTCTTCGAGACGATCTCCTTCAGGCGCTCGACGATCGGATGTTCGGGAGCGAGCGCGAGAAAGGTCACGCCGTACACGGTGTCGATGCGGGTCGTGAAGACCTCGATGCGCGCATCGCGCACGCCGTCGACGGCAAAGGAAAATTGCACGCCCTCGCTGCGGCCGATCCAGTTCCGCTGCATCGCCTTCGTGCGTTCGGGCCAGCCGTCGAGACGATCGAGCCCCTCCAACAGTCGGTCCGCATAGGCGGTGATGCGAAGAAACCACTGCGAGAGATTGCGGCGTTCCACGGGCGTCTCGCACCGCCAGCAGCGACCGTCGATCACTTGCTCGTTGGCGAGCACCGTTCCGTCCTTCGGACACCAGTTGACCGGCGCTTCACGCTTGTATGCCAGTCCGGCTTCATACAATCGCAAGAAGAGCCATTGATTCCAGCGGTAGTACTCCGGCTCGCACGTCGCGATCTCGCGCGACCAGTCGTAGCCGGTCCCCATCAGCCGCACTTGCCGGCGCATGTTGGCGATGTTGCGGCGCGTCCACTCGGCCGGGTCGATGCCGCGCTCGATCGCCGCATTTTCCGCTGGCAAACCGAAGGCATCCCACCCCATCGGGTGCAGCACGTCGTAGCCGAGCATGCGGTACATGCGCGCGATCGCGTCGCCGAGCGTATAGTTCTTCGCGTGTCCGACGTGCAGATCACCCGACGGATACGGCAGCATTTCGAGGACGTATCGCTTGCCGAGCGTCCCCGAACCGAGACCGGCCCGGTAGAGTCGCGCCGCTTCCCAGCGCTCCTGCCATTTGCGTTCGATCGCCTGCGCGTCGTATGCGTCGGTCATAGAGGGCATCGTACCTGCTCGGCGGACGGCGCGCCACCCCGTACGGTCGGAGTCATCCGCGGTATGGAGGTCCATGAACCATCGGACGTTCGCGATCCTCGCCACCGTCGGGCTGCTGGCGCTGGCCATCCTCCGCCCGGCACCGCCGCCGCCGATCTCCGCCGCACTCACCGCGAGCAGCACGAACCCACCGCTCGGAGACTCGCCGCAGCAGCAGACCCGACGGCGAAGCACCGCTGCGCGCGCCGTCGTCTATGTCGCCGGAGCGGTCCGGCATCCCGGACTCTACACGCTGGCAGCCGGAAGCCGGGCGGCAGAGGCCGTCCGGCTTGCGGGTGACCTGACCGCCTCCGCCGACACGCTGGCGGTGAATCTGGCCGCACCCGTGCGCGACGGCGACGAAGTCGGCGTTCCCGAGATCGTCGCCGCATGCCCGCGCCGGACGTCACGGCGCCGTGCGCACTCGGCGCGGACGAGGCACGCCTCGCGACGTGTCGGGAACACACCCACGAGTACCATCGACGTCAACACCGCCGATACGGCGAGCCTCGCAGCCGTTCCCGGCATCGGACCGGCGGTCGCCGAGCGCATCGTCGCGATACGCTCCGAAGAGGGACCGTTCGCCGACCTCGACGAGCTGCTCGACGTCGCAGGGATGACCCCCGCACGCCTGGAGCGTGCCCGCCCGTACCTTGCCGCACCTCGCTGAGGCGGAGGGAGATGCTCCGAACGGGCGGAATCGCGTGGCGATGTCCTCTCCGCTTCCTCCGAAAGAGACGCTCCCCCGGCTGATTCGGAGGGCGCTCGCCACGCCGCGCGCCGATGTCCTCGTCGAGCGCGCCGGCGACCGCTGGACGCCCACGTCGTCGCAGCAGTTGTTGGACCGCGTCGAAAACCTCTCTTGCGCGATTCGCGATGCCGGCCTGGCTTCGGGCGACCGCGTGGCGCTCATCGCGCACGATTGCATCGATTGGATCGTCTGCGATTTCGCGACGTTCTTCGCGGGCTGCGTGGTCGTGCCGATCTTCCCGACGCAAGCCCTCGATCAGACCGACTACATCCTACGGCATTCGGAGGCAAAGCTGCTCTTCATCGATCGCCGCGAGGCGCTCGAGCGGCTGCGCGCATACAGCACCGCTCTTCCGCCCGCGATCGTCTTCGAGGGCGACGGCTCGGATACGCTGCGCGCGTGGGAGGCTCGCGGTGCGCAGATTCGCGCGGCACATCCTGACCTACCCCGCGCCTACGAACCCGACGACCCCGATGCACTCGCCGTCCTCATCTATACGTCGGGGACGACGGGCCAACCCAAAGGCGTCATGCTCTCGCACGACAACATCGGCTTCGACGCGCAGTCAGCGCTGATGTGGGCGATGGAAGATCTCGGGAAGGGGAGCGTCGTGTTGTCGGTGCTCCCCTTCTCGCACATCTTCGAGCACACGATCATCTACATCTACCTGTTGGCCGGGACGCGCTATTACATCTGCCACGATCCCGACGAGCTCGCGCGCGATCTGCGGGAGGTACGCCCGGAGGGAATGACCAGCGTACCACGCATCTTCGATCGCGTCCTGGCCGCCGTCAAAACGCAGGCGATGAAGGAGAGTCGACTGCGCGGCAATCTCGTCGAGTGGGCGCTGGAGACGGGACGCGCGTACGCGCACGCGCGCACGTTCGGCCCTCCGCCGTCGCCGGGCTTACGCGGGCGATACGCTCTCGCGAAACGTTTGGTTCTCGATAAGGTACGCCGGCGGCTGGGGCTCGATCGCCTGCGATACTTCACGAGTGGGAGCGCTGCTCTGCACGTGGACGTCGCGATGACCTATCTCGGGTTGGGTCTGCCGATCGTGCAAGGGTACGGGCTCACCGAAACCTCGCCGGTCATCACGGTGAATCGTCCGAGCGACAACCGCTACGGAACGGTCGGCAAGCCGATCCCCGGCGTCGAGGTACGCCTCGCCGACGACGGCGAGATCCTCACGCGCGGGCGACACGTCATGCTCGGCTATTATCGTGATCCGGAGGCGACGGCGGAAGCCCTCGAAGACGGCTGGTTACATACCGGCGACATCGGACGGCTGGACGACGGCTACCTCTCGATCACCGATCGCAAGAAAGAGATCTTCAAAACGGCGAACGGGAAGTTCGTCGTTCCGGCCCGCATCGAGTCGGCGATCAAGCGCTCTCCCTTCATCGCCCAGGCCTTGGTCGTCGGCGACGGCCGCCCGCATCCGGCTGCGCTGGTCTGTCCGAATTGGGAGTTGGTGCGGGTCCAACTCGCGCTCCCGCCCGACGCTCCACCCGAAGAGTTGGCCGCGCGCGACGACGTGCGCGAATTCATCAGTGCGCAGGTTCGGCGTCAAACGGAAGATCTCGCCGAGTTCGAACAGATCCGTCGCGTCATCGTGATCCCGCGAGAATTCAGCATCGAGAACGGCGAACTCTCGCCCTCGATGAAGGTAAAGCGGCGCGTCGTCGAGCAGCACTACGCGGCGGAGATCGAGCGGGCGTACGGGGTGGATCTCCACCAGCATGCCTATGTCTGACGCGGCCGACATCCGACGTTCGTGAGCCGGCGTGTCGATGAAGTTCTGCGGGGACCGATCAAAAGCAAGACGATCTTCCCCGTTCTCATCTTGCACATTCTGGAAGAGCATCCCGAACACGGCTACGCCATCATGCGGCGGCTCGACGAGCTCTGCGGGGATCTAATCGCCGTCAACACCAACAAGATCTATCCGCTGCTCCGGCGCCTCGAGGAACGCGGCTTCGTGACCGCCACGTGGGAGCATCCGTCCAAGCGCTCGCGCCGCACCTATACGCTCACGCCGAGCGGTCGCGAGCGGTTGGAGCGCATCAAGGAGGCGATGCGCCCCTATCTCGATCAGATCGAGACCGCGATCGCGCGCCTGCGCAACGAACTCTACGGCCCCTCCTGAACGCCCTCGGCGCGAGCGAGCGTCCGGCAAGAACGACAGCGCACCGCGCAAAAAGGAGCGGGACGCACTTTTCGGGAGGACGATTCCGTGCACAAATTCGCTTGTCTCGTGATGCTTGCGACGCTGGCATCGGCCGCGAGCATCGGATCACGCCCCGCGGCAGCCGCACCGCCGCAAGATCATCCGCCGGCGAGCGCTCATTCTGCGCCGCTGATCCCCGCGGCACCGCCGGACGCCGTCACGCACCACAACCTCGTTCTCGACGGCAAGACGCTGCACTATACGGCTCGCGTTGGCCAGATTACGCTCTACGACGACGAACGGCACCCGACGGCCCGCATGTCGTACGTCGCGTACACGCTGGACGGCGCGAACCCGAGCGATCGGCCCGTCACGTTCTTCTATAACGGCGGCCCGGGGAGCTCGACGGTCTGGCTGCACATGGGCTCCTTCGCACCGGTGCGGCTGCTCGCACCAGATGCGCACGTGCCGCCTCCTCCGCCGTATCGCATGACGATGAACAACCCGTACAGCCTGCTGGACGTCACGGACGAAGTCTTCGTCGATGCGCCGTCTACGGGCTTCGGGCGTCTCATCGGCGCGGGGAAACCGAAAGACTTCTTCGGCGTCGATCAGGACGCTCGAGCATTCGCACAATTCATCCAAACCTACATTACGACGTTCGGCCGCTGGAATTCGCCGAAGTTCCTCCTCGGCGAGAGTTACGGCACGACGCGATCCGCCGTAGTTGCGGCCGTCCTCCAAGAGCAGGGTATCCAGCTCAACGGCATCGTATTGCTTTCGTCCATCCTCAACTTCGCGCTCGACTGGGGTACGAATTTCTCACCGACGGACATCGGCGGCGGTGATTGGGCGTACGTCCTCTACCTTCCGTCGGAGGCGGCGACGGCATGGTACCATCACGCGCTCCCGGATCGCCCTGCGCACCTGCGGCCGTTTCTCGAGCAGGTGCAACACTTCGCGCTCACCGAGTACCTGCAGGCGCTCGCCGACGGCTCCACGCTCTCCCCATCGGTGCGCGCCGACGTCGTCCGCAAGCTGCACGAGTACACCGGATTGTCCGAGCGGTACATCGAAAACTCGAACCTTCGCTGGCCGTACTGGCGTTTCGAAAACGAACTCCTTCGCAATCAAGGGAAGATCGTAGGACGTCTCGATACTCGGTACGAGACCGGCACCCTCGATCGCGAAGCCGAATCGCCGCCGTGGGATCCGGCGGACGTCGCGATGACGCCGATCTTCACCGCGCTCTTCAACGAGTACGTCCGGCAGACGCTCGACTATCATCCGACCGTCCCGTACCGCATCGTGAACTACGGGCAGGAACTCCGGAATTGGGACTTCAAGCACCACGGCGTCGAGCCGACAAACGTCGCTCCCGATCTCGCCGAAACGATGGTGCAGAACCCGCACCTGCGCGTCTTCTCCGCCAACGGCTACTACGACTTCGCGACGCCGTACTTCGCGACGGTCTACACGCTGGAGCACCTGAACCTCAGCCCTTCGCTCCAACGGAACATCACGTTCGGCTTCTATGAATCCGGACACATGGTCTACATGAACGAGGCTGCGCTCCGGCAGTTCCACGACGACTTGGAGCGCTGGTACCGCAGCGTCCTCACACAGCGATAGGGGTTGTGAGGGGCGGCGCTAGCGCCGCCCCTCCAGCCGATGCAGCCTCGCCTCGATGCGCGCGAATGCAGCGTCGAGCGCCCGCAGGCCCGCGCGCATCGTCGCCGTCGGCGCCGCGTCGGCGCTTTCGATCGCACCGAAGAGCGCTTCGTAGCCTCCCTCGATCGCGAGGAGATCCGAGGTCGCGTTCGACGGGACGCCCACGGAGTTGTCGGGATCGAGCGGGGCCTCGATGCCGATCACGTCCCGGCCGAGCTCTTCACGCTGCGCCGCCGTGAGTCGGCCCGAGGCACTCGCAAGGAAGTGCCGTGCCTCCATGCGCAGGTTGCGCACGCGCAGCAATCGTTCGCGAACCACCGATGCCAGGTGATACTGCGCGACCAGGTCCGCGTCGCTCGCGGCGACGCCGGGAACGCGCTCGATCACAAACGGCTGCGTCTGACTGCGCCCATTCACGGTCATCGTCACGGTGTAGCGCCCGGGCGGCACGAGCGGTCCATCCGCATCGCCGGCGTGGAATCCCCACACGTAGCGGTGCGCGCCCGCGGTCGCTTCCGGCATCCGCACGGGCGGGATCCACCACGCGGGGATATCGACGCTCTGCGGGTTGACGGGCATCACGTGCATCGCGCTCGACCAGGTGCGCACGACGCGACCGCGTGCGTCGCGAATCGTCACGATCACCGGCGTCCGCGCGCGCTCCTTAAGGTAGTAGTCGAAGACGACGCCCGTCGGCGGATTGTCGGCGAGCGGCTCGTCGAGCGTCACGGGCGTTCCCTGATCGTTGCCCGGGCGGAAGCGGTAGGTGTGCGCCGGGCGGAACAACCAACTGTCGGAGGCGATCGCCGCTCCCTGCAGTTGCCGCATCAGGTGCGCGCCGCCGTCGAGCACCCACACACCGCGTCCGTGCGTCGCGACGACGAGATCGCCGTCGTGTGCGAGGACATCGCGCACCGAGCAGACCGGCAGATTCAACTGCATCGACTGCCAGTGCGCTCCGCCGTCGAACGAGACGAAGACGCCGCCTTCCGTTCCCGCATAGAGTAGGCCGGCACGCTTGGGATCCTCGGAGATCGCGTTCAGGAAATCGCCTTGTGGAATACCGGCATCGAGACGCCGCCAGTGCGCACCATAGTCGGTCGTCACGTAAAGGTACGGAGCATCGTCATCGACGCGATGGCGATCGACCGCGACATACGCCGTCCCGTCTGCGAAATGCGATGCTGCGATCTCGGTGATTTTGCTCCACGGCTGCAAGCCCGGCGGCGTGACGTTCGTCCAGTGTGCACCGCCGTCGCGCGTCACCCACACGTAACCGTCGTCGGTACCGGCCCAGATCAGGCTCGCTTTTCTCGGCGACGGTGCGATCGCATAGACGACGCCCGGTCGCGGCACGCCTGCCGTGTCCGCAGCGGTCGCCGGGTTCAGATTCGACGGAATCCCCGGATCTTCGCGCGTGAGATCGGGGCTGATGAGGCTCCAGTGCTTTCCGCCGTCCGTCGTGCGGAAGATCCGCTGGTATCCCATGTAGAGCACATGCGGATCTGCCGGAGAGAAGACCAGTGGCAGCGTCCACGCCCACCGCCAGATCGTATGCGGATGTGCGAGGGTCGGGTCAATGATCTGCTCTTGCAGCGTCTTGACGTTCTGCATCGAGACGGTGACGGCGCTCGCGCCCAATCCGTCGCCGAAGACGAGATCCGGATGAAGCGGATCGGGAGCGAGATACCCGTCCTCGCTACCGACGTCGAGCGGCCACCAATCGCGTGCGGAGATGTGGAGGTACGGACTGCGGCTGCTCAGCATGAAGGCGCCGGAATCCTGTTGCGAACCGTACACATGGTAGGGAACCGCATCGTCCACGGCGATGTGATAGACCTGTGCGGTCGGCTGGTTGTACCACGAGCTCCACGTCTTTCCGCCGTTCAGCGTGACGTTGACGCCTTGATCACCGCCGACGATCATGCGATCGTGATCGGTCGGATCGATCCAGAGCACGTGATAGTCGTCGCCGCCCGGCTGCCCCTTGATCGCGACGAAATGCATCCCGCCGTCGACGGAGCGATAGGTCGAGGTGTCCATGACGTAGACTTCGTCGGGGTTCTTCGGATCGGCGGTGATGCCGCCGAAATACCATCCGCGCTTCCAGATGCGCACCTGCGCCGTTCCTCCGGCCGTAAACCGCCAGGTCGTTCCTCCGTCGTCGCTCCGATAGACCCCGCCTTTCGCGACGTCTTTGGTATCGACGATCGCATAGACGCGCGACGGATTCGCGGCAGAGAACGAGATACCGATGCGTCCGACGTGCGCGGGCAATCCCGCCGTCACGTGCGTCCAGTGCGCACCGCCGTCGCGCGTCTCGTAGAGACCGCTCGACGGCCCGCTCGAAGGCGGATAGACGTGCCACGGCGGTCGGCGCGTCTCCCACATCGCGGCGAGCAGATGCTGCGGATCGGACGGATCCATCGCGATGTCGATCGCGCCCGTGTTTTCGTTCAGATACAAGATGCGCTGCCAATGCGCACCGCCGTCCGTGCTCTCGAAGACGCCGCGCTCCGCGCTCGGGCCGTACGGATCGCCGAGCGCCGCAACATAGACGACGTTCGGATCGTGCGGCGAAACGACGATCGCGCCGATGGCGATCGTACGCCGTAAGCCGATCGGCGTCCACGTCGTGCCGCCGTCGGTACTCTTGAAGACGCCGCGCCCCAGCGCGATGTCCGAACGCATGTCGGCCTCGCCGGTGCCGACGTAGATGACGTTCGGATCGGACGGCGCGAGGGCGATGGCCCCGATCGAGGGGACGCCGACCTCGTCGAAGATCGGCTTCCACGTGCGCCCGGCGTCGTTCGTCTCCCAGACGCCACCGTCCACCGAACCGAAGTAGAAGCGCGCGGGATTTCCCGGGATGCCGGCGACGGCCAGGGCTCGGCCGCCCCGCAGCGGGCCGATGAAGCGCCATCGAAGTGCCGAGAGATAGGACGGCGGGATCGGCCCGGTCGCCGCCGCGCCTCCCGGTGCCGCCGTAGTCACGAGCGCCGCCGCCATACCGGCAGCGCAGGCAAACGAAAGCAGACGTCGCATGACGCCTGCTTTTGTCGTCGATGCCGCCGCACCCCCTGCGGGGAGCGGGCGTACCGTTACCGGCCGCTACCAGCCACCGCCGAAGTCGCCTCCTCCGCCGCCGAAGTCGCCGCCTCCGAATCCGCCGCCCGGATCGCCGAAACCGCCGCCCCCGAAGTCACCCGACGACGCGGCACCAAAATCGGCCTGACCGGGATCGGCAGCCCAACCGGAGGCATCCGGGGCAGGCATTCCGCTGTCGAGTGGAGCCGCCTGAGCGGAGGAGATCATCCCGCCGCCACCGCCTCCGCCGCTGCCGAACAACTGGCTGCCGAGCCAATAGCCGCCCAGGCCACCCAGCAGGCTGCTGAAGAAGCCGCCGCCCCAGCCACCGTATCCGCCGTATCCATACCCCCCGTATCCGGAGGGCGGGACCGGCCCACCCGGAGGCACCGGGGGTTGCGGTCCGCCGGGCCCGTACGCGATCGGCGGCTGCATCGCCCGCAGGATCGAACGCACGACGAGATAGGCGATCACGATGAAAATGATGATCAGGAGCCACGGCGTGTGTCCGCCGCGCTCCCGCGAGACGGGCACCGACTGCGCTCCCACCGGAACGCCGTTCGCTGCGTACGGCACCGGCTGCGCTCCGCCGCGTGCCGCGGGGAGCGACGACAGATGCGAGTGATAGACGGCGAGCAGACCGTTCACGACCGCCTCGATACCCGCGTCGAAATCGCCGGCACGGAACTCGGACTCCATCGTGCGGCGCAGCGACGCGATCTCGTCGGGGGTAAACCACCCGGAATCGATCGCCGCGCGGTCGGGAACGATGAGATCCTTACGACCGCCCGCATCGATGAAGATGAGGAAGCCGTTGATCGCGCGCTGCTCGTACGCGGTACGCGCGGCGGCTTCGATCGGTTCGCCGTTCAACGACGGCACCGTTATGACGACGATCTGCTTGCCGGTCTGCGCGGTAAAGTTTTGGAGGCGCGCGTCGAGCCGCGTCACGGCGGACGCGGAAAAGAGTCCGGCGCCGTCGTCGATGAACGATGCCGCTGCTGCCGTGCCGACGGACGCGAGGCTCAGGACGGCGACGAGTGCGACGATGATGCGGCGTACCATCAGCGACTCACCAACGTGAAGGCGACGACGCCCCCGGCGACGGTAAAGGCGAACAGAATGAGAAAGATCCAGACGCCCAGGCGCATCAGCGACTCACGCCGCTTGCGCGCGGCACGCGTCTCATGACGAACGCGAACCCGTGCGCTCATGACGACTGCGCGCGGCGTGCGGGCATCTCCGCCCACAGCCGTTCCAGATTGTAGAATGCCCGCTGCTCGGGCGTGAAGACATGCACGACGACACTCCCCACATCGATGAGAATCCAATGACCCTCGGCATATCCTTCGATCCGCGGCGAAGGATATCCGGCAGCCTCGACCGCTTCGACGACCGCATCGGCGATCGCCCTGCTCTGGATCTTCGACCGGCCGGTGACGATCGCGAAGGTATCGGCCAGGATCGTCCGGTGCCCGACCTCCAGCGTCAGGAAATCCTCCCCCTTCTTTTCGAGCGCGGCCTCGCGCACGATCTCAACCAAGTGGTGCGGCAGTTGGTACCTCCTCCGGCTCTCCGCCGAACACCCGCAGGGCCGCCAGCGTCGGCGGCGCAACGGGAAGACCTTTTTTTCGTAGATACCCGACCGACGCGGCCAGCGTTGCGCGCATCCCGCCATGCAGATCCCGCATCGCGAGCGCCAGCAGCTCCCCTCGTTCCGCGAAGTCACGACCGGGTTCCAGCGAGTCGGCCAGGTAGACGACGCAATCGAGCGGTGACATCACGGCATCGGCGGTAGTATGCTTCGCGATCGCGGAGAGCACGCCGGCGTCGTGGACGCCATAGCGCTCGCGCGCGAGCTCGGCCCCGAGACGTGCGTGGAGGAGTATAGGATGCCGCTCTTCGTAGTCGGCGATCGTCAGGCCGCGCGCGCGGCACTCCTCCAGCAACCGTTGCGCCGGATAGAGGCGTGCGAGGTCGTGGAGCATCCCCGCCAGCCGCGCCTTCTCCGCCGGAACACCGTGCCGCATCGCCAGGAGTTCGGCGGTTCGCGCCACCCGGACGCTGTGCGCGTAGCGATGCTCCTGCCCGATCTCCGCGCGCACGCGGCGGCACAGTTCCGCGAACGTCACCCGCCCAGGGCCTCCCGCAAGGCGCGTAACCGATGCTGGTAGAGATCGCCGCGGAGATCCCCGGCCCACATCACCAGCGCATCCTCTCCGTTGTCGGAGTAGTATCCCTTGCGCGTCGCCACGACGGTGAAGCCGTACTTCCTATACAATGCTTGCGCGGCGGCATTGCTCGCGCGAACTTCCAGCGTCATCCATGCGGCGCCGCGCGCCACGGCTTCTTCGATCAGGCGCAACAGCACCAACTCGCCGAAACCGCGCCCGCGCCAATCGGGATCGACGGCGATGGTCGTGACGTGCGCATCTTCCATGACGACCCAGATGCCGCCGTATGCGACGGTGCGATCGCCGACGCGCCCGACGAAATAGTGTGCCAGGCGATTCGACTGGATCTCGTTACGAAACGCATCCGGCGGCCATTGCGTCGTAAAGGAACGTTTTTCAATGCGCAGCACGGCGTCCACGTCGGCCAGCGTCATCGGCTCGATGGTGAAATCCTCCGCACCGCCGCGTGCGCCGTCGAGCTCGGCCTTCATCGGCGTACGGGCTCCTTCACCGCAGGCATCTCGCCGTAATCCGCCTCGACGGCGTGCGGCGAGGCGGCAGGATCGCGGCGGCGCGCAAGGATCGCCAGCGCGAGCACCGGATCGCCGTACTGCGGTGAAACCACGTGTGCGGGAATCGCTCGCTCGTGCAACGCCGCGAGCGTCGCCTCATCGGCACCGACGATCGCGAGGTGCGGCACGCGCAGCGCGTCCTCGAGCGTCGCAACCACGTTCTCGACCGGACCGCACGCTCGCCGCTCTCCGTCCTCCGTTCGTACGCGCGTGCAGATGACGCCGGGGCGCCCGACGACGACGGCGGCGACCGGCGGCGGAATCTCGGCATCGAGGAGATCGTAGGAGCTCACGCCGACGAGCGGCACCTTCCAGCCCCACGCCAGCGCCTTCGCATACGAGATCGCGATGCGCACGCCGGTAAACGCGCCGGGGCCGATACCGACCGCGATGCGGTCGAGCTCGTCGGGTTCGATTTCCGCGCGCTGCAACGCGCTACTGATCGCGCGCAAGCCGTCCTCCAGTGCGCGCTGTGCGGGAACGCTCTCCAAGATCGTCGTTCCGTCGCTGCGCACGATCGCCGTGCGAAAGGCCCCAAGCGCGCCCTCGATCGCGAGGATGGTCATCGCGGCGGCACGACGCGGACGCTGCGCGGGCCCTCGCCGCTGCCTTCGATCGTCACCTCGTACCGGCGCCGGGGCATCAGTTCCGGGGCATGGCACCACCACTCGACCAAGACGATCGAGGCTCCGCCGAAGGCCTCTTCGAGGCCGAGTTCGCGCAGCTCGTCGGGCTTCTCGACGCGATAGAGATCGATGTGGTCGATCGGCGGATCGCCCGGATACCGATGCCAAAACGTAAAGGTCGGGCTCGTCGCGAGGTCGTCGCCGAGGCGCGCGCGCACGACGGCGCGGACGAAGGTCGTCTTCCCGCTCCCGAGCGGGCCGTCCAGCCCGACGACGTCACCGGGGCATAGGACGGCGGCGAATGACGCCGCCAGCGCTTCGAAGGCGGCGAGATCGGGGCATGTCGCCGCCCGCGGCTCGGCGAACGGATGCGAGGTGCGCATGACGACGAAAGAGTTCGCACGCCGGAAGGCCGCCTCCTGATGGCGTCGCAGGAACCACCGGCGACCGGGGACGACGCCGTCGCGGCGATCGAGGCGGCGTACCGGAGCCACGTCGAGCGCCTGCGCGCGCGCGCGGCGGAGCTGCTCGGCGACCTCGAACGCGAGGGGAGCACCATCGTTTCGCCGCCAGCGCCGGCCTCCACACCCGAGACGACTCCCTCGCCCGAGCAACCGCCGATCGCGGGAGACCCGGCGATCGCGCAACGATCCCCGGCGGACCGCCAGACCGGTCCCCTGGTGGACTTCGAGATCCCCGACGAAGCGGCGCAGCTCGGCGACCTGGGAGATATGGACCTCGGCGGCGAAGCCTTCTGACGCGTTTTCACGCGGCGCGCCCGCAGATTCTTCACCCGCCGCAGGCGGCCCGACCGACCGGCGGCTCGGTTCGTGCGTCCCTCGCGGGGCGCCCTACCGACGCCACAGCGATAGCGATAAGGATACGACAAGCACGTGAATAGCGACGTCATCGCGCAGATCAATGTCGAAGAAGAGATGCGGGAGAGTTATCTCGCGTATGCGATGTCCGTCATCGCGGCGCGGGCGCTCCCCGACGTGCGCGACGGCCTCAAACCCGTTCAGCGCCGCATCCTCTACGCGATGCGCGAGATGGGCCTCGATCCCGGCAAGCAGCACCGCAAGTGCGCCGGTATCATCGGCGAGGTCCTCAAGAGCTACCATCCGCACGGCGACAGTTCGGTCTATGAAGCGTTGGTGCGGCTGGCGCAGGATTTCACGTTGCGCTATCCGCTGGTGGACGGCCACGGCAACTTCGGTTCGATCGATCCCGATCCGCCGGCCGCCTACCGGTACACCGAGGCGCGCTTGGCGCGAGCGGCGCTCGAGATGCTCGCCGACATCGACAAAGAGACGGTGCCGTTCGTCGCCAGTTTCGACAACCAGGGCACCGAGCCGAGTGTCCTACCCGCCAAGCTCCCGCAACTGCTCGTCAACGGCAGCAGCGGCATCGCCGTCGGTATGGCGACCAACATTCCGCCGCACAACCTCAACGAGATCGCCGACGCGATCGCCGCACTGATCGACGACCCGACCCTCGACGACGATCGCCTCTTCCAGATCGTCACCGGCCCCGACTTCCCGACCGGCGGCACGATCCTCGGCCACGAGGGGATTCGCGAAGCCTACCGCACCGGCCGCGGTTCGATCACGATCCGCGGGAAGGCGGAGATCGTCGAGGAGCGCGGCAAGCACAAGATCGTCATCACCGAGATTCCCTATCAGGTGTACAAGAGCCGCATCGTCGAGGCGATCGCCGAAGCGCATGCGGAAAAGCGTATCACCGGCATCGCGCGACTCGACGACGAGTCCAACCGCAAGGGCATGCGCGTCGTCATCGAGCTCCAAAAGAGCGCGACGCCGAAGGTCGTGCTCAACCAGCTCTACAAGCACACGCCGCTCCAGTCGTCGTTCGGCTTCAACATGCTCGCGTTGGTCCCGGTCGGGACGCGCGCAGACGGTTCCGCGATCCTCGAGCCGCGCGTCCTCACCCTCCGCGAGTTGCTGGAGCACTTCATCGCGCATCGAAAGGACGTCGTCACCCGGCGGACGCGCTACGATCTCCGGAAAGCCGAAGAACGAGCGCATCTCCTCGAAGGGTACCGCATCGCGCTCGACAACATCGACGAAGTCATCGAGATCATCCGCGCGAGCCGCACCACCGACGAAGCCAAGCAGAGCCTCTCCGAGCGTTTCGCGCTCTCCGACGTCCAGGCGCAAGCGATCGTGGATATGCGCCTGCGTGCGCTCACCGGGCTCGAGCGCGAAAAGATCGAGCAAGAGTATGCCGAGCTCATCAAGCTGATCGCGGAGTTGCAGGATATCCTCGGCAGCGAACGCCGTATCCTCGCCATCGTCAAGAGCGAGACGCTCGAGATCAAGAAACGCTTCGGCGACGAACGGCGCACCGGCATCGTCCCCGCGGAAGACGAGATCTCGGTCGAGCAGTTGATCCCCAATACCGACGTCGTCGTGACGTACACAGTCGGCGGCTACATCAAGCGCGTCTCCGTGGATACCTTCCGCACGCAGAATCGCGGCGGGCGCGGCGTGACGGGCATCGCCAACCTCAAGAAGGAAGACGTCGTCCGCAACTTCTTCGCGACCAAGACGCACGATCACGTTCTCTTCTTCACCAATCGCGGGCGCGTCTATCGCCTGCGCGCGTATGAGATCCCCGACACGACGCGCACCGCACGCGGGACGGCGCTGGTCAACCTGCTCACGCTACCGCCGGGCGAGCAAGTGACGGCCGTCTTCCCGATCGCGCGCTTCGACGAAGATCGCTACCTTGTGATGGTCACCAAGCGCGGCGTCATCAAGAAGACGCGCTTAGGTGAATTCGCGAACGTTCGCCGCAACGGCCTCATCGCGATCACGCTGGACGAAGGCGACGAACTGCTGGCGGTCGATCTCTCGGACGGCTCGCGCGACATCATCCTGGGGACCCTGCGCGGCATGGCCGTCCACTTCAACGAACGCGACGTTCGGCCGATGGGACGCAACGCGCGCGGCGTGCGTGCGATCACGCTCGAAAAGGGCGATGAAGTCGTCGCCATGGACGTCGTGGAGGACGATCGCAAGGAAGTTTTGCTGGTCACCTCGCGCGGATTCGGCAAGCGCACGCCAATCGAGGAGTACCGTCACACGTCGCGGGGCGGCAAAGGCGTGAAGGCGTTTGCGCGCCAGCGCGACGACGTGGGAACCGTGGTGGATCAGATCATGGTCGCTCCCGAGGATCAGATCTTGATGATCACCTCAGGCAATCAGGTCATCCGCTTGAAGGTCGCCGATATTCGCAAGACCGGCCGCGACGCCAAGGGCGTCCTCTTGCAGCGCCTGGAAGACGGGCAGGAGGTCATCGCCGTCACCAACCTCGGCAAGCAGGCGCGGCAGATCACCGACATCACCGGCGAGCCGCAGCAGACCGAGCTCTAGCAACCTTTCCGCAGCAAACCGGTTTACCGCATACGGAGGTACGAAGAGAGAACATGAGCGCATTGCCGGAAGTGTCGCAGTCCACGTTCGAGGCGGAGGTCCTGCAGAGCTCGACGCCCGTCTTGGTGGACTTCTGGGCGCCGTGGTGCGGCCCGTGCCGGATGCTCGCACCGATCGTGGAGCGCGTCGCGGCGAACCACAAAGACAAAGTCAAGGTCGTCAAACTCAACACGGACGACAACCCGGATCTCGCCGGCCGGTATCAGGTCTCCGGTATCCCGAGCCTGATTCTCTTCAAGAACGGCCAGCCGGTGGACCGCATTGTGGGGTACGTGCCGGAGAACGTCATCACCACGATGCTCGCCCGTCACGTGAACTGACGCCCGCACGCTCGCGCCCGTGAACGAGCGCCTGCGCGCGCTGCCGCCCGTTCATCGCCTGCTCGACGATCCGCGGGTGACCGCGTTCACGGAGCTTCTCGGCAAGCGCGTCGTGAAGGATGCGGTCGCTGCGGTCCTGGAGTGTGCCCGCGGCGAGCATCCCATTCCGCCGTACGACGCGATCGTCGCGCGCATCGAAGAACGCCTCGCGAGCGCGCGAACGCGTGCGCTGCTCCCGGTCGTCAATGCGACGGGCATCCTGGTCCACACGAACCTCGGTCGTGCACCGCTCGCACGCAGCGCGCTCGCCGAAGCGGTGCGCATCGGTGAAGGCTACTCCAACCTCGAGTACGACCTCGATGCCGGAACGCGCGGCTCTCGTTACGAGCGCGTGACCGATCTCCTCCGCGAGATCACCGGCGCCGAGGATGCGCTCGTCGTCAACAACAATGCGGCGGCCGTCCTGCTGATTCTCGACGCGCTGGCGAAGGGCCGTGAGGTCGTCGTCTCGCGCGGCGAGCTCATCGAGATCGGCGGCGGGTTTCGCCTCCCGGACGTGCTCGCGCGCAGTGGTGCGCGGTTGGTCGAAGTCGGCGCCACCAACAAGACCTATCTGCGCGACGTCGAGCATGCGCTGACGCCGCAGACCGCACTACTGCTGCGATCGCATCTCTCGAACTATCGCATCGAGGGTTTCGTCCATGCGATTGCTCCCGCGGAGCTCGCCGAGCTCGGTCATCGCGTCGGGATTCCCGTCGTCGAAGATCTCGGCAGTGGTGCGCTCGTCCCGCTGGAAGAGTACGGACTCCCGCACGAGCGCACGGTGCAGGATGCCCTCGCCGACGGTATGGATCTCGTCGCGTTCTCAGGCGACAAACTGCTCGGCGGCCCGCAAGCAGGGATCGTCGTCGGACGGGCGCCGCTGATCGCCCGCTTGCGGAGCGATCCGTTGCTGCGCGCGCTACGCGTCGACAAACTCACCCTTGCCGCGCTCGCGCAGACCCTGCGCCTCCTGCACACCCCCGAGGGGCGCATGCACCTGCCGCTCTATGCCATGATCGCGGCGCCGCTCGACTCGCTGCGCGCGCGTGCGCAACGGTATGCCGATGCGATCGCGAGCGCGATGATCGTCGAAACGACCGCCTACCTCGGCGGCGGCACATTGCCGACCCGAGGGTTTCCGTCGGTCGGCGTCGCCGTGGCGACGGCACATCCGCACGAATTGGCGACACATCTGCGCCGTCACGACCCTCCCGTCATCGCACGCGTCGAAGACGACCGGGTCCTGCTCGATCTGCGCACCGTGGCTCCGCCGCAGGACGAGATCGTTCTGCGCGCCCTCCGCGCGTTGGAACGCTGAGATGCACATCGTCGGCACCGCGGGGCACGTCGATCACGGCAAGTCGGCGCTCGTCGAGGCGTTGACGGGCACGCACCCTGATCGTTGGGCGGAGGAGCGCGAGCGCGGCATGACGCTCGACCTCGGCTTCGCGCACCTGCGCTTCGATGACGGTACGGAGGCCGGCATCGTCGACGTTCCCGGCCACGAACGCTTTCTACACAACATGCTCGCGGGCGCGGCGGGCATGGAGATTCTCTTGCTCGTCGTCGCGCTCGACGAGGGGCCGATGCCCCAAACTTACGAGCATCTCCAGATTCTCGCGTTCCTCGGAGTCCCGCGCGTCATCGTCGTGATGACGAAGTGCGACCTGATCCCGGATGCCGATCGCGAGGCGGCGCGCTCGCTCGTCCGCGAGGCGCTGCGGGGAACGATTGCCGAAGAGGCCGAGGAGGTCGTCGTCTCCGCGCGCACCGGTGAAGGCATCGCCCGGCTGCGCGAACGCATTCACGCCGCGCTGCGCGCTCTGCCGCCGCGCGCCCCCGATGCACCCGTCTATCTGCCGGTGGATCGCGTCTTCGCGCTCCCCGGCCACGGCACGATCCTCACCGGAACGCTCATGCAAGGGCGCATCGCGACGGGCGAGACGCTCGCTCTCGCGCCGCTCGGCGAGCGCGTGCGCGTCCGCAGCGTGCAATGCTTCGGCGAACCGCGGGCGAGCGTCGAGGGCGGCGCGCGCGTCGCCGTCAATGTGCCGGGCATCGAGACCTCGCGCGTGCATCGCGGTGCGGTGCTCGTCAGCCCCGAGTTTTCCTCGCACGACCGGTATGCCGTTCGCGTACGCTTTCTCGAATCCGAACGCACCCGCGTGCGGCGCCGCATGCAGGTGCGCGTGCACATCGGAACGGCCGAGATCCTCGGTACGCTCGTGCTCGACGCGCTGCCCTCGAACGGCGAGACGACCGCCGGAGGCTTGCTGCTCCTGCGCGCTCCGACCGCCGCTTTCCCCGGCGTGCGCTTCATCCTGCGCCGCGTCTCCCCGAAGGCGCTATTGGGCGGCGGCGAGATCGTCGGTGCCGGAACGATCGCGGAAAGGCCGAGCACGGCCGCGGATCCCGCCCGCGAGTCCGTGCTCGCGGTGCTGCGCGCGCGCGGCCTCGATGCGGTGGATGCGGCACGCGTCGCGTTCGAGGCGAACCTGCGCGAGGAGCGCGCCGCAGAGATCCTTCAGGAACTTGCGGAACGCGGTGCGATATTGCGCATCGAACGCCCGGTCGCGTATCTGGACGGTGCTGCCGCCGAGCTGCTCCTCGAGCGCGTCGTCGCAGCGCTCGAGCACGTCCATGCTATGGAGCCCTGGGCGCTCGGGATGACCTCGCTCGCCCTCTCGCGCGTCACCGATCTCGCCGAGCAGCTCCTGGTGCGGATCCTTGCGGCGTGGGTGTTGACGGGGCGGTTGAAGCGGACGTCGGGTTACTACGCGCTCCCGTCGCACGAACCGCGCTTTACGCCGGAGCAGCAGGCGCTCTTCGCGCGATTGCTGGCCGGCGATCCCGCGCAACCGCTCGTTCCGGTCGCATTCGACGATGTCGCCGGGGCCGTCAAACGCGCGGGCGTGCAAGGTGCGCTCAAAGCATTCGATACGCTCCTCGCGCAAGGGAAGGTCGTCAAGGTCGGCGACGCGCTCTATCGAGCGGAGCAGATTGCCCGCATCCGCAGCGCCGTCGAGTCGTTCTTCGCTTCGCACGAGACGATGACGCCGGCGCAACTGCGCGATCTGCTGGGGACTTCACGCAAGTACGCCGTCCCTCTGCTGGAGTGGATGGACGCGCAGGGCATCACCATCCGCAGTGGTGACGTCCGCATGCTGCGGGAACGCGCGAAAAGCCGCACGATGTCCTGAAATGCGCGCGCGTGGGCTCTGCGCAGCCCGTGGAACGCCAGCGCGGTTTCACGCTGCTCGATGTGGCCGTCGCCTGCGCCGTCGTCGCGATTCTCGCGGTCGCCGCCGTCGCCATCGGGCAGGCGATTCGCCCGTCGGCCTTGCGTGCGGCCCTCGACGGCTACGACGCATCGCTGGCGGCTGCCCGCGCCCTCGCATCCTCAGGCGGCGATGGGGCGACGCTGGTCTTCACACCGCGGTTCGGTCCGGCCGGTGCGCGGCTTCCGGGCTTCCTCCTCCGCGTCTATGCGGGGCGACCGAACGACCCCGCTCGCATGCATTTCGGCTCGTCGCTGCCGGTAATCGCGCGTGCGGACGTCACGTCGCCGTCGCTCGGAACGCCGCCGTTTTCCATCTTCGTGAATGCGTCCGGTCATGCGAGCGGTCGCGCTGGCTATCCGGCGCTTGCCGCCGACGGAACGCCACGCTTCTCAACGATCACACGCGAACCGCCGTGTGCCGGCGAGATCGTCCTGCGCTTTCGCACGCCGACCGCGGAGGAGACGCGCATGATCGCGTGCTCGGGATCGCTCGCCGATGCCGTCGGTTCGACGCCGTTGCCGAATGCGAGCCCCACGCCGGAAGCACCGCTCCTGACGCCGTCTCGCCTCGTCTTCTTCTGGCCGGCCGCACCACGCGCGCATATCGTCGCGACCGAATGGGGCTATACGCGCTGGTTTGCCGTGCCGGATGGTTTCGCGTGCGCAGCGAGCGGCGGCTCGACGATCGCCGCGTTTCCGCGTACTGCCCCGGCACCACCGTATTCACCGCCGCACGACGATGCCGCCGCGCTCGCGACGCCGCCTCCGCCGGCCGATGTTCCCTATAGTTATCCGAACGCACCGGACAGCATGGAAGACGCGCCGGCGTGGTTCTATCTCGATCCCGTCGCACCGGGTCTGTGCACGCTCCGCGTGACCGATGCCTACGGTCAAAGCACGAGCGCACCGGTGCGCGTCATGGGATGGTTGACGTTATCGTCGGGAACGGCTCACGCGGATGCTTCGCCCGGCGGCGGTTTGTTGCTGGTGCCGCAGGTCTTGGGAGGAACGGGAAGCAGCGCGAGCGTCGCGATCACGAAAGCATTCGATGATGTACCGGCGCAGACGTTTCCCGCCGGACGTCGTGCCGTGACGATCTGCTCTGCGACCACCGGCGCTCCGTGCAACGTCGATTGCACGCCCTTCCTGGACGCGCAGGTCGAGGACGTCGCTTCTGCTGGATCGCAGCCGGATCTCACCGCGCGCCTCGTCGTGCAGGTCGTCGGGAACGGCAACCGCACCGGCTCCCGCGTCACCTGTCGCGGCTCGGTGACCGATGCGTTGGGGGAGCCGCCGGTGCACTTTGCGGTCGTGATCGATCCCGCGGGTGACGCTGCAGGCACGCTGCCGGTCTGGCCTGCGCGGATCGTGCTCATGCAAGCGGGGGGAATCCCCGTGATCGTCCAGACGGCGAACCTTCCTGGATCGCCGGCGGGAGCGCAGACGCCGATGTTTTCACAGTTTATTACGAACTGTACGATGCTTGCGCTCAATCCCGATGGCACCGTTGCGACACAGCAAAAGACCTTTGTGCTGCCAGATGGAACGACTTACGCCGTCGATCCGCAGAGCGGGTGCGTCATCCCGTGGAATACGACTGAGAACTTTTGGAATTATTCCTATGCTATATATCCCAATGGCGCATGGCAATCCAGCTCGACGGCGCCATCTGTACCATATCCCCTCGCTTTTACGCAGGACTCCACCCCAGAGTTTCAACGGGTAGAACAACCATCGTGCTCTGGTGGAAATATTTATCAATGGGCGCAGTATCCATCAATATCGGTACAGACCCAGAGTCTGGAGGCGCAGTGGGCTCTGCCAGGGAGCAACGATTCCTTCTGGAACGGGGCCTCGTGCACCGTGACGTTCACTGCCGGGTCGTCTTTGGGTGCATCGCAGAAGAGCGGAACAGCGATCGTCGAGTCGTTCCCACTGTGTCCAGGGGGTCAGAATAATCCACCAAAACCAGCAGGATACATTTGCCAAACAATGTTTCCGCATGATTTCACATTTGGTGAGTACATTGGTTCAATCGTACGTGTTTCTGAAAGCGGCGTGCGCATTTATATACCAAATTCTTCGGGTCAGAATATTCCTAGTTTGAACCCGTATGCTCTAGTATATTCCGTCGTTTTAAGCCCACTAAACATGGGTTTTGTTTCCCAGCCTGGAGCAGTGATGTATATCGCAAAGACAACGTCAACGCAAGTACACGTATCCTTTGCAAGTGTTTTTTACCCCAATAATACCTCCCATTATGCAGTAGGATACCTTAGCTTCTAACTGCATTCGCAGAGATTCAGAGCGCCCGCACGTCGCTCGACGCAGAGGTACGCCATGAACGCCCAGGGCCACGAGGTCTCCTCATGGCCCTGGAGGTTCTCCGCGCATCGCCTACGGCCATGGAGGAATGGTCGAAAACTGTCCGCTGCTGATCGTATTAATATTGCCATCAATTGACTGCACCGCAGCGTTATCGACGCGAGGATCGTGGTAACTCGACAGTGCTGTAAACGTGCCGACGTCGTAGTAGAGCGCTGGAATTCCTGTCCAACCGCCGTAAAGCATCGTCATGCCCCACCAGAGCGTCCATGGAAAGGCGAGGGGGTTCATATAACTTCCAGCGGCCATAGATCCAATACCCAATTCAGCCTCAACACCATTGAGGTAACAGAGAAAGATCCCACCTTGCCCGCCCGGGGAGGCGGCAAAGTACCCCAAGACGTCAAAGATATTCGATCCATTTTGCGGCGTGGTGGAATACTGGGCCGAATAGGGATTGGCCATCGCGGCGACTCGCTCTCGTGACTGCACGAGCAGGAGTTCATCAAGGATCACGCCGCTCGGCGTCGGCCCGTACTGCGCGTAACTGGGCGACTGCGGGTCGAGCCGCGCGCGCGCATCGTTCACCTGGAAGTAGCAGGGCGCCTCATACATGGGGTTCGCGATTGAGAGGTAGAAGTCGCCATCGCTCTCCCACGGCTGCGGCAGCGGGTTGGGCGTCGGATAACTCTGGGTATTTGCGCCCATCGACATCCACCCACCAGCACTCGGCGGTGGGGACGACGCGCCGACCTTGTAGTTATTCGGCGGCATCGTCGCGCCGACGGCGATATAGACGCCCGGATCGCCGGGCGCAGGCGTGACCCACTGGCTCCCCTGCGTGGTATCCGTGCTCGTCGGCGGGACGGTAATCACTTCGTGGAAGACCGCTTGTACGCTCGCCGGCGCGGGCGAATCCATCATCGGGCACGACGTCGTGTTAGGATAGACCCCAACGTAGCCTCCAGGGGGTGTCGGCGATGGGCAGGCGGTCGGAAGTTCATCCGGCGGCGTCGGGTACGAGTAGCCGGGCGGCGAGGTATAGAAGTGCTCGGCCTGCGCACCGACGACGAGCAGGTAGGTCCCTGCGGGGACGTTGCCGAGGACAAAGCGTCCGTTTGGGTCGGTCGTCGCCTGCGGCGAAGGAAGAGGCGTTGCACAGCCGTCGTCGAGCGTCGAGTCCGCCTGCGGGTTGGGCGCGCAGGGGGTTCCTGTCGGGTACGGGAGGAGCAACACTTGCTGCCCAGGCCAGCTCTGGCCCGGGCCTGCGGGGACCCCGTAGGGATTCGGTGCGCCGTAGACGGGAACCGTCTGGCCGACGCCGGTCGGCCACGGATAGACCGCCCCGGGGTAGTTCGCCGCGACGACGCCAAAAGAGCCGTGATCATCGTCGGCGACGACGCGCCCGCAGAGGGTGTATCCACTGCCTGGCGCAGGGGTCACCGCTTGGCAGAGACTAAGCAACTGCGGATCGAGCTTGATCGGATACGGGGTCGCTCCCGCGAGCGTCCCAGGCGTTCCAGACGCCCCAGGACCCGGTGCTGGGGGCAGCGGCGAGCCGCCGCCACCGCCGCCGCCACAGGCGGCAACGAGCAGTCCGACGATAACAAGCACTCCAAAAGACAGACGCTTCATAATACGTTTAGTATACGCGATGCCCCCACCGCTACAACGGTGCGTTTAGAGCGCGTTGCGCGTCTGGGCCAACCGCTCCTGGACGGAGAGCGGGAAGAGGTGGCGGACCTCGTGGACGAACTCGTCGTAGGAGCTCTCGTCTGGATGGCGCTGGCGATAGTACGCCCAGGCAAAGATCGGCCCGAGCGTGCGGTAGAGGCTGCCGACCATCTCTTTTTCTCGTGGGGTAAAAACAAGAGCCATACTTACATCATACTCATTTGAAAGGTCGGCTGACGCATCTGCGCGCGGCGCCGCCGTGCGGCGAGCAGGCGCTGCAAGCGGCGCTCGCGCTGCTCGATCCCGCGTTCTGTCTCTTCGGCATCGCGCGCAAGCTGCGCGTAGCGCTCGTGCACCATCTCGATCGAAACCCCGCTACGCGTGCGCTTGAGCTCGCGCGCAAGGCGCATGCCCTCCTGGAGGTCCTCGGCGCAGATCGCGCGGCAGGCGAGCGCGAGCGCATCCTTGCGGACGACGCGCGTCCCCGCCTGCCCATCGATCGCCTCGATCAACGCGATCCTCGCGCACTGCACCTCGCTCTGCCAGCAGTCGATGATCTCCTCGGGGCCGGTGCCCTTTGCGCAGACGGTCGTCTTGCGCTATACGCCCCCGCCGCCGACGACGCTGGCGGTCCAGCCGCAATCGCTCACGCTCAGCCCCGGTGGGAACGCGAGTCTTTCTGTCGCGGAGAACTGGTACGGGACGAGTTGGACGCCCTCGACGACCTGCCAGGGGCTCAGCCTTGCGCCGGCGCCGATTCCGCCGACGCCCTATGTCCAGCCGACGAGTCCCTGGCCCTCAGGGCCCTTTGCGGGGACCGACGATGGCTACAGCGCGGGCCAGCTCGGAATCAGCGTGAGCCCGACCGCATCGGGGCAGTCGTGCAGCATGACAATCGCCGATGTGACGGGCCTGCGACAGACGGTCTCGGTGACGATCATCAATTAAAGCAACCTACTGGTAGCCAGAGCTTTGTCTACTTCCAATCCGCAGAGCGCAAGAATTGCGCTACGGAAATCTTCCAAGCCGTTGTGATTTGTATGGACAAATCTTCCTGCTTCTACGCCGCCGGTTTCACCGTCGTCTGACGACGACGGCCAGCGCCTTCGGCTCCACAGGCT